>Ga0310122_10000283_pt1 | contig 33130 bp, 22 predicted proteins | sample CB6_Bottom_1051__FD_203503 | JGI IMG/M metagenome (GOLD analysis project Ga0310122, IMG submission 203503) | Marine microbial communities from Western Arctic Ocean, Canada - CB6_Bottom_1051 | ecosystem: Environmental > Aquatic > Marine > Oceanic | place: Canada: Western Arctic Ocean | collected...
CTTTCCATTCGTGAACTTTTTTTCCGTTCATGTCATAAAGGTAAGCAGTCTTGTCAATTGAGAACAAAGTGTACCCGGGGTAAGCCTCTGAAGCTTGAAAGTTGGCTGGGTAAAGAAGTAAAAACAATAAAACAAAACTGAACAGGATGGAGACTGGCTTAATGTTTGGCATGCAATATCTATTTAATTTGATTGGATTGAAAAATTGTTTCATATTTATAGCTGCGTACAAAAAGTGAAGAGAAACTAAGTTTAGAGCAAGAACATTCATGATGTTAACGCATGAAAGTTCAATTAAACAAACCCGCTTCACCTCTCGAATACTGCGGGCTTTCGCAGTGGCAACAGTTAAAGGGACAGTTTTGGGAACCGCTTGACGAGGGATTGGCAGTGGGTTCTCATTGGTCCGCAGTGTTTGAAAAGCTCGATCTACTTGCAAATAAATTCACACAAGCCTTCTACGAGAGGAACTGGAGCGGAAAGTTTGAGCCACCAGTATCTGACATATCAATAGCGGAAGCTTACACGGTTCAAGACTTAATCGCAGAAAGAAGAGTCCAAAGAGGAGAGGAAGTCGTTGGATACAAAGTTGGATGTACCAGCGAAGCGATACGTTCACAATTTGGGCTAAGCGAATCGATTTCGGGACGGCTGTTTAGTCCTCACGTTTACGGAGAAGGGGCAGAAGTAAACTGGAAAAACTACGTCAATTGTGCAATCGAGCCTGAGATGGTGTTCACAATTGGTGTGGATCTCTATGGCACAAATCTGCCCCATGATCAGCTAATCGATTCGATTGAGTGCGTCAGCGCGGGAATTGAACTGCATAATTTCCGATTCTGGTTTGCCCCGCCAACCTCTCAAGAGTTAATTTGCTCAGGTGGTATTCACGCAGGCCTAATCGTCGGCGACAACAAGGTTTCTCCCAAACAATTATCGTTCGAACACGAGCTTTTTTCCGTCCGAAAAAATGGCGAACTCATCACAGAGGCATCTGCGTCTGAAATAATGGGGGGTCCAATTCATTCTTTGCGGTGGTTAGTCGATTCTTTGACCAGCAGAGGCTCATGTCTAAAGAAGGGTAGCCTGGTCATTCCAGGGTCGCCTGTTGGACTAACTTGTATAGATCAGGATACTGAGGTGAGCGTAGAAATTGCCGGTGTAGGCGTTCTGGTTTCGCACTTTAAGGACAGAGCTTAAACTGCTGAATCACTCGGCTTCTAAAGCCCGACATCCTCTGCCAGTTCCTCGTCACGCTTCAACGCCCATCTCCATATTCGCAGTATCCAAAAAATAACTAGTAGCCACCCGATCCGCGACCGTCTGTCCTCTGTGTAGGACCTAGATGGTCGAAAATAAACGACTTTGAGCGAATCAAGCAGGGCTCAATCGACCATGATTTGGGTTCACTTGTTGGTTGAGTGTGGTAGTTTCCCGCCGTGGGAAATAAAGACCAAGGCAGAAAAGATAAGAAGAAACCCTCCAAATTAACTCCGGCGGAGAAGAAGAAGAGGAAGCAAGAAAAGAAAAGTAGAAAACAGAAGTAGCCCTTTAGCCATCACTTCCACAACCCTCGCTTCAAACGCAGACCGATCATGACGTATTGGGTTGCGTCCGCCAGAGCTTGAAAAGGGATGTGCTCTATGCACATCGGCGCCGTTATCAATAAGAAATTCCATTATTTTCTTGTCGCCCAGAGCATAGTGAAGCGGGGGTCATTCACTCTTTTGCCTTTGGTCCTTGGTTGATGAATTCAGTATTGGCCAGTTCCGCCGACTTTTGCTGCTGTGTTGCGACCCCCCCCAACATCAAGGCTGCGATTGTTGTGAGCAGGAGGTGTCTCATTTGCTTTCAGCTTTCAGGTTGGGCGGGACTTGAATCGTCGCTTGGATCAACTGGATTTGACAAGATGGTAGACAAGGACTTTGAGACGGAGAAAAAAGGGGTCTGGGGAGATACCGCCGAGTGGGGAGGCGAGAAGGTTGTTCAGCAAGTCATTCAGGAAGAACTAACAACCATGGTTTAGCTAACGCCAGAGATGAAGCGTCTCGCATTATGCTCGCCCCCTAGTCGCCTTTCCCATGGCCTGGAAATGTCTTGTAACTATGCCATGAGAATCGCAGCATTGACGCACCGGAAGGAAATTATAATGCACACTAAATATATGAATCGTCGAAGTTTTGTCAAGTCCACCGCGATCGCAACCAGTGCATTTGCGCTGCCGAGATTCTCGATTGCTGAGCCAGGCAAAACAAAAAAAATAAATGTTGCCGTGGTTGGCGTGTCAGGCATGGGAGGATATGCGCTTGGTGAAGCTGCCAAAGAGAACCTTGTGGCAATGTGTGACGTCGATGATGCCCGGGCTGCCAATGCTTTTAAAAAGTTTCCGAATGTTCCGCGATTCAAGGATTTTCGGATCATGCTCGACAAACTAGGCAAGGACATTGACGCGGTTTCAATTTCGACACCCGACCACACCCACTTTGCAGCCGCCATGGCCGCCATGGAACGGGGAAAGCATGTGTTTGTTCAAAAGCCACTGGCACACAATATCTGGCAGGTTCGCACCCTTCGAAAAGCCGCCCGCCATTACAAGGTTATCACCCAGATGGGCAACCAGGGGCATACATTTACAGGCATGCGTCGCATTAAGGAATGGGTGGATGCTGGAGTGGTCGGTGACGTGCGAGAAGTCATTACTTGGACCAATCGCCCTAACCCGCCATGGTTTGTCCCGCCTAGCTCGTTTCCACCGGTAACGGGACCCGCGCCGAGTACTCTTGACTGGGATTTGTGGCAGGGCCCTGTGAAAAGTCAGGATTACAGCGCGGATTATGTTCCGGTGAAATGGCGTGGTTGGTGGAAATACGGTTGTGGTGCCCTAGGGGACATCGGTTGTCATACTTTCGACGCCCCGTTCTGGGTGCTTGGCTTGGGTTCGCCAACGAAGGTTGAAATCGAGCGTAAGGATCCTCCAGGGAAAGGCTTTATTCCGATGGGGTCGGTGGTGACCTATCACTTCGCAGCCCGAGGGAAAAAGCCACCGGTTACCCTCAAGTGGTATGAGAAGGGTTACGAAGTTCCGAAACCCACTCGATGGCAGAAAGACAAGGATCTCCCGAGTGGAGGTGGCATGTATATGGAGGGGACAAAGGAAACCCTTTATCATTCGGGTATGCGGCCCAACAGTCCCATGGTTACCCCGGGCGAACGCTTCATGGAAATGAAAAGTGAACTGGTGAAAATCCCCAAGTTACCCTCTGTTGGGAACGGGCCTATTGAGGAATGGTACCGCGCCATCAAGGGAGACGGGCCGATGCCCGGTTCTAATTTCGACTATGCTGTTCCGCTCACGGAAATGGTTCTTCTTGGAGCTCTTGCTCAGCGGACAGGAAAAAACATTGAGTGGGACAGCAAAAAAATGAAAGTCAAAGGCCAGCCCGAGTTTGACGCGCTCATTAAGGAACCAGCCCGTAAGGGATGGCAATACGGAGAAAGCCTCGGGTAAAACTCTGCAGGATTAGAGTCTTCTAATAGGCAGTTAAACTGGATAAAACGAGAAAGGTGCTGCTGGCATCTAACACTAAATGCTTCACACCCCACCAACAGCACGGCTGCGATTGTTGTGAGGAGGAGGTGTTTCATTTCTTGAGGGTTATTCTGCGAGTTTACGGAGGTAGAAAAGTTTTTGATTACCTAAATGTCTTCATGATTTACTCCTTCTCGCTATTTTGTTGATTAGCTGAACGTTTTTGTGTGAACAGCCATTTCATAAACTCCGTCTCGCCATCACAGCGGTCGCTGCTGAGTTGCGTGCTGCCATTATCACTGCCAGTAATCATTTTTTTGGCAACGCCATGTCTGTCACCAGCCCAGGTCGTAAACTTCATGTTCCCTCCCAATTTTTTCATCTCAGCGAAAAGTTTCTGATCACGCTCAATTGGACAAACCTTATCCTTGTCCCCATGAAAGGACCATATCGGGAGATTCTTAATCAAGGAGGCATCGATAAACTCTTCGGTCTTAGGCCGGCCGGCCCCGGCCGAAGCCGCCGCCGCCGCAAAATAACCGGGATCAATTTGTATGAGGATATACGTCCCATGTCCTCCCATTGAATGCCCGAGGATATAGATCCTGTCCATATCAGCGGACGGTAATGCCGCAATGACATCTTTGATGTTCTTGAGGTCTGCGGCATCCCATAGACGGGTTGTCTGGGGGGCAAGCACATAGCAGGGGTAATCGGAGCGCCTCTGCTCCTGGGCAAGAAGCTTGTTCCAATCGCGCAGTTGTTTCCGGTTATCCGCCCCTCTTCCGCCGGCACCATGTAATGAAACAATAACCGGGTAGCGCTTGTTTGAATCGAAACTCATAGGCTTCATGAGACGGTATGACATTTCGCCATCGACGTGAGGTTCATAGAGATCAATCCAGTTTTCCGAAACCTTCCCGGCCGGGTCAGGCAACTGATCCGGGGCTGCCGCTGGTGAGGCCGCAGCCTTGGCAAATTGTTTAGTCATTAAGCGAAAGCTTCCATCGCCGGTTTCTTCGTGGAGACACTGGAGGTTGTGCCTGCATTTGGTCTCCACGTAGTCCATCTCAATATCGAGTGAATTCAGATGGTCGCGCCATTTCTGAAGTCCTGAACCCAACGAACCAACCAATGTTCGGAATTGAAGCCGGCCCTTGATCTTGTCCTGGTTGAGGGTTGCGAATGCCCAGGGAGACGAATTGCTCTCATAATATGTCTTGTCGTTGTCAAACATGACTGGAGCCACCGATTGCCATTTTCTGCTCTTTCTGGTCATGTTTTCCCAATTCCACATGGCCCCATCGTAGTTAATGCAAATACAGAACAGTTCGGGAAACTTCACAGCCAATAGTGACGCTCCATATCCTCCCATGGAGAAGCCTTGGATCACGCGAAAACCCCTGGATGCCTTGGTGTTATAGTTAGCATCCACCCAGGGTATGATTTCGCGGATAATGTGGGTCTCAATTAGAATGGATCGGTCCTTGGAATCGGCATACCAGCCATTCTTGGTGCCGTCGGGGTAGACCGCAATGACGGGCGGTAGAATGCTATCGGCAATTGCCTTCTTCATGGCGGCACGAAATGCCCCACCTCTTTTGTAGGAACCGCCGCGACCATGCAGGTTGTAGATGACCGGATACCCTGCTCCCTCCTTGCGGTAACCTTCAGGAAGGTAGATATCGAAGGTGATTTCGTCACCGGATATCTTTCCGGAGATGGTTTCTGTTTTGAGTTCTCCTTGAGCTTGCTGGACAGCGGAAAGAACAAAACCCAACAAGATCACCGGCAGAGCGATATAAGTTTTTTTTACGTTCATTGTATGTACCATAATTTGTTTCATTTCCCTTCAGCTTTTAATTCTTCAGCCGTCTTGCCTCCGTGTTTCGGCAGCACAACATACGGAAAGTGTAATCGTCCCTTACCCCTGTCAGCGAACTCGAAAGTCGTTTTTTCCCGACTGATCCTTGCCTCGCATCAGATAAACAGTGCGCATGTCCTTAGGTCCACTGGTTGGCAGATCACGTCGATAAACTGATGATGTCGGCATAAAACGAAGGGTCATGCCACGCCGCGGTTTGTCAGAATCATTCGCCTCCGAACCATGCATAAGGTAGACATCATGCAGCGATATTTGTCCTGCTTTTAGGACGACATCGACCGCCTCGTTCTCATTAACATGCTTGGAATCCAGCTCCAGCGGAAGCGAGAGTCCGGACGCGTCGTTGTAATGATGTTCGGCGAGTTCTTTCGAGCGGTGGGTACCGGGCAGAAATCTAAGACAGCCATTTTCGGGAGTCGCGTCATCAAGGGCGATCCAGACGGAGCATGTCGCGAGAGGTCGGATCGGCCAGTACTCGCCATCCTGATGCCATGGCGTCTTGCTCCCGACTTTCGCTGGTTTCGCGAAGAAGCTCGAATTCCATAATGCAATGTTCGGCCCGATCAGTTGCCCGACCATGTCCAGAACCGTGTCGTTTCTCGCGAAATTCAAAAATCCAGTGTCATGTATCAATAGCGCGGGGCAATAGTCACTGAATTCCGGATGCGCCTCTAGCAAGCGCGCATGCTGCGCCTTTATTGCCTCAACCTGTTCAGACGGCAACCGGTACCCTGGTATCACATACCCACGCTCGTTGTAGTGGTTGATCTGGGCTTCTGTCAGCATAACTGTCTCCGTTGGGGCAGCATGACTTCCCCTTGTTAGGAAGGTTAGTTGCTTGTTCATTTTGATCGAGGTTACTTAAACTGGTCCATTTGCAGAGTTAGTCTGGGCGCCTAGAAAGGGCCCAGAAAATGAAAGGAAAACTAGCCGGAGAACCTTAACACGGGTTTTTTTAAAAACTGAAAAAACCTAAAAATGGTGCGCTCGAAAGGACTCGAACCTTCACGCCTTTTGGGCACAACCACCTCAAGGTTGCGTGTCTACCAATTCCACCACGAGCGCATCGCGTCTAAAACCAACTGCTTACGCTCTTTCTGCATTTCATCGCAAACGGTTCGCTAACCGCTCGCTAACCATAACTGACTAAGTTGAGCCAAATGCAACTTAGACGGGGATATATTGCCAGATCTTGGGAGATATTTGAAGCGGTATCTGCTTGTAAGCGAAACTTCTACAGAAGGGCGGGGGCGGAGCCCTCCCCAGAAATGGAACTCTTTCCTGACTATGACCCTCTCTGAAAAAACGACCTCTCAGGCAACGGGGTAATTAACGGCCCGCTGTCGATGTACACGTCGTCGTCAAACAGCGCTGTGTCAGGAACGCCGAAGTAAACCGATCCCTTGTGCCGTTGCCAGTCGGGTTTCCATTCCTCGGAACCCTTGATGAATACCAGCCCCAGCCCCTCCCCGCGATAGGTGATCGGTTGGCCGTCGACGCCGCCGCGCGGCGGCGTAACGCGCTCGCGATACACCCCCGGCTCTCACAAGGATCGTATCCCCTGGCTGGGCTTTCGCGGCTCCTCTTGAGATTGTCTGAAACGGCTCTGCCGCCGTCCCGGTAGGCTTGTCGCTCCCATCGGGAGAGATCACCCACTCCCTCGCCTGGGCCGCCTGCCGGACCGAAGCGGTGGTAATGGCGATCGCGAGGAGCCACAAAACCTTTTTCATCCCCGCACCCTAACACCACAACCCCCCGCCACGGACAAGGGCGCTGGGGGGCAGTGATTTTAGAAGGGGCTTAGATTATATATATAGATGGATTTGGCCTGCTATAAAATCTGACAGAAGATTAGTTCCTGGCGCGACCAAACTGCGCAGCCTGGTCAGCCAGAATCGTCAGCGGACTTGCACCACCCACATCCGACCATGGACCGTTCACCGTCGGCGCCGACTGCAGCGTGCCCTCAAAGGTCACCGTCACCGTGCCGTCACCGTTGTTCACCACGCTGATCGTCGGCGCCCCAACTGGAGGAATAAGAACCTTATCAATGATGATCACGCTCGATGCCGCAGAATCAAGCTCGTCCAAAACCTTTGCATCATTGACCATAATGGTATCAGTTGACTTGGCATAATGGGTTTCGTAGGAAGTGCCTCCCTGCTGCTTAGAAATTGTAACTGTTTTACCAAGCGCGGTCGTGTAGGCGCGTTCCTCAAGCACATCAGCTGTCCACCAATTGGATCCCGACTCCTTGGGGTCGTTATTAATGATATGATACTTTATAACTTCCGCAAGTTTATCAGGATTAGCCAGCAGATCATCCAGCACGCCATCCGGTAGGGCAGCAAACGCCTCGTTCGTTGGTGCAAAGATTGTGTCGTAAGGACCACCGGTAGCGGTTTCAACAGAAGCCACGCCAAAAGCTGTCGCCAGCGTACTTAAGTCTGGTACCCGTTGAATCGTCCCCAACCCACTCGCGAACCAGCTTCCATACCAGGGAAACTGCTCCGGAGCGTAAGATACCAAATGTTTTCCAGGGATGCCACTGCTTGCATCCGGAGGGGTATCAAACGCATCGGTCTCGGATGGCAATCTCCAGGCCAAACCACAATTATCGCCACCGGCACCCTCCTTCCAAAATGCTTCAAAATAATATTTTTTTCCTTCTTCAAGTGAAACAATCGCTGATCTTAAATTATCATCATCAAGCACAAAAGTATTGGCCCACCCAGTAACCTCACAGAGTATCTCCACGTTGTCCATTGATTCGTCTGTGCTTAAATAAAACTCACCATTGTCATCAGAATGAAAGAAAAACCTGTACTCACCCGTCTCAGGCGCAATGATCCAACCAGACATTTTAGCTCCATAATTGTCTGCTTTGCCGTTGGCATCCCCTCCCTGCACGAACGTTGTGTTGGTTTCGGGTATGTGAATATTGGAACTAAAGTTCCCAGCCAAAAACTCCGGATCATCATAAAGAACATTTATTGCATTTCCTGCAATGCCATCGTAATACTCAACATCCACATAACCATTAATTTCTTTGTATGTGGTTACTGATGTCGAGCCGCTTAACTTGTTGTTTGCAATATCTGCAACATCAAATGCAATCTGATAAACCGTGTCGAGCGTCTGAGTAGTAGTGGTTATTTTCGCTGATGTTGGACCTGAAGCTTCGGCAGATTCAACAGTTAAACCCTCTATGGTGTAATTTGAGGTTTCCGCTAACGATTCCTCATCCATGTTTTCACTGAAGGTCAGATGGAAAATTGACATTGACTTATGTGCAGACGCACCGACCAGGCTCGGTTTCGTGACATCAGGAGTGACCGTCAATGTTGCCGTATCACTGTATTGATAACTTTTAGGACCAAAGACAAGTGCCTTGACCTCCGCACCCTGATCGTCATCGGACAGATCATTCAGTGTTAAAGCCAAACCGTCTGCTGCAGGTTTCCCCTTGTAGAACCATATCACGGTCGAATTCTCAGGATCGGCCAACTCAAGGCTAAATTCCGCGGATTGCAGTTGTTCACCGGAACTATCCTTGGGCTGTACTGTAATTAGACTCGAAGAGACCGATGTGCCGAACATTTGACCCGTCATGGTATCGATTACCTGTGAGTCGCTAAGGGCTGAAGCGAATATCGCGAATTCATCAAAATGACCTTCCAAGCCGTCAACCGCATTAAGGTCACCCAAAACATTAATGGCGGAAAAATCTGAAGGTAGCGGCTTTAAGCCGTCATCGTCTGCCAGAAGTTCCCCGTTTACATATATTTTTTTATTACTCTTATCCTTAACAAAAGCATAGTGATTCCAAGTGCTGTAGGTACCTTCAAATGCCGCTGTAACACTTTGGTTTGCTGTATCCCAAGAAATGTCACCGCCCGATACCGGGACCTTTGCCGAAGCGCCATTATTGTTTACAGTACCGAATGAAACCCCATGAAAGGCACTGCTGTACGTGGCCTGTGCAGGGTTAACATTTTTAGCCCAAAATGTGAACGTAACAGCATCAATGGTACTTGCCAGGTTTAAGACCTCCCCATACTCGATCCGCAAGCCATTGCCACCCGTGGTATCTGGATCATTGGTGGAATCCAGGCCGCTTCCCCTGATCCCTGCACCGCTGTTAATAGTGGCCCAAGCCGTCAGCTTCCCTTCAATGTTCCTGACACTATCGTAGGTTTTGCCGTCCTCCTCCTTATCAAAGTCAAAGTAGGCCAGCATATTCAACCCTTCCGGATCAACCGATTCCTCAATGAAGAAGGACCAGTTGACTTTCCTGGAGTTACCGGCTGAGTCTTCAAACTCCACTGAGGCTTTAAGTTCGCCCAAGGTAGTTGGCACATGAACAATTTTCTTCAACCCATCTTCCTCAACAATTTGAAATGCCACGGATTCACCGTTGATGGAAAACTTCACGGAACCAGACACTAAAGTTCCAAGGGCACCGTCACTAACATGAAGTTCAACACTCATGTTGGTGGTAAAACCTCCCGCACTCGGAACGACATCAACAACTGAAGCCCGCCCAGTGGAGACAATCTCAGCCGTGGATTCGTCGCTCACAGCCCCGAGAGGGACATACGCCTTTACCGCACTTGCTTCGTCGGGATCATTGACAAGTATTTTATTGCCATCGACCACAGAAAAGAGTTCTACATTTGCCCCTCCAGTTCCTTCCCACCAAACAACCTTGAAGGGATAAAGCCCTGCTTTTTCAATGAAAACAGTGAACAAGGTTTCTCCAGTAGTTTGGCGAACAGCAACTTCCTTTGGATATAATTCATCATAATCAGCCTGGAAGGTGGCCCTGAAACCGTCGTCAGAGTTCACTCCCAAAGTTGTGCGTCCCACTGGCAAATCCAAAAGGGTTATGAAACCGGCAACAATCCCGTCATTCGAGTCATGCCAACCGGGTATTCCAGGAATAGGCTGATCCTCCTTACCTCCCGTGGCATTAAATGTACCCGCATCGGCGGGAGCATCTTGGCTGAGGTTCACAGTTTGAATAATTTCCGGATAATAGCTCCATTCCTCAACGGAATCTATGTCTGCCTCATTCAGGTAAAACGCCCCGTCTGGATCCAAAAGTTTACCGTTAAACTGGGTCAATGCCTTTCTCCAAGCGTTGTCGTGAAGGTGCGTTCCCGACTCGGATTGAGAGGCAGATATTTGAGTAACATAGGCCAGAATTCCGGGGTCGCCCTTGATAGAATCATCGGTCGCATAAACGCCACTCACCGAAGTATAGGGTGGAACAACAACTCTAAATGAAGCTTCGATTGTTTCTCCGGTTGAATCTTTCATTGAAACCTCAAGTTTATGCCCAGGGCTGATCGATACCGTAACTCCCTGGTCCAGATAGGGTTTAATTTTCATGCCGTCATCCTGACTGATCATGAAATGAGGCCCTTCCTCATAAAAGAGAGTTCTACCTGTCCCCATCACGATAGGGGCTCCTGGACGGTTATTGGCCACAATATTTGCTACTGCGCCTGCCTCAAATGCATACTGTGCCTTACGATCAAAATAAGTCGCTCCTCGATCGCAGAGCGCAATGTTCCCCGCCACATCAGCCGCATTTTTCAGGGGCACATCAGCCACAGCCGGATCTGTATAGACCACCTTGCCTTCGATTGCTTCGGGCAAGTTGGCAACGGTGATGGCATGGTTGGAGTCCACCTTGTATAGGGATGTAACCGCCTCAGGCGGTGAGGTGATGGTAACATAGTTTGGATCAGCAACGGGCAGAGGGGGATCCGCTGTATAAAGAATGGTGGCAACCCCGCCATCCTTCTCCTTAACAGGCACCACATCTATGCCGTTAAATTTGACCGATATAGTATCCAAGTCCACCTGGCTGGAATCCGTGTCGGTAACCTCAACAGTAAAGCCTCCCGGTCCACTTTGAACAAGTTGAACTGTGGCCGGAGCATACGGAACATCGCCACTAAAAAAAGCAACCTTATCAATAACCCAGTTCGGTTTAGCTCCCGTGGCACAATCATCGTACAAGGCCACGAACCGGACCGAAATGGCATCCCCGGCGGCAAAGCTGCCCAGGTTTGCAGTTGTGGTGATGTAAGAACCATCCGCATAACCGGCAGAAGTTTCACCGAATCCATTTTGGCCTTTTGCGATTCCGTTACCCACGATGGCAACATCCGTATAACCGTTTACAGTAAATGCGTCTTTTCCCACATCCGTGTAGTCACCGCCATTAACACTGATCCAGAGCTGACCCGAATCCCACATACCTCCCTCAAAGGCATGACGATGATCAACGCTTACGGCCACCTCGCCGGCGGCGGAAACAATGCAATCCGGGCTGCTAAGGAAATCGTGGTATGGACCCCCGCAACCGGCCACACTGCCTTCTGAGACCCACTGTCCATTTTCTTCATTATACTCCCAGGGACCGGGAACAGCACCCACTGTTTCCACCGTGAATCCTTCGTCATCACTGGTGAAGTCATAGACCGCAATTTGTGAGAAAACACTCGCCGGATAAACGACTAGGAGAGCCAGAGCAATACCCAGGAAGTACTTTTGTGTTTTTTTGATCGCTTTCATTTGTTTTAACGTTTGTCGCTTTTGTATTCGCATAAAAAATCGCGCAGGCTGAATTCGCACATTTATAGTTGATATGCTGCAGTAGAGCCTGTTTAAGGTTTAGAATCGGGCCAATAACCGTGATGAGGCCAATTGGGATACTTAGCTAATCCACCCGACGCAACATAGCTTCTTTTCACCGGATCCTCATCCGTTGTTCTTTCCTGCATCCAAGCTATATCAAGGTTTCCTCTTGAACTCACCCTCCCGCCAGGTATGGGATCAGGGGGAACCAATGTTCGTTTGTCCAACCATCTCTGTTTGTCACAGTGACCATCAGCAAATGAAAAGTTCGTTGCATTGTTATGATACACACCAGGCCAATCCTGTTGAAAACAGTACTTACTTCCGTCACCTGGATAACCGGCCATGTCGACTCTATAATTTCCTGCATTAATGGACTCGCCCCTCATATCAAGCAGAACCCATTTGTGAGAGGGATTACGTATTTCTTCTATTTTCCTGTAGGTGGTCCAGCGTGTATCCACACCAAATGGCCAACCCGACCAACCGCCCATGAATATGTTCATGCTGTAAGAACGATCCCGATAGATTTTTTGCCCCCTGTTGTTAGTTATGATCGCCTTGTCTGCAGGGCACTTAAAAACATCTTTGGAGTTCCCCACATATTTCTTAATAACTCCTTCTGTGACGAAAGATAAATCCTCATTGACACCGGTTAGCCTCAGTACCCCCACTGCCCAAGCAAAAGGCCAAGTCGGCTCACTTTTGTAGGCACTGGCATATGGAATTCTATCTTCGTGGTCTGAGGCAAATAAACTCCAAGCCAGCATGATTTGTTTATTGTTATTCATGCATGCTATACCCGTCGCATTTTCCTTGGCCCTGGCCAGGGCGGGCAGAAGCAGTGCCGCCAGAATTGCTATGATGGCTATGACGACCAGCAACTCAATCAACGTAAAAGCTTTATTTTTTTTAAACATAACCTGCATAAACGCCTGACCAATGTTGGCCTGGTTTTTTCAATTTGACTGCTACGACGGCAAGATAGCTCGATTATCCAATCTTAGGCAAGCTTTTTTTCTGTTGTCCAGGAGCTGGTTTGGAATCAAACCAGAAGCCAAGGGTAATGTGATTTCGATTGGTTCGGCTGGTTAATCAACACACGGTGAAGATTTATGGTAGGCTATTGCTGTTGATGGATTTGGCCTCCTACAAAATCTTCATCCCTGCAAATAAACCAATCGCTAAATATTTGGCAATGAGCGGATCAATGGATTGAGCTTCATTGAGCAACCTAGCGGTATATTCAACGCTGAAAATTGCTGGAGGTCCATCGTCGAAGTTGAGTGGTTTTACAACTTTAGTGCAAGGGTTTTCCAATATGATCGCCTCCCGCACACACCAGGTGGAGAAGGGCCCGATCTTGGCGATCACACCATCCACCGTGCTACGTTTCCAGTTGCGTCTGCTGAACCATTGCTCCAGGTCACTCGGAGTAATCGAACGGCAATCACGCTCGCCAAACTCTTCGGAGAGTTGATTCAGATTAATGAGTGTTTGCTTAGCAGAAGAGGGCCTGAGTGACCGCTTACTGATCGAGTTGCTGGTACTTAACTAAAGCCGACTGTAAATCCTTCAGCCTAACTGCTTTTGCCTCGGCTTCATTAAACAACTCTACGATTTCATACTTTTCTTCTGGGCTTCTGAATTTCCAAAACTCCTCAACCGAGGCGTTTGCTTGAACTGAGCGCATCCACTCTCTTGCTTGCTTACGAGTGGTGAAGAATCTCTGTGTGCGCTTACCGTTAAGTCTGGTGCTTACTCGCCACCGGGTTTTACTGTGATTTATCGTCTTCTTAAGACTCATCTCGCTAACCTTTCGTTAACCGTTTTTGCCAAATGGAAGCAAACGGAAGCGTTTACGAAAAAAGGGGCTTGCGAGAAAATGCAGTTTTCCGGAAGAAAAATGGTGCGCTCGAAAGGACTCGAACCTTCACGCCTTTTGGGCACAACCACCTCAAGGTTGCGTGTCTACCAATTCCACCACGAGCGCATCGCGGGCCGGGGAACATGGCTGAAACACCGCCCGCTTGACAAGCCGTTTCTGCCTTTGCGCTGGCACTTGGCTGTTTTCTGTCGGTTGGCCAAGCGCTTGGCTTCGCCGGGTGCGCCAACCTGTGGCGCACCCGGCATTTAAACCGTTCGCGTTAGAATTTGACGCGGTAGAACTGTTGCCCGGCGTTCGGCGCGGGCGCGGTGATTTTAAAGCCACCGGCTTCGGCCTCGACTGAGGCGCCGGCCACGTCGGCAAAGGCTGCTCCAAGGGCTGCCGTGGATTGCAGTGAAAGTTGCCCCGGGGAGAGTTCCCCGCCGGCAAGGCTCACATGCAGTTCGACGCTGTTTTCCGAGACGTTGATCGTTGTGATCTCTAGTACAGGCGGCTCGTCACCGGCTCCGAGGTCGTGAACCACCAGGTTATCAACCAAGCCGAATGAGGTTGCCTGATTGTCGGACACCGAGGAGAAGGCGTCGTAGTAACCGACGAAGATATTGCCCTCGGCCGTGAACGCGCCCAGCGATTGGTCCAGAGTGGCGATGGTGACGCCTTCGATCGCCCACGTCACGCTGTCGCCGATCTTGGTGATGGAAACTTGGCGCCAGGCGAAGCCAACCGCTCCGTTAGCCAACGCGCCGGTTTGTTTGCCCGGGAAGGCTGCAGCCTGCGCGGCGGGTGGGCTTTGGCCGGGGAATGCGTCGGCGTAATGGGCGTTGGTGTTGTTGCGGGAGTCGCCGGTGGTTCCCGCTTCATAAGCGCCGGACTCGGCGGCTTGGCGAGCCCCGCCGATGTGGGCGCGGAAGTCGCCGGAGTTGCCGGAGCCGCCCTCGCCGGTGACACCAAACCAAGCGCCGTCGGCGCTGTCGGAAGCCCATTGCAAATGGTCGCCGGTGGTCCCGACGCCGGCCGTGAAGAACTCGGTGGAACCGCCGCCGCCGCCCGGGAAGGGGCCGTTGGCGTTGATCCACATGTCGAACTTGACCTGATAATCTCCGGTGAAATTACCACCGACCGGCGAGATGCTGACCGCCTCGGCGCCGGTGGGGGCGGCAATGTTGGCTTCGAACTTTATCCCGATTGTGGAGCCATCGGAGTTCGGGGCCGCTGGAATGCCGTCGGCGCTGTAGTCGTAAGCGAAGGTCACAGCGGTATCGTCGGTTGAACTGAAAACAGCCCAAGTGCCTGAGCTGTCGGAATCGAAGTCATCCCCGAAAAGCGGGGTTTGAATCTCGACCACCCGAAGATTATCGACCAACCCAAACGAGGTTGCCTGATTGTCGGACACCGAGGAGAAGGCGTCGTAGTAACCGACGAAGATATTGCCCTCGGCCGTGAACGCGCCCAGCGATTGGTCCAGAGTGGCGATGGTGACGCCTTCGATCGCCCACGTCACGCTGTCGCCGATCTTGGTGATGGAAACTTGGCGCCAGGCGAAGCCAACCGCTCCGTTAGCCAACGCGCCGGTTTGTTTGCCCGGGAAGGCTGCAGCCTGCGCGGCGGGTGGGCTTTGGCCGGGGAATGCGTCGGCGTAATGGGCGTTGGTGTTGTTGCGGGAGTCGCCGGTGGTTCCCGCTTCATAAGCGCCGGACTCGGCGGCTTGGCGAGCCCCGCCGATGTGGGCGCGGAAGTCGCCGGAGTTGCCGGAGCCGCCCTCGCCGGTGACACCAAACCAAGCGCCGTCGGCGCTGTCGGAAGCCCATTGCAAATGGTCGCCGGTGGTCCCGACGCCGGCCGTGAAGAACTCGGTGGAACCGCCGCCGCCGCCCGGGAAGGGGCCGTTGGCGTTGATCCACATGTCGAACTTGACCTGATAATCTCCGGTGAAATTACCACCGACCGGCGAGATGCTGACCGCCTCTGCACCGGTGGGGGCGGCGATGTTGGCTTCGAGTTTTATCCCGATCGTGGAGCCATCGGAGTTCGGGGCCGCTGGGATTCCGTCGGCGCTGTAGTCGTAGCCAAAAGTCACGGCGGTGTCGCCGGATGACTTGTTGACGATCCAACCCGTGTCGTCTGCGGAATCCAAATCATCTCCCCAAAGCGTTACCTCCGGTTCCGGCGCCGGGCCGGTGTCTTCCTTGTCATTGTCGTTGAGTACGACGACCGCCGAGGATGCGGCACCGATGAAGTAAGCGTCGCTTTTCAGGACGTCGATCCGAATGGTTTCCGCCGCCTCCACCTCGTCATCATCGATGGATGTCAAAACGATGGAGACCTCGGCGCTGCCGGCCGGCAACACGACCTCGTTGGCTGCTCCGCTGTAATCGGTGCCAAGTTGCGCGTCGCCGGAGAGTTCCAAGAGAACCGTCAACGCCGCGTCGGTGGAGCCTTCGCGGGAGACAACGATCGTACCGGTGTCGCCCGAGTCCCCCTCGGACATTACGCTGTCGGTGGCGTTTACGCTGACAACGGTGATGCCGCCTTCGGATTCCAGGGGAACTACGCGAACGTTGTCATAGATGACAAACGTGTCCGGTGAGCCGATGGAAGAAAACTGATCGTTCATGCCGAGCATGAACACACCCTCGGTAAAAGCGCCGCGATCCGTGACGGTGAAAATCGGAACTTGGTTCACTTTCATTGTCACCAATCCATCGACATGGCGGATCTCGACGTCGGCCCAGACCGGCTCCGCCTGATTGCCATTGCTGCTGGGAGAACCGGGCCCGCTGAACGACAGTCCCGAAATATACGGTGGGCTGGGAATCAAGGTGGCGAAGTTCGCGGCTGGCAAGGAATTCTTCAGGTCTGCGCCGACATAGCTTGCGTAAGATCGGTTGTTGCTGCCGTCGGTTACCACGCCAAACCAGACACCATCGCCGGTGGCCGCGTTGCGGGAGACGATGTCGCCGGAATGGTTGACTCCGAAAAGCGCATGTTCGGTTGTCCCCGCGCCCGATCCTGCGCTCAGGAACATGTCGAAACGAACCGCGTAGTTCCCACTGAAAACCTGATCCTTGGGAAAGACGTTGACCCCGGCCGCACCACCGGCGGTGTCGTCATTTTTGTTGACCTGCAGATACAATCCCAGGGTGCTTTCATCGGTGGTGTGGGGCGCCGGCGGGATGGACAAATCGGAATAATCCATCGCAAACGTCGCGGTGTAGTCCTCAACACCGTTGTTGGCGCCGAATTGCAGGTTCCAACCGGAGCTGGTATCGGCATTGAAATCATCGGCAAACAGGACTTCCTCCTCGGCGTAGTCGTCATCCCGGATGGTAGCCGTGGCGGTTGCGGATTCGCCGACGACGTATCCCGCGCCAGCGACCACTGTCAATTCAATGGTTTCATCTCCTTCCGCTTCCGCGTCATCGACGGGGCTCACCTCAATGATGGCCTCGGATTCAAAAGCGAAGATTTCCAACTCGGCGAAATCGCCCTCGTAGTCGGTATCTGCCGTGGCGCTTCCACTCACCTTGATTGTCACGGCCAAGTCTTCGCTGTCATCACCGGTCCGGGTGACCGTATAAAGGATCAAGTCTTCGGCAAGCCGCTCGTACGCCTGGGCATCAGTCGCCGTGATGGAGACGGTTGCCGTATCGCCGTCGTCGGCCAGAATCGCGGTGGCCGTGTATTGGTGGTTGATCTCGTAAGCCCCCCGGTCGAGTTTCAGGCTGGCGATGATGGTCTCTTCCAGTTCCCCCAGCTTGTCATCGACCGGCGTGACAACAAACGAGGCCGATTCGGCCCCGGCGGGAATGGTGACACTTTTGCTTTCCACGGTGTAGTCGACCCCCTCGGTTGCGGTTCCGCCGATGACGACATCGACGGTTTTGGCTTCGGCCGTGTCCCCGGAACGGTGAACCGTGAACTCAATGGTATCGCCGCCGGATTCGACGCCGGCGTCATCGGTCGCCTCCACGCTCAGCAACGGTATGCCCGGGTCTTTGTCCAGATTCACGACCCGGATATTGTCGTACACGACAAAATTATCCTCCTTCGGGTTGGCGATGGAATTGAACAGATCCATGTAACCCAGCATGACAGTCCCCTCGGTGCGCACGCCAAAAAATTCATCAGACGCGGGGCGTGAGGCGATCACCATGCCATTCATTACCCAGGATAAAACATCGTCTTTCTGGCGTATTTCCACGGAAACCCAATTTTTGCCCGGGGCACCCTGAGTCTCAAAGGCGGGTGCGGGGAAGAGGAATTGATACACCGGATGCGTATTATTCCTGCCGATCAGTCCGGCAAGATCTTCGGGCAAGGCAGAGACTGTCCCCGTGTCATCCGCTTCAAAGCAGTAATAGTCCGATGAACTACCGCCCTCGCCATCCACCCCAAACCAGACACCGTCACCCGTCGGCACAGTGGACCAGCCAACCTGCTCCCCCGATTGGTTCATTCCGAAAATAGCGTGCTCCGTGGAGCCGGTGCCGCCCCCGGCCGGCCCGTTGTAATTGATCCACATGTCCACGCGTAATGCGTAGTTGCCGCTGAAATTCTGCTTGGCAGGAAACAGGTTGACGCCCATGGCTTCGCTTCCGCCGGTGTTGTCGTTGTTGTTCACCGAAATCTTGACTCCCAAGGTCGATTTATCTCCGCTGTTCGGTGCCGGTGGAATACCGCGAGTGCTGTAGTCGAAGGCAAAGTCCACGGTAAAATCCCCAAGCGCAGCATCGTAAGCGGCATCATTCTCGTCGGCGCTCGTGCCGCTTAGGACGGTCCAGTTGGCTGAGGTGTCCGTGTTAAAATTGTCTTCAAACAGGACCTGGGCGAACCCGTTCAATGAAAACGTGAAAAAGGCGGCGACAAGAAGCCTTGCCCACTGGGATACAGAGGAGGATTTCATGATGTTACTTATTTGATGGTTATTTGCTGATGTGGATTTTAGGTCGCAAGCGATTGCTTATCAGGTGACTGAAGAAAGTCCAAATAGTCTGTCGGGGCGAGATAAACGTGTCAAGAGGCATATCGAAAGCGGCTGCCGCCCGGTCTGCGCCTGCGCGTTTCCGATTGCCTGGCCAGGCGGCTTGGTCTTCAATCGCCGCCCGATGGTTTGCCGATTTCAGCTTGGCCAAGCGCTTGGCCTGCTCGCCGCCGTGATGGTGGCGCTTGGTTCCGCCGGTTGCCGCGTGGCGCGGCCAGGCGCCTACCCCATCGGACTGTACTCGGTGGGCAGCGAGACGAATCTCACCGAGATCGCTGATGCCGGGTTCAGCCTTGTCGCCGGCCCGGCGCGTTGCGGGTTTCTCGACACAGCAAAGGCCAATGGCATCGGTGTGCTGGCCTCCCCGGGATCGAGTGCCGGTGACCATTTCAACCCGGCCAAGGTTCGCTCCACGGTGGCCCGGTTCGACCGGCATCCGGCGCTTTGGTCGTGGTATCTGATCGACGAGCCGGACATGCAACGTGTATCCCCCGAGAGGGTGGAGGCAGCGCATCGAGTGGTGAAACGAGCGGGGGCGTCGAAGCCGACAAGTCTGGTTTTGTATCAGGGCGATGAGGCTCAATGGTACGGTAACATTGCGGACATCACGATGATCGACCGTTATCCGGTGCCATGGCTGCCGTTGGCCAATTTCTCGCAGCACATTCACAAGACGCGTCTGGCCACGGACAGGGACCGGCCGGTGATCGCCGTGATTCAGTCGTTTGACTGGACGGGGCATCAGAGTGTGCTGCCGGGCGAGGAGAATCTGCGGCCGCCCACAGAGCTCGAACTGCGCAGCATGACATACAGCGCGCTGGCTCGCGGGGCGAACGGGATTTTTTACTTCAGCTACGCCGACATGCGATTGAAGGAGCGAAAGTATCCGGAACTTTGGGAGGCGTTAAAGCGGGTGGTGAAGGAAGTTCGGCGGCGCGAGACGTTGTTTGCCGCCGAGCATGTGTGGTGGCCGAAGGCGCATCATTTCGAAAATCAGGACACGCGCTTCAACGCCGCCCTCGAGGCCAGCGTGCAGTCGGTGCTTTTGCACGTGAAACACGGGGATGAATTGCTGCCGCCGGGCCATTACATCCTCGCGGTGAACACCACGCCGCTGACGCACACATACCGTTTTCGGTTGCCGTGGAAGATCAGCGGCCAAGTGCCGGTGCTGGAGGAGGGCCGCAACGCCACGACTGACGGCTCATGGGTTGTGGATCGGTTCGCCCCGTTTGCCGTGCACGTGTACGGGCCGCTGCCGGTTGGTAAGTAAGCACTGTTATTTTCTGCCAGTCAGCTTTTTAACCTTGGCCTCGAGTTTGCCGAGGTCGATCGACTTGGCATCGCCGGGAAATTTCTCATCGGTCACCCACCAGTCTTCGGTGAACGATGCTTTCTCTCCCGGCTTGAGAATCTCCTGCGGGCCGATCGGCTCGAGTTCGCACATTGGGCCGTCGGGGTACCAAATGGATAGGGTCAGCCCGGCCATTTCGTTGTACGGTCGCTTGGGGTATGTGGGCCAGCCTTTCACGAACAACAGGTCGTTGCGCATGAGATAGGCCATCCAGCCGGCTTTGCTGTCGAAGCCGAGCTTGGGTTTGCGCGGTGGCCCCTCGACGAGCACGAAGCCGTCGCGCTGGCTGATTTTTTCGTCCTCCGGCAGGAAGTTGACCGTAGTGCCGTTTTCGTAAATCACATGCTTGCGCGGCATGCGACTGTACTCCGTGACCGGCACGACGCAGATGCCCTGCCCGTGCACAAACGTCCGGCACCAGTAGCAAACCTGGCTGGTTTTGTCCGAGACATTGATGACGGTCTGTTTGATGCGTAGGTGCGTGCCCTTGGCGGCGAGCTTGAACTCCCGCACAATCTGGAAACCGCTCGCCTTGTCTCTGCCGCTGGTGAACTTGGCCGAGCGGTTGCCGGTGACTTCGCCGGTGTAAGGCCCGCTCCAAAGCAGATCGTGCCGAGGCAACACCCGCTCCGGCCCGATGTCGAACCGCCCCGCGCTCGAGCCGCCTTTGCCCTGGCTGTCCGACTCGCTCAGGTAGAGCGCATTCACGCCATTCACCTCGTAAGACAACACCCGCCCGCCGGCTGGCGCGAGCACCACACGGGTGGTCTTGTTTATCAGCTCGATGCAGTTTTCGTAGCCGAACGCCTTGACGACTTTCGCGCCCTTGGCGGCGGTCGCCGTGCCCTCGGCCAAGCCGAGTCCCAGCCCCAGCGCAAAGAGGCCCCTCGCAAACATCAACGGTTTCATCGCCGCAAACATTAGCTGTACGACGTATAATGGACAAGCCCCGGCCGCAGCTTGGCCAAGCGCGATGCGCAATGACTTGCCCGCCGCTGCTCGCCATCGCACCGACCGGGGACAGCCAACTTCGCCTCGCTTGGGAGGCTGGCGATTACATTCTCGAGGCCGCCGCCGAGCCGACTTTCACTGAGCCGGAGACGATCGTACTCACCGACGGCCAAGCGGAGCATATCATCAAGCCAGGCGGCGACCATCCGCATCGTTTCTTCCGCCTCCGCACCCCCTAGCCGCACGCTTGCGCTTGGCCGCACGCTTGCGCAAAACTCGGCGCGTGAATTTCGTGACCCACCTCGAGTGCGCCGACTGCGCCAGGCGTTACCCCTCTGGCCAGCCGCACAACCTCTGCACCGACTGCCACCGGCCGCTTTGGGTGCGCTACGACCTCGACCGGGTACGAGAGCAGTTCCCGCGTGAGTCGCTTGCCGGCCGGCCAGGCGACCTGTGGCGTTACCGCGAACTGCTGCCGTACGCCGACGCGGACAACATCGTGTCACTCGGCGAAACCGCCACGCCGATTCTAACTGCTGCGCGGCTTGGCGCGGAGTTGGGCCTGGCCCATCTGCAAATCAAGGACGAGAGCCGTCTGCCCACCGGCAGCTTCAAGGCGCGCGGCATGGCGATGGCGATCACCATGGCCAACGAGTTTGGCCTCCGGCGCGTTGCCTGTCCCACCGCCGGCAATGCCGGGGGCGCGATGGCCGCCTACGCGTCGCGGGCCGGGATGGAGTCGTTTGTATTCATGCCGGATGACACGCCGATGATCAACCTGAAGGAAACGCACCTCGCCGGCGCGCAGGTATTTCGCGTGAACGGCCTGATCAACGACTGCGGCCGCCTCGTCGGCGAAGGCCGGGAGCCGATGGGCTGGTTTGACCTCTCGACGCTCAAGGAGCCGTATCGTATTGAGGGCAAAAAAACGATGGGCCTAGAATTGGCCGAGCAGCTTGGTTGGGAGTTGCCGGACGTCATCCTGTACCCGACCGGCGGCGGCACGGGATTGATCGGCATGTGGAAGGCGTTCGCCGAACTCGAGGCCATCGGCTGGCTGCCAAGTGGTAAACGGCCGCGCATGATCGCCTGCCAGAGCGAAGGCTGCGCGCCGATTGTGCGGGCATTCGAGGCCGGCGAAAAACACGCGCCGCCTTTTGAGAACGCCCATACCGTGGCCAGCGGACTGCGCGTGCCGGTGGCGGTCGGCGATTTTATGATTCTCGATGCCGTCCGCGAGAGTGGTGGCTGCGCGGTGACTGCACCGGAGAGGTGCATCGCCGGCTGGATGGAGCGCCTGGCCAGGCTCGAGGGTCTGGGCATCTGCCCCGAGACTGCGATCTGCATGGGTGCCCTCGACCAACTGCTGGCCAGCGGCACCATCCGGCCAAGCGAGAGCGTGCTCGTCTTCAACACCGGCGGGGCAATGAAATACCCCGACCTCATCGAGGAACCCGTCCGCCACATCGACCTTGGCCAAGCGCCCGACTGGCAGGCCATCGCCGAAGGTTGAACCGAATGCCGATTCCGAGTATCCAGAGTTCCGCATGCTCGCAACCCATTTTAAAACCATGAAACCACTTCACACGATTATCGTTGCCGGTTTGGCTTTGGCCATCGGTTGTGCCACCCCGGCGGAGACCGGCTTGGCCAAGCGCACCGCTGTCCCGGCAAGCGACAAGGGGCCACGGCTAATACAGGCCGGGCCGATGATCGGCCATGTCGGTACGCACGGTGCCAAGGTTTGGATACGCACCAAGCGTGGCTCGACGCTCACGGCCAAGGCGGCCCAAGGCGGCAAGCCGCGAAACCGTCTCTCCGTCGAGGACTTGGGCAACGGTTTCTCAGTGCTGCATTTTTCGCGCTTGGCACCGGCCGCCGACACGCGAGTGCTGCTGACCGTCGAGCGTGCGGGCAGCGCCACCGAGACGGCGGAGGTCGCCTTCCGCACGGCGGCGGTGCCATCGGAAACCGGCAAGGTGCGAATCGCCTTTGGCTCGTGCAGCAAGGTGTCGCAGTTCAACAGCGGGCCAATCTACAAGGCGATCGCCGCTGAGCAGCCGGACATGGCGCTGTTTATCGGTGACAATTCCTACTTCATCGTTGCCGATGGCAGCGAGAGACATTTCAACACCACCGGCCCGATGGGTGACTGGTCGTCGCCCGAGGCGATGACGGCGCGCCACCTCACCACCCGCATGCACCCCGACCTGCAGTCGATGTTCCGCTCGGTGCCGAGTTACGCCGTGTGGGACGACCACGACTACGGCCCAGACAACGCCGACCGCACACTCGGTCTGCGTGAGGAGGCGACGATGGTGTTTCGCCAAATGTGGGCCAATTCCGACTACGGTACCGACAGTGTCCCTGGCATTTTCAGTTCGTTTCGAAACGGCCCGGTGGAGGTGTTCCTGCTGGACGATCGCTACTACAAATATTCGCCGCAGAAACACAAGGATGTCACGATGGCAACCGGCGAAATCTGGGGCAGGGCGCAGACTGACTGGCTGCTCGACGGCCTCAAGCGCTCGACCGCGCCGGTCAAGCTCATCGCCAATGGCACGCAGGTCATCACACGCAGCACTGGCGGCGAGGGGCATCGGCGGGAGGCGCAGAACGAGTTGCAACGGCTGATCGATCACATCGAAAAACATCGCATCGATGGCGTTATTTTCCTTAGTGGTGATCGCCATTACAGTGAGTTGCACTACGAGGCGCGTGAGGGCCATCCGCCGCTGCTTGAGTTCACCAGTTCGCCGCTGCAGCAGGCTCAAAAAGTTGGGCCACTCAAAAACCGGCCCAACACATTTCGGCTTTGGGGGCTGACCGGCAACAGCTACGGGCTGGTGACGGTGGACATCCCGGAACCGGGCAAGGGTACCGTTCGGCTCGAGGTGCGCACAGAGGCCAACACCGTGCCGGTGGTCGAGAACACCCGCTGTTCCTCCGCCTGGCAGTTAAGTGATTTGCGCTATTGAAATTTCCTAGGCATATCCAACTCGCACTAGGTTTCTTGATCGCCCTGCTGTCGCTGCCGGTTGGCCAAGCGGCTGAGGGTGTGACCAGGCCAAATGTGTTGTTCATCGCTGTTGACGATCTCAATGATTGGGTCGGTGTGCTTGGCGGGCACCCGCAGGCGCGGACGCCGAACATGGATCGCTTGGCCAGGCGCGGCCTGCTCTTCGCCAAGGCTTACTGTTCCGCGCCGAGTTGCAATCCGTCGCGCTCGAGTTTGCTCACCGGCTTGCGGCCGTCGACCACCGGCATTTACGCCAACGCCCACGACTGGCGGCAGGCACCCAAACTGAAAGGCGCCGTCACGCTGCCGTGCCATTTCAAAAACAACGGCTACCTCACGCTCGGCACCGGCAAGCTGTTTCATGCGCACACCTTTTTTGACAAAAAAAATCTCAGCGGTTACCCCGACCCCGATGCGTGGGCTGATTATTTTCCGTCCAAGACCCAGCAGATGCCCAGGGAAGCCGTGCCGGAAAAGTGGCCGGTCAACAGCAGTCAAAAACTTTACGGCGGCCACTTCGACTGGTCGCCGCTGCAGATTCCCAATGATGAAATGGCTGACGCCAAGGTCGTCTCGTGGGCTGCCCGGCAACTGGCCAAGTCGCACGAGCAGCCGCTGTTTTTGTCGGTCGGCATTTATCGGCCGCACGTGCCGTGGTACGCACCCCAGAAATATTTCGACCGCTTCCCGCTCGAAGAAGTCCAGTTGCCCAAACATTTGCCGGACGATCTCGACGACATCCCCGCCGCCGGGCAGGCGATGGCCAAGCGCCAATGGCACAAATGGATCACCGAAAACGGCCAGTGGAAAAAGGCGGTGCAGGGCTATCTCGCCTCGCTGTCCTTCGCCGACGACATGGTGGGTGAACTGCTTGACGCGCTCGACAACGGCCCGATGGCCAACGACACGCTGATCATTTTCTGGGGCGACCACGGCTATCACCTCGGCGAAAAGGAGAACTGGGAAAAGTTCGCCCTGTGGGAGGACACGACCCACGTGCCGCTCATCATCGTCGACCCGCGTCGCACCCAGCCCGGCACTCGCTGCGAGTCGCCGGTGAGCCTGCTCGACCTTTACCCGACGCTCGTCGAGTTGTGCGGGCTTGGCCTCCCACCGCAGACGCTCGAGGGGCGCAGCCTGGCCAACCGCCTCACCAAGCCGGGTGCGAAAAGCAGACGCGTCGCCGTCACCACGCAGGGCAGGGGCAATCACGCCGTGCGCTCGAGCCGTCACCGATACATCCGCTACGCCGACGGCAGCGAGGAGTTGTACGACCACAAAACCGACCCGCACGAGTGGAACAACCTTGCCGGTGACCCAAGCTTGGCCAAGGTCAAATCGCGTCTGGCCAAGCGACTGCCCACGGTGAACGCTGAGCCGATCCGGATTAACCCAAGGCCATGAAACAAAGGACCTTTGTCCCACTGTTGACAGCGGCATTGTTGCTGCAGGGTTGCGCGACACTTGAGCGCCTGGTCGGGCAGTCGGCTACTCTTGGCCCGGCCAACGGCTCGCTCGTCATCGTCGGTGGCGGCGGGATGCCGAAGGTGATTTTTGACCGGTTTTTTGAGGCGGCCGGCGGACGCGACGCCAAGATCGTCGTCGTGCCGACCGCCGGCTCCGACGCCGATTACGACGAATCGACGAGTTCTGTGAAGATGTTCAAAAGGGCTGGCGCAACGAATGTTCATCTTTTGCACACGCACGATCCGAAGGTCGCGGACTCGGATGAGTTCGTCGCCGTGCTGAGCAATGCCAAGGCGGTGTGGTTCGGCGGCGGACGGCAGTGGCGCCTGGCGGATGCCTACCTCGGCACCAAGACGGAGGCGGCGTTTCACGACGTGCTCAAGCGGTGTGGCGTGATCGGCGGCAGCTCAGCTGGGGCGACGATTCAGGCTTCGTACCTCGTTCGCGGCGCGCCGGAGGGGAATCACATCATGATGGCGCCCGGCCACGAGCGGGGCTTTGGCTACATCCGCAATTGCGCGATCGACCAGCATCTGCTCGCCCGCAAACGCGAGAACGACATGCTGCCGGTGATTCGCAAACACCCGCACCTGCTCGGCATTGGCATCGACGAATCGACCGCGCTGTTCGTGCGCGGCAACACCGCTGAGGTCATCGGCAAAAGCAAGGTGCTCTTTTATGACATCGCGCTGGAGAAAACGGTCGGCGAAAAGTTTTACACGACACTCGATCCCGGCGAGCGCTACGACCTTAAGTCCCGCCGCAAACTCCCGGCCAAGTGACGCTTGGCCAAGCCCCCCGAGTGTCGCGCCAGCGTTTTGGAGTGAGGCCGTCCCTGCCGCTTTGGAAGCCAGTTGAGCAGTGAGCGGTGAGCAGACAAAAAAACCGAGCACCGCGAACCGTGTCCCAACTTGAAACTACAAAAAAAGAGGTGCAGAGAGCCGCACTCCAAGACGCTGCCGCGCTGGCCCGGCGTCCGGCAAAAAACCTCCCCGCTTTACAACGCGGCGTTGGGCCCGGATGATTCGTGCGTTTTATGAATATGCGTTTACACGATGGCCCGTTGGCCGGGTTGGAGACCGACGCGCTGGCTTGGCCGCTGGCCAACGGCCCTTCGCTTGGCCAAGCGGCGGATGAGCGGGTCGCGGCCCTGCGAGAATCGGGCGAGGTGCACGGCAAGCCGGGCGAGTTGACTCTCCTGCACGAACCCAAGGGGCTGCAAAGCCGGCGGCTGATGCTGATGGGCGTTGGCGACTCGCTCGACGCAACGCAGGTGTTTCGCATGGCCGGCCAAGCGGTGCGGGCGGCCCAGAAACGCCGCTTCAAGCGTTTGGCCATCGCGCTGCCGGACGGGGAATTTGTCCGGGTCGCGGCGGAGGGTTGCGTGTACGGCAGTTACGAACAGCCCAAGTACAAGAGCGACGATTCCAACCTGCCGTTGGAGGAAATTTTGATCGTTGCGCCGGGCGCGGACTCGGCGGCATTCGACGCCGGGCGGATCGTCGGCGAGTCGGTGAACCTGACGCGCCGCCTGGTCGACATACCGGCAAACGACCTCGGCCCGGTGGAGTTCGCCGACATGGCGGAGTCGATGGGCCAAGCAGCCGGGCTGGATGTCGAGGTGCTCGACGAGGCAGGGTTGGAGGCGCTCGGCGCGGGCTCGCTCCTGAGCGTGGCCAAGGGCTCGGCGCGTCCGCCGCGACTCGTTCGCCTGGCCTGGAACCCAAGCGCCGCGACCGGCGACTCACACCTGTTTCTCGTCGGCAAGGGCGTCACGTTCGACACCGGCGGCCTGTCGCTCAAGCCGGCGGGGTCGATGGAAAAAATGAAATACGACATGGCCGGCGCGGCGACGATGCTCGGGGCGATCACGGCGATCGCGCGGCTCGGCATCAGGCAACGCGTGAGCTGCCTGCTTGGCCTCGTCGAAAACATGCCGAGCGGCTCGGCGACGCGCCCCGGCGACATCGTGCAGGCGATGAACGGCAAGACGATCGAGGTGATCAACACCGACGCCGAGGGTCGGCTGGTGCTCGCCGACGCATTGACGCACGCGGTGCGGCTCGGCGCGACGCACCTCATCGATGCGGCGACGCTGACCGGCGCGGTGAGCGTGGCGCTTGGCTCGGTGAACATCGGCCTGCTCGGCAACGACGAGTCGCTGAGCGCCCACTTGACGGCGACCGGCCAAACGATCGGCGAACATTTTTGGTCGCTGCCGATGAATGACGACTATCTTGAGCCGATGAAAGGCGACTTGTCCGATTTGCGAAACGCCGGCACAGACCGCAAGGCCGGCACGATCACGGCGGCCAAGTTTCTCGAGCAGTTTGTGGACGGCACACCGTGGGCGCACCTCGACATCGCCGGTACGGCCAACCTCGACAAGGGTCTGCCGAACGCGCCGAAGGGCGCCTCGGGCATCGCCGTGCGGACGCTGGTGCGCGCCGTGGAAACCTGGCCAAGCGGAGACACGAAATGATTTCAGCAACGGAAGCACTAGAGCAATTGCGGGCGGGCAACTCGCGGTTTGTGTCGGGTGGCCAACGGGTGGGAATGTTCTCTAGCCCTTCACGGCGCAACGAGTTAACGGCCGGCCAAGAACCGTTCGCCGTCATTCTCGGCTGTTCCGATTCGCGGGTTCCGGTTGAGATTATTTTCGATTTCAGCCTCGGTCACCTGTTTGTCATTCGCGTCGCCGGCAACATCGTCGCGCCGTCGCAAATCGGCAGCATCGAGTTCGCCGCCGAGCATTTCGGCACGCGACTGGTGGTGGTGTTGGGTCACGATGATTGCGGCGCGGTCTCGACCACCATCGGCGAATTGAAACGTCCGACGGAAAGCCGCTCCCCGAATCTCAGCTCAATCGTCGAACGCATCCGCCCGGCCGTGGAGCCATTGATGGCGACTGAAACGGAGGACGCCGCGCTGCTCGACCAGGCGGTTCGGGCAAACATTCGCGCGTCGGTAAATCATCTTCGGCACGGCTCGGATATTCTGGAAACGCTGATCCGCGACGACGGCCTGCTCATCGTCGGTGCCGAGTATTCGCTGGAAAGCGGCGCGGTCGATTTTTTCGACAGTTAAAAAGCCAGGCGCTTGGCCAAGCGCTACGCCCACGCGGGCGGGTTGGCCAGGCGGAAGAGGCGTTCGCCGGCGTGGGGCACGAGCAGGATGCCTTCGTCTTCGCGGTTGGCGTAGTCGTCCGGGTTGATGCTGGCCGGGTCGCGGTGGCCGAGGTTGATCTGCCGACACTTGGCCTCTGAAATCTGCGTGGCCAGAGTCACCTCGGCGCGCGGCGTCTCGACACCGTTCTCGTAAGTGCCCAGGCCCTTCACGTGGACGCAGTGTGCGAGCGCACTCCACGGCTTGTCCTTGAATTGATCCCACTGTTTCAGGAAGTAGTCGCGGCAGTGGTAGCCGACGGTCTCGATCGTTTCACCGTGCGCGATGCAGACGTCGCTGATGTGCGGCGCGTAGATGATCAACTCGCCGCCGTCGGCCAACACCGGCTCGAGCTTGTACATGCACTTGCCGGCGGTCCAAAGCTCGTCGTACATCTCCGGCGCGCAGGCGAGGATGGTGTGGAACGGTTTCGGCTCGATGCGGATGTGGCGCCCGGCCGAGAGATCGGCGGCGGCGGACCACGCCTCCTCCACCGGCCCAGCGAACAACCCGCTCATGCCGCCGCCCTCGACGACCATGCAGAAGGCGAGCTTGGGGATCTTGACCATCGAGCCGGCGCGATCGACGACCTTGCGGACCGGCGTCCATTTGTGACCGATGATTTTTGGCGTGGTGATGACGGCACCGAGCCAGTGGAAAAAATTTAGCACCTGTGGGCCGCCAACACCGGGGAAGATATATTTGTTGCCGCCGGAAAACCCGACGACCTCGTGCGGGAACACCGGGCCGATGATGACGATTTGGTCGTAGTCGAAAAGCTTGGCGTTGACCTCGACCGGCACGTCCATCTCGAACAGCCCTCCGCTCAAGTCACTGATCTCCTCCGTGGAAAGGGTGCCGATGTTGCGGAGCGCGCCGGGGTCGTCCCAGACATGATTGAAAAACTGAACCGAGGCGTACAGGCCGGTGCGTTCGTCGTGGGCGATCTCCAGCCGCTGCTCGATCGCCTCCTCGCTCATCGCCTGGTGCGTGCCCAGCGCGATCATCACGTCGAGCGCGGCAGCCGTCCCGCCGATCTGGTCGTGGATGGCCTTGAACATCGTGCCGACCGGCGCGGTGCGCGTGCCGTCGGGGACGATCAACAGCACCTTGCGATCGCGAAAGTCCTCCTCCGGCATCGCCTTGGCTACAACGTCGCGCGCCTGCCCGATGGTGAGCAGTTTGCCTTCGGAAACTTTTTTGGAAACAACCCCCACGGAGTGTCAGATGGTTGTGCTGAGGAACCCGCCATCGACGACGATGTCGGAGCCGGTGACGAAGCTCGCCGCCTTTTCGCTGGCGAGATAAACGGCCGCGCCGGCCAGTTCGCTGGGGTCGCCAAAGCGGCCCATCGGCGTGTGGCCGAAGATTGCCTTGGCGCGGTCGCTCGGCGTGCCGTCCTCGTTGAAAAGCAGTTTCCTGTTTTGCTCGGCCGGGAAAAAACCGGGGGTGATGCTGTTGACGCGCACGCCTTTTGTGGCCCATTCGCGCGCGAGAAAACGGGTGGCGCTCAGCACCGCCGCCTTGGACGCCGAGTAGGCGATCACTTTGGAGAGCGGCAGGTGCGACGTGACGCTGGCGATGTTGATGATGCTGCCCCTGCCGCGCCCGCACATCGCCGGGCCGAATTCCTGGCACGGCAACAACAGGCCGCCGACGAGGTTGAGGTCGAACACCTTCGCCCAGCCCGGCAGCGGGATTTTCTCGAACGGCATCTCCGGCGTGACGACGGCGTCCGGGTGGTTGCCGCCGGCGGCGTTGAGCAGCACCGTCGGCGCGCCAAGCGCTTGGCCAACGGCCTCGTGGCACGACTTGAGGCTGGCGGGATCCATCGCGTCGCAGGCAAAAAACTGCGCTTGGCCGCCGGCATCGGCGATCTCCCGCACGCGGGCCTCGCCGCGCTCGGCGTTGCGGCCCGCCACGGCGACCCTGGCCCCGGCCTTGGCCATCGCCAACGCGCAGGCGCCGCCCAATGCTCCCGTGGCGCCGATCACCACGGCCACCTCTCCGCTCAAGTCAAACAAGTTCTCCGACATGGCCGCGCAGTCTCCACCAGCCAGCCGCTTAGTTGAAGGGAATTCCGCCGGCCAAGCGCTTGGCCAAGCTGCTATTTTACGTTTGCGTGGCCGTAAAATCAGCGATACCATTCGGACTCCTTTATGAAATGGATCGCAATTATCGCAGTGAGTCTGGCCGTTGTTTTGTATGGCTTGAATGCCTTGAACCGTGCGGAAGTCGGGCTGGATCAGCGTGAGGACGGTTTGTACTACAAAACCGGCGCGGAAACGGCGTTCACCGGGGACGGCTTGGTTTATCACCCCAACGGCCAGAAAGAGCAGCAGGGCAAAATCGAGGCCGGCAAACAAACCGGCCCATGGAAGATCTGGCACGCCAACGGCCAACTGCACTGGGAGGGCAGCTACAAGGACGGCAAAAAAGAAGGCGCGTGGACTCGATTCGATGAGGAGGGTGTCAAGGCCAAGGAGTCCACTTGGGAGGAGGGCGTCGAGCAGATCATGTTTGAGCTGAAGCCTGTCAAGCCCGCGGAATCTCCCGCAGCACCAACTGAACAGAAACAAAACGAATAAAAGGTGATGTAATGAACCGTATCAAACTCCCCGTGTTGGCGGCAGTCGCGTTGGTGATTGCCGGTTGTCAGACCGCAAAGCAACTGGCTCACGACGAGCAGGTGTCCATCTTTCGCCCGGAGCTTTGGCTGAAGGATGACGGGCTCTACTACGCCGCCGGTGCCGACGAACCGTACACCGGCAAACACGAGGCGTGGTACATCAACGGCGACAAGGCATGGGAGGGCGAGATGTTAAACGGCAAACGCCACGGCGAATACACCCAGTGGTATCCGGAGAATGGCGGCCAACACGTCGCCGGACTTTATCAGGATGGACATCGTGACGGGGCATGGGGCCAGTGGTATCCAAACGGCAAGGCGAAAATTCTCTCCGAGTATCTCGCGGGCTCCGAGTCGAAGGTTACTTTTTACTCCGAAAGCGGCAAAGTCGTGCCCGAGAAAGTTTATTGGGCCAAGGTTCGGCAGAGACTGAACCGGCAGGCTTGGCGGAGCTACGGTGTCGCGTACGGGAGGGGTTACTCCAGCCAATACCACTCATCGTATTACCACGGCTCCCACGGCTGGACGCCTCCCGGCGGCGGCACGGCGAGTGACTTCAGCAACCTGAGCGGCGGCGGTTCCACCCACAGCGGCGGCGGCTCATCCGGCGGCGGCGGCTCATCCGGCGGTGGTGGCTCATCCGGCGGTGGTGGCTCATCCGGCGGTGGCGGTTACAGCGGCGGCGGCGGCGGGGGAGCCTCTGTGGGTGCGCCGGAAGGCAGTTCCAGCGGCAGCCCGAGCACGCCTTGATTCCGGATTTTTCGCGCTTGGCCAAGCGGATCGGTCTTGCCTTGTCCGGTGGACTTGGAGAGTTTTGCCGCGTGAGATTGTTACCCGTCCAACTGGCCGCCTTGGCCCTGCTCGTTGCCTGCGATCCCGGCGAAACCCCGCCGCCGCCGCCCGCCGAGAGTACCCCGGCACCCGTCGCCAAGCCGGCTACAGAGCCAACGCCCGCCCCCGAAACCAAGCCCACTCCCGAGCCAACTGAACCGGCACCGCCGCCGACTGCCGCCGAGTCCGTTCCCGAGCAGGTTGCGGAGCCCGAGCCGGAACCGGCGAAGCCCATTGAGCCGGTGCCTGCCACGGCACCCGCCGCGCAGCCCAAGCCGGCTCCCGAGCCGGTTGCCGCCGCGCCGTCGGTTCGCAAGCCCAAACGCGAACGTTTCATCGAGGAGCATCGTCTTGAGTTGAAGGAACAACGTTGGCACGTCATCGGCGAGCCTGAGCCGTACACCGGCCAGACCAAGCGGTGGACAATCGAGGGCTGGAAACAGGCCGAGGGCGGTTACAAAAATGGCATGCAACATGGCCGCTGGAAAACCTGGAGGGACAACGGCAACCTCCGCAGCGCGGTTGAATTCAAGAACGGCAAACCAAGCGGGCCGGCGATTCATTGGCACGCCAACGGACAACGCAAGACGGAAGGCACGTTCGTCAACGGCAAGTTCACCGCCACGGCCAAGTGGGACGAAGCCGGCGAGGCGCTCCCGCTCGACCCCGCTCCCAAGCCGTAGCGCGACAGGCTTGGCCAAGCGCATTCCCCCAAAAACCGCCGCTTGACGGCGAACGATTGCAACCTATCATGTCCCGCCATCCGCTATCGGGTGGTAT
>Ga0310122_10000284_pt1 | contig 33055 bp, 28 predicted proteins | sample CB6_Bottom_1051__FD_203503 | JGI IMG/M metagenome (GOLD analysis project Ga0310122, IMG submission 203503) | Marine microbial communities from Western Arctic Ocean, Canada - CB6_Bottom_1051 | ecosystem: Environmental > Aquatic > Marine > Oceanic | place: Canada: Western Arctic Ocean | collected...
GCAATTTCCATGCCGAGCCGAGATTTTCGGTCAGACTCGACAGGAGCCTGCACGTGCCCAGTGCATGGGCCGTCCGCCTCTCCGACCGCCGCTCTTATCGACATCGGCTGCTGATTCTCGTGGCGCTGGCGCGGCGCGGAGTCATTGGAGCCACCACCAGAGAGTCGCGATTTCGATCGCAAATAGAATTCCGGCCGCCGCCTTCCAGAACCGAACTGGATCGCGCTCGATCAGTGGACGATGCCCATTGGCCAGGAAGCGGGCATTGGGATGTCGCAGGTCGTAGATGAATTCCGAAAGGGTTTCGTAGCGACGCGTCACCGAAACGGAGACCGCCTTGCGAAGCGCGCCGTCGACCCAGATCGGAATCATCGGATTATGGTGATAGCTCGGCACGTACTCGAGGTTTCTGAAATCGAGGGGCCCTCGGCAAGCCTCGATGGCTTCGCCGTAGGGAAGATGTCCGGTAAGCAACTCATAAGCGACGGTACCCAGCGAGAAGAGTTCCGAGCGCGTTCCCGCTGTCTCTCCCCAGCGCGACTCGGGGGCCGAGTACGATGCGGTTCCCAGCGCGGCGTCACGGGTAATCGGAGCGGCGATTTCTTGAATTCCGGCCACCCAGCATGAACCAAAGTCGATGATCTGAACTCGCCCGTCGCCGTCGACGATGACGTTGTCCGGTTTCAAGTCCTGATGAATCATTTCACGTCGTTCGAACGCCCGCAGCCCCGTTGCAATCTGCCCAACGAGGTTCACGACATCTCGGATGTCGGCATCCGGATGCTCTTCTCTCCAACGTGAGAGTGTGATCCCATCAATGTATTCGGTCAGGTAATAGAGGAACGAGGGCCGCCGCGGGTTATCGATCACGCGAACAACGGCGTGACTCTGGACCCGCCGACCGATCCATGGCTCCATGACGAATCGTTCGATATAGGCCGGATCGTCCTCGAAGTTCACGGACGGCGTTTTCATGACATATTTGTGCCCGCTCTCTTCGTCGACCACGACGTAGATCTGGCTTCGTGGACTGGCATGAATTTCTCGTTCGATTCGGAATCCATCGAGCCGCATTCCGGGCTCGAGCAGCGGTGGAAAGGGCAGCTCGGTCAACTGGCGGACGACTTCATCGCGATTCGCAGATTCGACCGCATCGATGCGAATCAGCTGGCAAGTCAGGTTGTCATCACTTCCAGCCTGTTTGGCGTCCGCAATGATCCGCAGACAGACCTTTTCGAACGGATCGTCCGACGCGAGTCCTTCGTGCAGCGCATCACGAATCCTTTCCAGTGAGAGCCAATCATGGACTCCGTCGGTCGACAAAAAGAAGGAATCACCGACGCGCACTTCGACTTCCTGATAGTCGACCTCCAGGTCTGGATCCATTCCCATCGCGCGTGTGAGGAATCGATCGCGATCGTTGATCTGGGTTGCGTGGTCGCGGGTCAGCTGCTCCAGTTCGCCATTTCGAAGGCGGTGGATCCGCGAGTCGCCGACGTGGAAGAGATGCGCGGTTCTCGACTTGATCACCAAAGCCGAAAACGTGCTCAAATAGCCTCGGTGAGCGTCATGCGTTCCGTGAGACTTCGCGTAGAGCCAGCGATTCATCGCCGTCAGAACGACCTTCGCCGCGTGCTTCACCGTCCACGAATCGGGCGTCGCATAGTAGTCGGAAAGAAAGCTCTGCACGCAGACCTCGGCCGCTTCCCGGCCTGCCGCGGCACTGCTCACGCCGTCCGCGATGACCGCCGCGACGCCCTTCATCGTTCGCGAGGAACCCCGAGCGAGACGTAGGCCCATACAGTCCTCGTTCGCGGCTCGCAAGCCGGCATCCGAAGCTTGAGCCGCCGTGAGATCGAGTCGTCCATCCAGATGTATCGGCCCGGACTCCACATCAGAAGAACGTGAATTCGCCCGGGTCGGTTCTTTCGTTTCGACCTGCACGACGCGAATCGGCACGACGGATCGTCCGGCACTCGCCTTCGAGTCAAGCGATTTCGATGAGTTCGACGGAACCATCTTCGCGTACCTCCGATAGATGACCACGGGGCTCGTCCAGGTAGAAGAGCGTCCCGAATACAAGTGCGGCACTCGAACCAATGACGAGGAAGAACGTGGTGTAATCGACGAACGTCAATAAGGTCAGAAAGAGCACGGCGCCAACATTTCCGTAGGCACCCGTCATTCCCGCGATCTGACCGGTCATGCGGCGTTGCACCAACGGTACGACCGCGAAGACCGCACCCGATCCAGCTTGAACGAAGCAAGAGCAGGTCATGATGGCGAAGACCACCATCGGGATCGGCCAGCTCTGATCGATCTGTCCCAGACAGAAATACCCAGCACACACGCCGAGGAAGAGGAATTGGAGCGTCGTCCTCCGGCCGAAGCGATCCGACAGCCAGCCTCCGCTGGGTCGCGAAACGAGATTCATGAATGCGAACGCAGAACCGAACATGCCGGCCATCACCGGATCGAGTCCCTCGAATACGTCGAGAAAAAAGAGTGGAAGCATCGAGACGACCGCAAGTTCAGAGCCGAAGGTCACGGCGTAAGCGACGCTCAATATCGATACCTGTTTGAATTTGTACCGGTAGATTGCAGGAACGCCTTCCCGCAGCATTTCTCGATTCACTCGACGGATTTGAACGACCTGGAAAACGAATAGTCCACCAAGCCCGAGGCAGATTGCGATCTCGACTGGCAGCGACAGCAACGCGATCCCTTCGGACGACAGCTTCCACGCCAGGGCACCCAGTGAGAGAAAGAGCGGAACGTTCATTCCGATGTAGAAGTAGTAGTCGCGTCGGGAAGTCACTTCGAGCCCACCGCTCCTCCTCGGCTTGAAATAGGTCGATCCCTTGGGCGTGTTCCGAACGTTTCGATAGAAAATCGGTGCGTAGACCAGCGCGATCACGCCGGTGAGTCCGATCGCATAGCGCCAACCGTCAGGCCCACCGAGAAATGCCGCAATCGTCGGAAGGGACAATGCCGCGGCCGCCGATCCGAAATTTCCCCACCCGCCGTAGATGCCTTCCGCAAGACCGATATCGCGCGAGGGGAACCATTCGCTGACGAGCCGAATTCCGATGACGAATCCCGCACCCACGAAGCCCAGCGCGAAACGGGCGAAGGCGAGCTGCGGAAATGTCTGGGCGGACGCGACGGCGAAACACAAGATCGAGCTCGCCACCAGGAGGCTGGTATAGATCGCGCGGGGGCCGAACCGATCGATCAGGATGCCGATGAGGATCCGAGCGGGAATCGTGAGCGCGACATTCAGGATCAACAATGCCTTCAGCTGTTGATCCGAAAGTCCAAGAGACTCTCGGATGTACGCGAGAAGAGGCGCATGGTTGAACCAGATCACGAACGTGAGAAAGAACGCGAACCACGCGAAATGCAGTGTGCGGATCTTTTCATCACGAGGATTCAGCAGGTTGAAATTACTTGTCGACATCGGCCGCGGTGCTGTCATCGACGGTGAGGGATCCGGGGGCGTGCGTGGCCGACAGAGCTTCGATCCGAACGGCACAGGACTTGTAGGAGGGCTGACGTGAATAGGGATCGAAGGCTGGATAGGTGAGGCGATTGGTCGCCGCGTCGTGCATCGCGACGAACACCTCCCCCTCCCGAATCGTCTCCCGAAGAAGGACTGCCGCCTCGAGCGATCCTCGACGCGATCGAATCCGAACGACGTCTTCGGATCGCACGCCGATTTTTTCGCCGTCCTTGGGATGAATTTCGACCGTGCATTCGTTTCGGTAGAGCTTTCGCAATACCGGCGACTTCGCGGTTCGTGTCTGGGTGTGCCATTGACTCGACGAACCCCGGCCCGTCAGCAAGACGAAAGGAAACTCGTCGTCGGTTGCCTCCGGAAGAGCGGCCGGCGCCTCGAAGAAGAATTTCGCGCGACCGCTGTCACGAAAGAAGCGCCCGTCCTCGAATAGCCGTCGCTCGGAGACCACGTTGGACTCGTCCGACGCAAACGGCCACTGAATACCGTCCTCGTCTTCGAGCATTCGGTAGCCGCGGATTCCCGTGATGTCGCACGGCTGATCGCGAGAGAGCGCCTGCATGACCTCGAACACATCCTCTGGCGTCTTCCAGCGTTCGAAGATTTCGCCACAGCCCCACGCGGCCGCAACGAGTCGAAAGATGTGAAAGTCCGCGAGGGCGAGGCCAGGCGCCTGGCGAACCTTCTTGACGAGACCGATTCGACGCTCGGAGTTGATGAACGTGCCGTCCTTCTCGCCCCAACCCGCCGCGGGCAACACGATGTCGGCGAGCTGTGCCGTCTCCGTCGTGGCATAGAGATCCTGGACCACGAGCACGTCGAGCATCCGGAGCGTTTCACGCGCCTCGCTTTGATGGATCCAAGAATGGGCTCCATTGGTGCCGATCACCCAGAGCGCCCTGATCTGCCCTGCACGAATTGCAGCCAGAATCTCGTCGTAAGCGAGGCTGTTCTGGCGCGGAATCATCGCTTCGTCGATCGCAAGGATCTCGGCGACCTTCGAGCGATCCTCGGCATTCTCGAAATCATGTCCGCCGAGCAAATTCGTCGTATTGCTGAAGAGCCGAGAACCCATCGCGTTGCATTGGCCGGTGATCGAGTTCGCGCCGGTTCCCGGCCTCCCTATATTTCCGGTCATCATCGCCAGATTGATGATCGCTTGCGCGGTACGAACGGCTTCATGGCCCTGGTTCACACCCATCGTCCACCAGAAAGAAACGCGTTCTCCCCTGACGATCGTCTTCGCCAGCCGCTGGATGTGCGACGGGTCGATGCCAACATCGGAGGAGACGGTGTCGGGCGTGTAGGGCTCGAAGAATCGTCGAAACGCGTCGAAGTCCTCGGTGTGGTCTCGAATGTACTTCCGATCCACTCCGCCGCGTCGATGAATCTCGTTCGCGATCGCGTACAGAAAGAGCAGATCGGATTTCGACCGAATCGCGTAGTGCTGGGTGGCCGCCATGGCGGTCTCGGTCTTACGAGGATCGATCACGATGACTTCGACCGGGTGCGGGTTTCGGGTGATCCGCTCCCAGAGGATCGGGTGGGTGATGCACAGGTTCGAACCGATCAGAACGATGACATCCGACTCCTCGAAGTCCGCATAACAATAGGGGGGGGCGTCAAAACCGAAGGACTCCTTGTAGGCGATTGCGGAGGTCGCCATGCATTGGCGCGTATTGCCATCACCGTGGATCATGCCCATTCCGAATTTTGCGAGAACGCCCAGACAGACCATCTCCTCACTCGGAATCTGACCAGTGCTTAGGAAGGCCATCGCCTCGGGTCCTTGTCGATCGGCCACCGCACGGAAGCGAGTCGTCATTTCCGAGATCGCACGTTCCCATCCCACGGGCTCGAGGTCGCCAGCACGATTCCGGATCAAAGGCGCGATCGCTCGATCTTCCGCATCGAGAGGCGCCAGCGCTTCCCAACCTTTGGGACAGGCCATGCCACGATTGACCGGATAGCCCGGATCGGGAGAGAGATTGATTGCCCGACCCTCTTTCATGTGAGCGCTGAGAGCGCATCCAGTCGAGCAATAGCCACATACGATTCGAGTCGTTGCGTCGGGTTCGAGCCGGCTCGGCACCTGGCCGAGGCCGAACCGAGCCGGCGAACGCAAGAGGTCACGTGTCAGCGGCCCCTCTCGTTGTCTGAGCAGATCGTTCGCAATCCGCGCAGCCCTCTCGAAGGAGAGGCGTTTCTCCGATCTCATCAATTTCCTCTCAATGGCTCGGCATGCCGGGACTGGCCTCGGCGGTGAAATAGAGATGCCGTTCGACGATTTCGCCGATCGTGCACAACAACAAAGATCCGCCCATCATCAAGAGAAGGAGGCCTGGGAAGCCCGGCCAGCCGAAGGCGAGCAAAGAGATCGACAGGGCGGCGCCCACCGCGCCGCAGGCGGCGAAGACCAGCCGAACACGCGCGCGCGGGCGCAGCGGCCCGCGCAAGAGTTGTCTTCCCCGCTCGAGGGCCCGCGATCGGTTCGCGTCCACGTCGGTGTCTTCGACATGCGCTTCTTCCAGTCTCCACTTGACGCCGAGAGCCACGAGACCCAGGACGAGCAAGGGAATCGCCGGGCCGACGCCCGCTCGTCCAGTGAGAACCGCGCTCGCAACGATCGCCAACGCCGCGCCGATTGCGCCGAGTGCCAGCAAGGTTCCGAGGAAGAGTGGAACCGTTCTCGAGGATGCCCAAGCGTGCCGACGCGTATCGATGTAGATCATCATCGAACATCCGATTCCGACTACACCGACGAACAGGGCTGCCCATTGAACCCAAATCAGCCAATCGCTCGTAGTCGACGACCGGAAGCTCGGCTCGAACGTGGCCGCGAGCGCGGCCATGATGAGGGTTGGGACATAGAGTCCGACCGCGATGATTTCACGACTCATCCACGAAGTTCGCCAGCCGAGAAAGGCACGAAAGGCGTAGATCGGGCGACCGAGATGGAGCGTTGCCGCAATCAGACCAAGGATCCCGGTCGAGGCTGCCAGCGCGAGACCAAGGTCCATCGCCGACTCGTCCATCATCCCGAGTTGCGTTGCGACACGACCGAATCCCAAGGTCCCGACCGAGAGCTGAAGCAGCACCAGCATGACGGCCAGCGGATCATGCGCTTGACCCATTACCAGGCGATCCAGGCCGACAGGCTCGAGCCCGGTCGCCCGCCGCTTCGAGAGGTATCGCGTCGTCGGCCGCGTATAAGAAGAGTCGGGCAGCGCGCCCTTCAGGCCCGCGACGAGATCGATAGCTCCCCCACCTTTCGCGGTGTCCACGATCTGTATCGAAATTGCACCGTTCGGACAGCCTTGAACGCAGGCCGGCGATTCTCCGACAGCGAGCCGGTCCGCACACATGTCGCATTTTCGGACGATGCCCAGCTTCGCGTTGTATTTCGGCACGTCGTAGGGACATTTCATGACGCAGTACTGACAGCCAATGCACTGATCGTCGAGATGACGAACGATTCCGGTGACGGGATCCTTCTCGTAGGCCAGCACAGGACAACCTTTGAGACACGCCGGGTCCTCGCAGTGATGACACGCCGTTGTCACTGTCTGTTGAAAACCCTCTTCTCCATCGACCCCGACGACGAGCCCGACGTCTCGCCAGGTCTCTTCCTCGGCAAGACCGTTCATCGAGTGACAAGCGGTGACACAGGCCTTGCATCCGGTACACGAATCGAGGTCGACCTGAAATGCGAGTTGCTGCCCCGGCTGCAATCCCGCCACTTCGATTCCGATCGGATCGACGTAGGCACCGGACTCCGACGACAGCTCTCCATTCTGATGACGCCGGGCGAAGGTCTCGACCGCCGGCAGAGACTGCTGCTCGGAAAGCAGAAGGTCGATCAAACTCGACCATCCCGTCGAATCAAGATCCGATGCCGCGCTCATGCATGACCCGCACAAGCGCCCGGCGCCTCGAAGTCTCGCTTCGAAGGAAGTTTCACCCAGACATCGTTGCCATGAATCTCGACTGGAAAGGTCTGTACCTGATAGTTCGGATCGCTCAGCCCCTTTCCCGAAACGAGCGAAAAGGTCTTCTTGTGCAACGGGCACGCGACTTTGGGTTCGCCGCCATGATCTCCAAGGAGTCCGCGGGCGAGAACACTGTCCTTGCGATGAGGACAGATGGCTTCGGTCGCGAACCATTCTCCCCGGCGCGTGAAATTGAAGATTGCGATCTGGCCCTGTCCGTACTGGATCGTTGACCCGCCATCGCTTGGGAAGTCGTCGACGCAAGCCAGCTTTCGCCACTCCCAGCTTTCCTCGACGGCCCGTGGCACAGGCGAGAGGCCTCGCTCGTCGAAGGCGCGTCCCCGATCGGTGGCATCCCAATCCACCGGCCGCTTCTGATTTCGCTGTCGTACGAACTCGAGACGTTCGTCGGGAGCATCGCTACCAGCGAAGTGTCGGAATTTCGCGCGAAGCTCGGGAGTCTCGACAACGGCCTTCCATTCGCATTGATAGGTGTCGACCAGCAGCTGCATGTCGGCCTCGAGCTGATCACAGATGCCAAGCGAATCGTCGAGAATCACGCTCTTCAGGACCTCGATCCCGCCCTCGAATTCTTCGAGCCAGCGAGCGGTACGCTGCAAGGGCTCCGCCGTCTGGATGTAGAACATCAAGAAGCAATCCAGCACTCGAATCACCGCTTCGTCCGACAGATCCGTGGCGAAGAGATCGCCGTGGCGAGGTTTGCTCCCGCCATTACCGCACAGATAGACGTTCCAGCCTTTTTCGGTCGCGATGAGTCCGAAATCCTTGTTCTGCGCTTCAGCGCATTCTCGGATACAGCCCGAGACCGCGGATTTCAGTTTGTGCGGCGCGCGAATCCCCCGGTATCGCTCTTCGATTCGAATGGCGAAGGTGGTCGAATCCTGTACCCCGAATCGGCACCAGGTCGAACCGATGCAGCTCTTCACGGTTCTCATCGCCTTGCCGTAGGCGTGTCCGCTCTCGAAGCCGGCGGCGACGAGCTCCTCCCAGATCTCCGGTAGCTGGTCGACACGCGCGCCGAGCAGATCGATCCGCTGTCCGCCCGTGATCTTGCAGTACAGGTCGTATTTCTTGGCGACTTCGCCCAGGACGATCAGTTTCTCCGGCGTGATCTCGCCACCGGGAACGCGCGGGATGACCGAGTAGCTTCCGCCTCGCTGGATATTGGCAAGGAACTTGTCGTTCGTATCTTGAATCTCCGCATGCCGAACGATCAGATCATTCCACGTCGACGCCAGGATCGACGCGATCGCTGGACGACACACTTCGCAACCATCGCCTTCACCGTGGCTCTCGAGGAGCGCATCGAAGCTCTCGACTCGTCCCAACTTGACGATCCAATAGAGTTCCTTGCGCGTGTAGCGAAAATGTTCACAGAGATGACGAACGATCTCATGGCCCTGCTTGATGAGCTCGGTTTCGAGAATTTGCAGAACGGCCGGCTGACACCCACCGCAGCCCGTGGCCGCTCTCGTTGCGAGCTTCGTTTCGGCAAGTGTCGTCAGTCCCTGCTCACCGATCGCGCCGACGAGGTCTGCTTTCGTGACTGCGTTGCAAGAACAGATCTGCGCTTCATCCGGAAGATCCGAGGCTCTCACAGCGGCTGCGCCGCCGGCACCGAACAAGAGCTCATGGGGGTGTTCGGGAAGCGCGCCCTTCGTCTTCGCGAGAGATTGAAGGGGCATGAACGCGTCTGCGTCTCCGACGAGGATGCCACCCAGCAACCGCTTCGCCTCGGAATCGAACACGAGCTTCTGATAGACACCGTCGACATGGTCTTCGTAGACCAGCGAACGGGTCTCGTCGGGTCTTTCGAGATCCGCGAAGTAGTCGCCAAAGCTCGCGACATCGATCCCGAGAAGCTTGAGTTTCGCCGAAAGATCGGCGCCTACGAAGGTCGGGTTCTCGCCCATCAATCGACGCGCGAGCACATCGGCCATTTCGTACCCGGGCGCGACGAGGCCGTAGTGAACGCCGGCATGGACCGCACACTCGCCGATCGCAAAGATCTTGGGATCACTCGTCTCCAGCCCGTCGCCAGTGACGATGCCACCGCGTTCGGCGACGACCAGATCGGCCCCTCGCCCCAGCTCGTCGCGAGGTCGGATCCCCGCCGAGATGATCACCATGTCGACTTCGAGGTCGGGTTGGTCCGTCAGCCGAAGCGCACTCACATCGTGTTCGCCCACGATCGCTTCGCTCGCAACACCCAGATGCACATGAACGCCGAGCGCTTCGACCTGATCTCGCATCAGTCGGGACGCAGCCGCGTCGAGTTGGCGCGGCATCAAGCGATCCGCGAACTCCACGATGTGCGCTTCGAGTCCGAGATCGAGAAGCGCCTTCGCGGCTTCGAGCCCGAGCAATCCACCGCCAATGACCGCCGCGCGCTTCGACTTTCGCGACCAGACCTCGATCGCGGCGAGATCGTCGATGGTGCGATAGAGAAAGACCCCGTTCAGATCGACGCCGGGAATCGGAAGGACGAAAGGTGTCGAGCCGCTTGCGAGGACGAGAACGTCGTACCCGATCCGTTCGCCGGCGGAGGTGACAACCTCGGATTGCCCGCGATCGATCGCGGATACCGATTGGCCGAGACGAAGCTCGAGTCCGCGCTCGGCGTACCACCCGCGCGAGGTCAGTGAGAGTTCCCGAGCACCGCGACCTCCAAAGAACTCACTCAGGTGTACGCGATCGTAGGCGGCGCGCGTTTCCTCTCCTAGAACGCTGATCTGGTATTGATCGGCCGCCCCGAGCTCGATGAGACGCTCGCAGAACCGATGTCCAACCATCCCGTTTCCGACCACCACGAGCCGTTTCCGTGGGGTCGGTGCCGATTTCGCCTTGGTTCGCACCATGATCCGGGTCCAATCTCCTCAAAGACAAAAAAATGGCGCCTGTGAAAAAGCATTCGCTTCTTCAAGGCGCCATTGCCCGCGACCGTGGACCCCGACGGCTCGACATCGATTGATGTCCAGCGCTTCGCCGTGTAAATCCTCGGTCGATCAGCGATTGGTTACTTCAAGAGACGTGCCATCGGCGAGCGACGCAAGAAGGCAGTTTCGGCGTCGTTGACCCCTCACATTGCCGCATTTGTGAGCACACAACGCTCAAGATGCGTGCCATCATGAATGCTCCGAGCCACGCGGCGTTCAGCGTGGCGAAGTCGGGCGGTTCGGCTAGCGGACCGACTCCACAAGGATTCCATGTCCATTCAGACACTGCTCATCGCTCTGCTCGCGCTGTCCTTTGGCTGCGTCAGCCTCCCCGAAACACCCCCGCTCGATTTACGGCCCTGGACCGAGGCCGCGGCGAACCATGATGTGCGAATCCTGCGCGACGAGTTCGGGGTTCCCCATATCTATGGCAAGACGGATCCGGACGTCTCCTTCGGTCTCGCCTACGCACATTCGCAAGACGATTTCGAAACGATCCAGAAGGTCATTCTTTCGACTCGCGGACGACTCGCGGCGGTGGACGGGCCCGGCGCCGCCCCCTTCGACTATCTCGTCCATGTGCTCGGCTTCCTGGAAGATGTCGAGGCACGTTATGCGAGCGAAGTTCCCGCGGACGTTCGTGCCTTGTCCGAAGCCTACGCGGAAGGCCTGAATCTCTATGCGGCCGAACATCCGCAGGAAGTCTTACCCGGCTGGTACCCGGCACGAGGCCAGGATCTGGTCGCAGGCTTCGTCTTTCGAACGCCCTTCTTCTATGGCTTTCAACAAGTTCTCGCAGAACTTCTCGCGGACGATCGGCAGCGATCGATTTCATCCGCGCCCGATCCGCAAGCTTTCCGGCCGTTTCCAGCTGCTCCGATCCAGATGGGATCCAACGCCGTGGCCGTCGCTCCATCACGCTCGGCGGACGGTGCGACCCGGCTGCTGATCAATTCCCACCAACCCTATACGGGCCCGGTCGCCTGGTACGAAGTCCGGCTCAAGAGCGAGGCGGGTTGGGATATGATCGGAGGCGTCTTTCCAGGCTCGCCGCTGATCCTGCACGGAACCGGACGCGACCTCGGCTGGGCGAACACCGTCAATCAGCCCGATCTGGCCGATGTCTATTTGCTCGACATCCATCCCGACGACCCTGACCTCTATCGCTATGACGGCGAGTGGCTTCGGCTCGAACGCTCGGAAGTCACCATTCCGGTCCGTATCCTGGGCCCCATCCGAATCGGCGTCACGCGAGAGATCCTGCGTTCGGTACACGGCCCGGTGCTACGCACCTCGCATGGCACCTACGCCGTTCGCTATGTGGGAATGAACGAGATTCGACAACTCGAACAGTATTACCGACTCAATCGCGCCGAGAATTTCGAACAATGGGAAGACGCGATGCGCATGCAGGCGCTGCCTTCGATCAACTATATCTATGCGGACCGCGACGGTCTCATCGCCTACTACTACAATGTCAAAGCACCGGTTCGTGAAGTCGAATGGGAATGGAGCGAGTACCTTCCCGGTGACCGTTCGGACCTGATTTGGACGGAGTTCCATCCCTTCGAAGCCATGCCCAAGGTGATCGCGCCGCCCAGCGGCTTCGTGGCGAACGCGAATCACTCGCCCTTTCGCGCAACGACCGGTGAATGGAATCCAGATCCCGCCGATTTCGAAGGTCTGGGCATCGACACCGAGATGACGAACCGCGGCTTGCGTCTACTCGAGCTCTACGGCGGTGACGCCTCCATCACGGCAAGCGAATTCCATCGTTACAAATACGACAAGCAATATTCGAGCGAGAGCGAGGCCGAGCGCGTCGTCGCAGAGGTACTCAGCCTCGATTTCGCAGATGACGCGCTGCTGGCGGCGGCCCAGAAACATCTCGCTGAATGGGACTTCGACGTCGAACTCGACGATCGACAGGCCGCCCTCGGCGTTCTGACTGCGACACCCGTGATCATCGCGGAACGACAGGGACTCGAGCCGCCGGAAGTGGAACAGGCCTTTCGCGATGCGGTATCCAGCCTGATGAAACATCACGGCAGCTTCGATCTGCCCTGGTCGCAGATCAATCGATTCCAGCGCGGGGAAATCGACGTTCCGATTGGAGGGGGTCCCGATGTCCTGCGGGCCGCCGAATCCTTCGTGCTCACAGAAGACGGTCTCTACGTGAGCAACTCCGGCGACTGTTATCTGATGTTCGTCGAGTGGGCGGCCGACGGTACCCAGACCGTGGAGACGATCCATCAATTCGGAACCGCGACTCTTGATGTCGACTCGCCCCACTATGCTGATCAGGTCCCGCTCTTCCTGGGCGAAAGGACGCGTCGCGCACGTCTGGATCTCGAGGATCTCCTACCACACATAACAAGCGAGACGCGTCCGGGTCGATGACTAACCCATCATGCGGCTGAGCAGTATTCCAACTCCCCCGATCAGCACGGCGAGCGACAACCAACCCGCGACGCGGACCGCAACAACCATGCGTCGAATCTGAGCCGCATCGTTGAGATGGGGATAGTCGTTTTCGGGAATCGGGACATCCAGGAAATCACAGAGTGGCTTCCAGCCATCCTTCGCCTCGAAGACCAGGAGCCGGTCGGACGGCGCGATCGCCTTTACATGGGCGATGTGATCGCGATAGATCTTCAAGGCGTGGTCGCGATCTTCGAACCGGCCGTCGAAAACGCCGTCCCAGATACTTGCCACGACCATCTTGTTGAGGCGAGCGAGCGGAGGCACCAGCCATGCGAGCCACCACGGCAATAGAAACGTGGCCGGGTAGATGGTTTCCATCACGCTCTCGTGCCAACGCACCTCGTCGCGAACGGTGAGAACGATCTTCGCTTCCGGATAGTGTCGGTGGAGTCGTTCCCAGTAGCTGCAGGACGGCCAGTCGCAGCTCGACTGAAAGCCCTCGAAGACTTCGTCCCAGTCCACCTCGCCGCCGTTGGCAAGGGTCTGCCAGTAGCCGACCTGCGCAGCCGACCCCATGACCTTGTCCATGTGGTGACATTTCGAGAAGCCGAGTTGTTCGAGAGCGGCCTTGAGTGAGGTCGTGCCTGTTCGACCAAAGCCTGCGCCGATCACTTTGAGTGCCATCGCGCCAGTGTGTCGAGTCCCGGACGGCTTGTCGAGTCAGCGCGGCGATCTCCCAGCCGTCCTGCGCTGCTTCAGTCGTTGCTTCGACGTCTCAACGCGAGACCGGCGAGCCCCAACGCGATCAAGAGCGCGCTGCCCGGTTCGGGGACAGTCGTCACGATGTGGACACCGTCCGCGGTGTCGTGCAGCACGAGGCCGGTCGCCCAGAAATCGTTGGTGATGTCTCCGCCGTTCAACAGAGAGTTGACGCCATTGATCAGCGGTATGGCGAGCGGCGGCGGAGCGTGCTGCCAATTATTGTCGCTCGAATTGAAGATCTTTTCGATCGTCGCGTAGAATCCGCCGACGCTACCGGTGATGTCGAAGGAGAAATTGAGCTGCGAGTCGAAGGTTCCGTGTGGGGCTCCCTCGCCTGTATCGAAGATGTTCATCGTGCTCTGGGATCGTCGGGCTGCTGGTATTGAGCGTGATGAAGAGGTCTTCGAAACCGGCACCGTAACCGAGATCGACGGGAGCGGTGCTCACCAGAGACAGGGCAACGATTTCGATGTCGATCACATCGTCGCCGCCGATGAGATCGCCGAGTTCTGTTCGTTCGACGATCGTGTCGGCGCTTCCAACATTCACGGCACCGCTTCCAAAATCAAAAGTGCCAAGGGGATTGCCCTCGAACTGCACGATCTGCGGGTCGGGCACCGTGTCGAAGAAAAACTGCGAGCCGGCCGTCGTTTGGAAGAGATCGAACCCCGCAAAGACGGTCGAAGCCGCGCCTGCGCTTCCCGCGAAGACGACGGAGGCCAGCAGACACAATACGGATGACAATGAACGAGTTGCGGCCGAGGATCCAAAGGACATATCCCTTTCCTCTGCTGCCACCCGGCTCGCCGGATGCGTGATCAAGGAAAGCAGTCCGACCGCAGTCTGCGCACGAACAGCAACGCTTCAGCGCGATGGTCGCAGCCACTCCACTTCCCAGTGGGGTGATTATCACATGAGAATTTGCTCGGGGTAAAGAAAATTCTCCGAGACGCTGATCGTTCGGACCGGTGATGCGCGCAGCGTGCCGGATGTAGCCCCGCTGAGAGCGCCTACTACGTCTGCCGAGCCCTCGAGCCCAGCGCTTCTCAGCCGCCAGTCCGTACTCCTGGACGCGAGCCTCCTCGCGGTCACCAGGCTGTACTCTTCCGACTGGCTGATTTAGCAGGGGACGCGATTGTTCCGTTTCCGGGCCATCGAAGGGGTAGGGGAATGCCGAAGATCGAATTTGCGGGACAGACCATCGAGTGTCTGGAGGGCGCCAATCTGCGCATGGTCCTGCTCCGCGCGCGACTCCCTCTGTACACGAAGGTCGCCCGAGCCATCCACTGCCGCGGCAACGGGACGTGCGGGACGTGTGCCGTTCGCGTCGAAGGGCCTGTCACCGAACCCACCCCCAGCGAGATTCGCCGCCTGCGATTTCCACCCCACACACCGGATTCGGGGCTTCGACTGGCCTGCCAGTGCAATGTATTAGGCGACGTCAAGGTGACGAAATTCGAAGGCATGTTTGGTCAGCACGAGAAGGAAGTCGAACGCTGACGAAGACGTAGCGATACGGGTCTTGGGATAGACTGATCCTTCACACATTACCCATTACTACGCCGCGTGCGCGAAAGGGACCCACCCATGATTCCAAAAAGCCTGAGTGCGGATCTCGTCGGGACTGAATTCGAAGCCGAGAAGATCTCCTGGACCCGCAAGGATGTCATGCTTTACGCCCTCGGTGTCGGGAGCAAGCCCGAGAGGGAACTCGACTTCTTGTATGAACGCCGGGGCCCAAAGGTCCTGCCCACGTACGCAGTGATTCCCGGAATGCGCGCAATGGGCAATATCGGCAAGGCGATCGAACTCGATATCGCTCGCATGCTTCATGGCGAACAGTCCTTCGAGATCCACCGACCCCTACCGGCGGAAGCCGAGCTCCAGATGACGAGTCGGATCTCGGAGGTCTGGGACAAGGGCAAGGCCGCGGTCATTGGAATCGAAGCCGATTTCAGCGATTCCGAGGGGACCGTATTCACGACGCGGTCGACACTCTTCTATATAGGAGCAGGCGGCTTCGGCGGCGAAGCCGGACCGAGTACCCGGACCCTCAACCTGCCGCCCGAGCGAGATCCGGATCTCACGGTGCGCGATGTGACTCGAGAGGAACAAGGTGCCCTCTACCGGCTGAGTGGGGATCGCGTCGCGCTGCATATCGATCCGGAGTTCGCCCAAAAGGCAGGTTACGAAAGACCTTTCATGCACGGCCTTTGTACGTTCGGTTTCGTCGGCCGCGCGGTCCTGCAAGCTCTCTGTGCTGGCGAACCGGATCGCTTCGTTTCGATGAGCGGCCGTTTCTCCGAGCGCGTGGAGTTCGGCGACGAGATCGAGACGCGCATCTGGCAGACAGAACCCGGGGAGGCCGTCGTTCAGGCGGTCACGCAGAACGGTGATGTCGTGTTGTCCCAAGCGAGAGCGACCTTCAAAATCTGATGCCTGAATTTCTCGACGTCTTCGGCGGTCGCAGCGATCAAGACACGCGCTGGTCCTTCGACCTCGACAAGCGGTTCAATGGCGCGTTTGGCGGAATCAATGGCGGCGTCCTCTCTGCGATATCGGTCTACGTCGCGCGTCAGGAAGCCGGTCGCCGCGCATCGAGTATCGATTCCCGATATCTCCGCGGCTTCCGACCGGGCGCGGCTCGCGTCGAAACGAATATTCTGAACGCTGGACGCACGCTCACCGTCATCGGGGTCGACATCTTCGATTCCGAAGACCGCCTATGTACTCATTCGACCATTACGTTGGTCGAGCAGAGCGCGCTGGCCGAGGAACTTCAACAGCCGAACCATGCTGGGCCATCCCAAGACCTCCGGGCCTGGGAAGACGGGAAGCGCTGGCGGCAGCCGGACGGGCACGACATCCCGCTGATCGAAACCTTCGAACCGCGCGCGCTCGGCGGTCGAGATCAGGAGACGACGACCGCAACGAAGGTCCTGTGGCACGAAGCGGGCACCGCCGCCGAAGCCGCCTGCATCGCAGCGGACATTTCGGTGGGTCCGCCCGTTGCGCGTGCAGTGAGGGGAAGGGCATCGACTCCCAACCCCGACTTGTCGCTGCGTTTTTGCGGATCGAGCGATCCGGGCACACACCTCATTGCGTCCTGCGAACTGCAGGCGATTGCAAGCGGGCTGGCATCCACGCGCATCTCGGTCTGGAACGGAGGTGAGCTTCTGGCCGTAGGCGTTTCGACGACGACCTGCCTCAGGATCTAGAGCGTGCGAACCAGCGGATGAAGCTGCGGATCCTGGCGCGGTGGGACTTCGAGATCTCGGTGAAGTGAAGTCCGAAGTGGCGCCCTTCTTTTCCGCTGTCGGTCTGGTGTTTGATGATGCCGCGGGCGAGAAACGAGCGCTCTCCGGGAAGTGAGATCACCAACTCGATCTCGGCGGCGAGATCGCAGCGGTCGAAGCCGTGGGAAACGTAGACGCCAATTCCGGTCTCGCTCACGTTGCGCGCATTCAGCACGTCCAGATGACCTTGTCCCATGACCTGGACTTCCACCGGCGCGAGTCGCGTGGGTGTCACGCGCACATCCGCGCGCGTCGGGTTCAAGAGTACGGAAATCGAGAATCGTGCCATGACCCCTGGATCGGAACGACTCTGGTCCGACTTGAATCGGTCGGGGCCCATCGGGTTGAGGCGGCTCTTGTCCCGACAGGGGAGACTCCCTCCGAAGGGATCCCTCGCCGGGAGTCGCGCGACCCGGTAGCGTAGATCTTCGGGAAGGTTCATCGCCTTCCTGGGTGCGCCAAAGAACCGGATCGATCAAGGAGACCCGCCGTGGCCAACGACTGCCCCGTCGCATTCGTCACCGGCGCCAGCCGCGGAATCGGCAAGGCGGGCGCGCTCGCGCTCGCCGACGCGGGCTATGACATCGTCGTGACCGCGCGAACCCTGCGACGCGGCGAGTCGTATGACTACGCGGCCACGGTCGCCGATTCAGGCAATCCTGTTGCCCTGCCCGGTAGCGTCGAAGAGACTGCGATCGAAGTCGAAAAACGTGGACAGCGCGCCTTGCCACTGCGCCTCGACCTTCTCGATCGCGCAAGCCTCGACGAAGCCCTCGATCGGACGCTGGCAGAGTGGGGTCGCATCGATGTTCTCTACAACAACGGGATCTACCAGGGCGCGGGCGTAATGGACTCGCTGATGGATCTGCCTGAAGAAAAGCTCGCCCTGGTCTTCGAAGGAAACGTCTTCGCCCAATTCCATCTCACACGCCGAGTCCTCGATTCAATGCTGCGGCGCGGCGAGGGCACGATCGTCAACATGACTTCGAACGCGGGCCAATTCGATCCGCCGCACAAGCCGGGCGAAGGGGGCTGGGGATTCGCATACGGCGCGTCCAAGGGTGCGTTTCATCGAATGGCGGGCTCGATTCACGTCGAACTCAACGAGCGCGGAATCCGGGCATACAATATCGACCCCGGTTATGTCCCGACCGAAGCGCAAAGGGCAATCATGGGCGAGGACAGCGCCATCTATAAGCGGTACAGCCAGCAGGGCGCACCGCCCGAGGTGCCGGCTGCGATGTTGGTCTGGATCCTCACCACCGCGGAAGGTCGCAGCCGAAGCGGCGAAACATTTCACGCGCCGACCTTCGTGAAGGAACACGGTCTCGTTCCCGGCTGGCCGTCGGCAAGGAAACAATGATGGGCAGTCTCAAGGACAAGGTTGGACTCGTGACTGGCGCGGGCAGCGGGATCGGCCGATCGACGGCGCTGATTTTCGCTCGCGAAGGCGCGCGCGTCGTGGTCGCCGATCAGAACGTCGAGGGCGCACTGGAAACCGTCGAGCAGATCGATCGGGAAGGCTTTGAAGCGATCGCCGTCGAAGCCGACGTTTCGGACGAAGAGAGCGTCGCAGCGATGGTCACGAAGACGATCGAGCGCTTCGGGCGCCTCGACTGTGCGTCGAACAACGCCGCATTCGGCGCGGGCTTTCATGCGCTGATCGAACTCGACCGTGAGCGCTGGGATCGGTGTCTCAGCGTTTCGCTGACCGGCGTATGGCTCTGCATGAAATATGAAATTCCGGCGATGCTCGAGACAGGAGGCGGCTCGATCGTCAATATCTCTTCGCTTTCGGGCGTGAACGGCCAGGCGCGACAAGCGGCTTATGCCGCGAGCAAGGGGGGTGTCATCGCGCTCACGAAGACGGCGGCCGCCGAATATGCCACGCAGGGGATCCGAGTGAATTCGGTCGCGCCCGGTGGAATCGAAACACCTGCAATCGCCCGCTACTTCGATTCCGCGCCGGAGATCCGCGACGTCACCGTCGCGCAGCATGCGATGAGAAGACTCGGTCGACCCGATGAGATCGCCGACGCCGTGGTCTATCTCTGTTCCGACCGATCGAGTTTCGTCACCGGCCACGTCATGGTCGTCGATGGCGGAATTCAAGTGAACGCCCACGACCTCTAGCCCCGGCTCTCACGTGCCCTGTCGGCGCCGGCCGAAAGGAATCCACTCATGCCGCCCCCTGTCCTACTCGTCGAACGCGAAGTCCCGATCGCAATCGTCACACTCAACCGACCCGATCAGATGAACGCGCTTTCCGCCGAACTTCGACTGCAACTCGGCTCGACCTTCCGCGAACTCGAGGCCGACCCCGAAATTCGGGCGATTGTCTTGACCGGCGCCGGCCGCGCCTTCTGCGCCGGCATGGACCTCAAGGAGATCGGTGCGGGCGGCGACGGCGTGACGGGTTTCGATCTGAGTGTCTCCGGCCAGACCGAGATGCGCGGGGGCATCGCCAGATTTTCCGGCCCGATCATCGCAGCCGTCAACGGCGCTGCCGCGACCGCCGGCTTCGAACTCGCGCTGGCCTGCGACCTGATCTTCGTGGCCCGCGGCGCGAAATTTCTGGACACCCACGCTCGAATCGGCATGGTTCCGGGTTGGGGCCTCAGCCAGCGTCTTCCCCGCTTGATCGGCCTCGCCCGCGCCAAGGAAGTCAGCCTCTCCGGAAACGCGGTCACAGCGGAACGCGCCTGTGAATGGGGCCTCGCGAATCGAATCTGCGAACCCGAAGAATTGATCGACGAGGCTCGAACCCTCGCGAAAGAGATGTGTTCCTCGGTCCCCGAGGTCATGGAAGAGGTCAAGAAGCTGATCGATGAAGGCTATTCGATGCCGCTGGACGAGGCGATGGAGTACGAGTTGCGCGTGGCGACCGAATCGTCGAAGCGAATCTCCAGCGCGGAGATCGGAAAGCGCCGCGACTCCATGATGGCACGGGGACGCGATCAATCCGGCCCGAGTTCGTCATCGTAGGCCCGCCACTTCGGGGACGAGTGCCGTCCGGCGTGTTTATCGGGACGCAAATTTCTTGCGGAAGGCCTTTGACCGGCGACCGTTCCAGCGTTTCTTTTTTCGCAGCTTGAACCTGAGCGGCTCGCTTTCTCCCTGGTCGAGATAAACCCAACGCGCTCTGCTGCGAACACCGCTTGAGCCGACGACCTTCACGATATAGAAGCCAACCGGAAGCTGATCGAGGACCACGAAACCGTCGGGACCCGTCAGCACTCGCTGCTTGAGGTAGCCGCGTTTGGTGAATCCTGTGACCTCCACCGGCCGCCCACTGGTGGTGACGTCTCCGCGCGCCACGACCTCGACTTCGATCGCGCTGGATGCGAGCGGGCCTGGTGGGATTGGCGGCGCGGAACCCGGAATCCGCAGCGGCAGGAAGGGGCCGGTCTCGAAGCCGGTGAGATCGATCAGTCTGGATTCCGTCGCGGGCCGCGAGCGTGAGCGTCTCCACTGTCCCGCGTCCGCGGGCCTCTCGAGTTCATGAGACAATCGATAGTGATCCGCAGGGACGTTCGGGAATCGGAAGAAGCCCCGATCGTCCGAAAGGATCTCAAAACGGACCTGCGACTGAACCCCATCGAGCCACAGACGCAGTCCGGGAGCCGGAACCTGGTCCTCGGTTGTGAGTCGCCCCATGAGATCGATCCACGGCGCCGGCTCGTTCAGGGCTTCTCGCCAGGCGGCCGTACGGTCCGCGAATTCCGCAAGCAGTTCGGGATGCTCTGGGCCGACGTCGTTGCGCTCGAAGGGATCCTCCTCGATTTCGTAGAGCTCCTGCTCCCCACGATCGAGCCACTCGATATAGCGCCAACGATCCGTACGAAGGAAGCCGGCATCTTCGAATCGAAGATTAAATAGGGGTGCCGGTTCATCCGGGCGCGCGCGCAGGAGGTCCTGAAATCCCACGACCTGATCACGGTCGGGATCGCCACGCCCGCGGATTCGTCGACGAAGGGGATGGCCTTCGTGATCCGGCGGGATCGGCGCGCCCGCATATTGCAGGATCGTGGCGTGAAGGTCCTTGAAGGTGACAAGATCTTCGCGGCGCTCATTTTCCGGCACGCGTCCTGGCCAACTGAAGATGAGGGGCGAACGAAAGCCGATCTCATACATGGAGAGCTTCCCGCGATCTCCACCGATCCGGCTGTCGCGAAATGTCGGTCTGTCGGTCGGACCCTGCTCCCAACCGTTGTCGGAAACGTAGATGATCAGTGTGTCATCGCGTAGGCCGCGCTCTTCGAGTGTGCGCAGCATCCGTCCAACGACTTCGTCAAACCAGCTGACGTTCGCGTAGTACCTCGCTGCAACGCCTAGCAAACCTTCGATACGGTAAAGACTGAGCAAGCGCGGAATGGCGTTGTGCGGGTGGTGCGGCAGCATTGGAGCGAAGTACACAAAGAAGGGTTCATCCTCCCCGACGTCATCGAGGAAGTCGGTCAAGGGCTCCTGAGTCGCTCGCCCGAACTGAAACCAGTCGAAGGGAAAGAGATAACTGGGGCGGACGTCCGTCGTGCCCTGGTCGAACCCGGCCATCTCGAAATTGCCTTCCCAATGTTTTCCCCCTTGAAAGGTCCGGTACCCCAAACGCGCGAGCTCACGCGGAAGCGTGACATAGCGCTGGACTTCTTCTCGGCGCGGGAAGCTCTCCCCGGTCGTGTCTTCGAGTCGAGTTCTCTGCGCCCTCCACGATCGCGGGTGCAATCCAGTCAACAGAGTTTGGAGCGCCGCTTGACAGTATGTGGCCGACGAATGGGCGTGCGTGAAGACGGTCCCCTCGGCCGCAAGTTGGTCGAGGTTCGGCGTCAGGACGATCTCACTGCCCATGAAGCCGTGATAGGGGTAGCCGAGATCGTCCGCCAGGATGAGCACGATATTCGGGCGTCGTTCCCGGGGAGCCTCGTTGGAAAATCCCGGTGCCGCCCAAGCGAGCGAAAGGCAAACCAGTAGAAGGGGTAGCCACCCAGAATTGCGCATTGCCGCAATTATCACATCTCGAGAGGACAAGCGCGCAGGAATTTGCTGGCTTCAACCTCGTCGGGAGCAAATTTCCAGCGCAAGCACTGCGCATGTCGAAGGGCAGGGGATACGCAATGGAGTGTCCGCAGGTCGAGAATTGAATGCGCTATTCCCCACGGTCGCGGTAGCCTCCTCATGAGTCCGCTGAGGCGACCTGGAGAACGCTCCCTGCTCTCCGCCGACTCGATTCGACCGTGTTTCGACCGCCATCCGACTCGAGGAAAACGACCATGCACTTCGACTGCTGGTGTCGCTGGCTCCTGTGGGCGAGCGCCTTTTTCGTGGGGTTCGGCGTGGTAGCCGCGATCGCCCCTCATTCTGGCCTCTTCGATTTCTGGATTGGCGAGATCGACAACCACTTCTTTGCCGGAGAGATCGGCGCTTCGGCGTTGGCGATGCGCAGCTTCTTGATGGGACCGCTCGGCGCTACGATTGCCGGGAGCTACCTGCTTCAAGTCTTCGTGATCGCCGTCCCCTTCCGCAACCGAGAGGCCTGGGCGTGGCATGCCGTTGTCTGGGCGACTCTGCTCTGGATCGTCGTGGACTCGACCATGAGCGCCATTGCCGGCGCCTACTTCAACATCTATTTGATCAACTTGATGCCACTCGTCGTCTTCGGAATTCCGTTGGCAGCGACACGATCGATGCTCTCGTCGACTCGTTAGTCGATGACCAGCTCTGCGTCCATTTCGTCGAGCTTCGCGATTCGCACGATCAGGTCTTCGACGCGCGAGCTATAGCCCCACTCGTTGTCGTACCAGGCGATGACTTTCACGAGCCCACCGCCGACCAGCTGGGTCAGCGGAGCGTCGAAGATGCTCGAGTGGGAATTACCGATGATGTCCGATGAAACGATCGGGGCTTCGCTGTACTCGAGGATGCCGCGCAGCGGTCCGGCCGCTGCCGTTTTCATCGCAGCGTTCACTTCCTCGACCGTCGTTTCGCGTTCGAGCTCGACGGTGAAATCAACGACGCTCCCGTCCGGCACCGGCACACGCATCGCGAGCCCATCGAGCTTTCCAGCGAGTTCGGGGATGACCTGACCGATCGCCCGCGCTGCCCCGGTCGAAGTCGGCACGATATTCGTCGCGGCGTTCCGCGATCGTCTCAGGTCTTGGGCATGCGGCGCGTCGATCAGTCGTTGGTCGGACGTGTAGGCGTGGACGGTCGTGAGCAGCCCGCGACGGATGCCAAAGCTCTCATGGAGAACTTTCGCGAGCGGCGCGGCACAATTCGTCGTGCAGCTGGCGTTGCTGATGATTCGCGAGTCGCCGTTCACGACTTCGTCGTTGACGCCCATCACGAGGGTTGCGTCGAGGGGATCCTTGCAGGGGACGGTGAGAATGACTCGACGCGCTCCCGCTTCGAGATGTTGCTCGAGCTCTGCGAGCCGGCGGAACACCCCGGTCGCTTCGATGACATAGTCGACTCCGAGCTCTTTCCAGGGCAGCTTGCTGGGGTCCCGCTCAGACAGGATCACGAACGGATCTCCGTCGATGTTCATCGCATCGTCGAAGATCTCCGCCGATCCCGGATATCGCCCATGAATGCTGTCGTATTTGAACGCGTAGAGGAGCGCTTCGGGCGATGCGATGTCGTTGATCGCGACGATGTCGAAGTGACCGCGCATCTTGGCGAGTCGCGTGATGGTTCGACCGATGCGCCCGAATCCGTTGATGGCGATCTTGGGTACGGCCACGTTGATCTCCTCGATCGCGAAGGTAGGTCGAACTCTGTGAGAGTACGAGACGGCGGGTCGCCCCGATCATCGAAAGAGCAATGCTAGGATTTCGATTCAACGGATCCACTGGGTCCAATTAGGGGGATCACATGCAAGCGACCGTCATGGGACGAACGACGGGTCCTCTCCTCGGCCCTTTCCTTCTACTCCCGCTCTTCTTTGTCTTGTTGCTCTCCGGCTGCGGCGTCCAGTCGATCCCGCGAGCGCTGAATCAAGTCGAGGCGAGTCTTGCTGAGGTGACGAATCAGTACAAGCGACGCGCGGACCTGATTCCCAATCTCGTCAACACGGTCAAGGGGTATGCGGGACATGAACGCGAGACGCTCGAAGCGGTCGTCAACGCCCGCGCGAGTGCGACGCAGGCCACGATCGATCCCTCGAATTCCACACCCGAGCAGATCCAGCAATTCCAGCAGGCACAGGGCGGGCTGAGTCAGGCGCTCGGTCGCTTGATGGTCGTCGTCGAACGTTATCCCGATCTCAAGGCAGATCGAAATTTCCGGGAACTCCAGGCCCAACTCGAGGGAACCGAGAATCGCATCACGATCGCCCGGCAACGACACATCGAGGCCATCAAGGTCTTCAACGATCAGGTCAGCGTCCCGCCGTCGAGTTGGACTAACAGCTTCCTCTACCATCACGAAAAGATGCCGCAGTGGGCGCTCGAAGACGCCGAGCAGCAGGCCGTCGAGAAAGCGCCCGAGGTCAGCTTCTAGATGCCGAATTCGCGGACCGCGGTCCGCACGCTCGCCCTCGCCCTGCTGCTGGTGTGGAGCGCGGACGCTGCGGAGTTCGAAATTCCGCCACTGCGTTCGGCGGTCACGGACCGCGCGGGCATTCTTTCGACGCAAACGCGGGAAAGACTCGAGTCAGCTCTACAACGACTTCGACGCGATGGGGGAACCCAGCTGGCTGTATTGACGATTCCCGATCTCGGGGGTCTCACCATCGAACAAGCCTCGATTCGCGTTGTCGAGGAATGGAAGCTCGGGACCGCGGAGGCCGACTATGGGGTGCTGCTCCTTGTCGCATCCAACGAGCGCCGCGTTCGGATCGAGGTTGGCCAGGGCCTCGAAGGATCCCTCACCGATGCCTACTCCAAGCGCATCATCGACGAGGACATCACGCCTCTCTTCCGTGAGGGCGACATGAATGCGGGCATCACGGTGGGCGTCTACCAGATCGCGCGCATCACGAATCCCGACATCGACCTGAGATCCGATCTCGAAGGATCATTGCGCCGCCCGCGTGTGCGCACTGCGCGTGAAGCGAGCCCGCTGCAATTGGTCTTCGTGCTACTGCTGTTCTCGCTGACCATGTGCTCGCGACTCGGATTCCTGCCCTTCCTCGCCGCGGGCACATTTCGAAGTCATGGGCGCTATGGAGGCGGCGGCTTTGGCGGAGGTGGCTTCGGAGGCGGAGGCTTCTCGGGTGGCGGTGGTGGTTTCAGCGGCGGAGGGGCATCGGGCGGATGGTGATGCATGAGCTACCGGATTGGGCTCTTCGCCTACTCGGCAATGACGGCGCGTCGCGGATCGAAGCGGCGATTGCAGAAGCCGAGTCGCGTACCTCGGGCGAAATCGTGCCCATGGTGGTGAGACGTTCCTCGACCGTCGGACACGTTCCCCTATTGGCCTTCGCGCTTCTACTCTTGTTCGTCGTTTTGGCGGAGATCCCGGCATACCTTTCCCTGCTTGGGGGTCCCGAATGGCTCTGGCTCGGGACGAGTTGGCTGGTCGCTGGTGGAGTGGCGCTCGGGCTCTCGCGCGTCGACGCCGTCGCGCGTGTACTCACACCTCGAAGCGACCAGATCCAGCAGGTCGAGCTCCGCGCCGAGCTCGAATTCTTCGAGAACGAGGTCGGCCAGACCGAGCAAGACACGGGCATCCTGCTCTTCGTGTCCCTGATGGAGCATCGCGCCGTCGTACTCGCCGATCGCGCAATCGCCGAGAAGCTGGACCCGGAAGTCTGGCAGGAGGTCATGGATCTGATGCTGCAGGGGGTTTCGCGAGGTGATCTCGCGGACGGAATGACGCAGGCGATCGCTCGCTGCGGCGACCTTCTCGCTCCGCATTTTCCGCTCGCGGAAGGCGATGAAAACGAGCTGCGCGACCATCTGATCGTCAAGCAATAGGTCCCGCTCCGACCCTCCCTCCCCGCACGCCCCCAACCACATTCATGCGAACAGATTCGCATTGAGTCGAATAGGCCCGTCTACGCCCGAAAAAGGGGGTCCAGGGCCTCGATTTATCTGGAGTTTTCGATTTTGTTAGAGTAGTCTCTAAGCTTATAGAGGACTCCACCGAAAAACTACCCAGAACAGCCCGATTCCTGAACCCCTGAAGAGATCCCGCTTGCCGACCGACCCCTCCAAAGATTCTTCCGCCCCTCTCGGACGCCGTGAGAGACGAAAACTCGAGATCCGAACGCGGATCTACACCGTCGCCCGTGAGCTTTTTGCGAAACAGGGATTCGAAGCCACGACCGTCGACGAGATCGCCCGCGTGGCGGACGTCGCGCCAGCCACCTTCTTCAATCATTTCCACAGCAAGCAAGCGCTGCTCGGTCTGATGACCGGCGAGGTCTTCGAATACCTCCATGCGATGACCTCGGAACATCTCGATCGCGAGGGCTCGCCCTCCGAGAAGCTTCGCGCCTTCATCGCTTCCGCGACCCAGGGAATTGCGGAGAGTCGGGGTGTCGCCCGCGACGTTCTGCTCGAGTTCATGCGCAGCGACGCAACGCCCAAGGGCCCCCATCCATACCTCGCGCGAGTTTTCAAACCCTTTGTGAAGCTGATCGAAGAAGGCCAGCGCACGGGCGAGATGCGAACGGATTTCGACGCCGACTTCCTGGCCCAAATGGCCGTGGGCATGGTGAATTCGGCCATCACGAACTGGCTGGCCGACCCCGACTATCCGGTCGAGAGCGGCCTGATCGAAGCGGCCGAATTCGCTCTCGGCACGCTCCGCTCCAACACATCGATCACCGATCCGACACCTATAACCCCCGACCCGCCAAGGAACGAACCCGATGGAAATTGATGTCGATTTTGCCCAATCGTCGAGCTGGAATCATGAGATGAAGGACCGGATGAAATGGCTGCGCGAAAACGAGCCGATCTTCTGGAGCGAGCAGACGAACGCTTTCATCATCAGCTGCTATCAGGACGTCGTCTCCATTTCGAAAGACAACAAGCTCTTTTGCTCGGGCGACGGAGTCCTCCCCGACCCGCGAATCAAGAATATCGGCATGATCGACGAGGACGAGCCCCATCACGCCGAAATGCGCGGCCTCGTCAATCGCGGTTTCACGCCTCGCATGGTTCAGCAGTGGGAAGCCATCTTCAAGCAGATCACGGACGAGACGCTGGACGAAATCGTTCCGCGCGGAGAATGCGATTTCGTCGAGGATATTGCCGTCCCACTCCCACTCATCTTGATCGCAGAGATGATCGGCATCCGGCGTGAAGACCGTGGACGCTTTCATCGCTGGTCCGACGCCATGATCGCCTCGTCTGGAAACATGGACGATCCGGAAGTGACCCAGGCCGCAGGACAGGCCGCCCTCGAGTACTTCACCTATATCACCGAAGTCATCGAAGATCGGCGCGAGAACCCCAAAGACGACCTGATCAGCATACTCGTCCGCGCCAAGGATGAGGGCATCCTGCACCAACAGCAGGACGCCGTGACCGACGATCTCATCGGCGTCGACCGAACGACCGCAGAACGAGACATGAGCAACGATGAGTTGATCAAGATGTGCGTCTTGCTGTTGGTCGCGGGCAACGAAACGACACGCAATGGACTGTCGGGCGCGATACAACTTCTGATCGAAAACCCCGATGTTCGTGATCGCTTGATCAAGAATCCCGACCTGATCCCGAGTGCGGTCGAAGAAATGCTACGTCTGGTTTCTCCTGTCGTTTCGTTCGCACGAACCGCCACGCAGGACACAGAAATTCGCGGCGTTCCGATCAAGAACGGACAAAAAGTCTTGATGATCTACGGGTCCGCGAATCGCGACGCCGAGGTCTTCGAGAATCCGGACGACTTCGAAATCGACCGCAATCCCCAACATCTGGCCTTCGGAATCGGGAATCATTTCTGCATGGGCGCCAACCTCGCGCGCATGGAACTGCGGGTCGCCCTCACCGAAATCCTGAAGCGCATGCCCGACATGGAATACGCCACGAACGGCCCCGTATTAGGCCTTTCAGCCCTGGTCCGGAGCGTCGCTCACATTCAAGTTCGGTTCACACCGGAGGCGACGGCGTAGCCTGTTCGCGGTCGGATCTAGATCGATCGACCGAGCGCGCGAGCGGCAGCAAGATCCTGAATCGCGTTCCCCCGGTCTCGCGGGTCTCGATCTCGACCTTGCCGCGGTGGTCGCCAATCACGCCGTGGACGACAGAAAGCCCCAGGCCGGAGCCCCCGCCTTCGCTCAGTGCAATTTTCGAAGCGGCAACGATTCCGCCGATGGGATTGTTGATCTGATGCGCGATACCTGCCGCGAGCGTACCGACAGCGGCCAGCCGTTCGTTTTCGAGTAGCTGAGCCTGTGACGCCTTCCGCTGCCGACCGCGCTCCGCGAATTGCGACTCCAGCTCTTCGCGAGGACGCTCGAGAACCTCGCCGGCTCGTCTTCGTTCCCTGACATCGACCCCTTGGCCCAGGCGGCAACGTCGTGCCCCGATATCGAGTTCCTTCGCGGAGGTGAGGAACCAGATCTCCTCGCCCGAACGCGTGTGCAGTGCAAGTTCGACGTTCTCGAACGGCCGCCCCTCATCGGCGCGGGCCGTCCACTCTTCATTCGTGTCTGGACCTGGCCAGATTCCAAATTCGGCGAGTGTCCGACCGAGGATCTCCTCACGCTCGTATCCCAGGGTTTGAACGAACGTCTCATTCACATCGAGCACTTCGCCTGTGTCGACGACGCTCAGGATGACGGCGGACGGTGCCCCGTGAAACGCAGCAACGAATACCGCCTGACTCTCGACGAGCTCCTGCTCGACTTTTACTCGAACCCGGAGATTCTCGTCGGCACGTCTTCGCGCTGAAACGACCTCGCGGAGAGCGCGATCGCGAGCCCGGTCGTTGATTGCGAGGGCGTCCCGCAGCCCGTCGACAAGATCACGACATTCCGGGCAGCTGCGAGCTTGGCCGGTTCGAAGGGGAACAAGACCGCGGACGCCGTGAGGAGCAGCAGGACGATGCCAGTCCACCAGAAACCCAAGCTCGCGCCACCCATCGCGGTAGCCGCCAAAGGAATCGCAATCAATCCGACGTAGAGTGGAATACTCGGCGATTCGAGAACGGGGCTAAGCATGACGAAGAGAACGAATAAGGCACAACGGTAGTGTGTTGGCGGCTCTAGCCGCTCGGTTTTGTGGAGCAGCAGGATGGCTCCTGCGAAGGGCACCACTGCGATGGCCGTAAAACAGGCTCGCAGTATCCCCCACCGCAATAGTGAACGAATCCGGAGACCACGCCGATCGTGCTGCCCACCATGATGATCATCAGCATGAGACGAGCGCTCTCGGCTTCGAGTAGCGAGCTCGGAATCAACCGATCGGCCATGGAGAAAATGCTCGAGAGGCGCTCGGCCGCATTCCACATAGATAGGCAGCAGTCTACCCTAACAACTATCAGAGCGAGGGGGTTTTCTACCGGCTCGAACCACCTGCCCGACTATGCATCACTTATTCAACGAATCAGCTATCCACCCACCTGCGGAAAGAGACAGAGACGAGGCCATTCTGAAGCCGAGCGATCGCGCACTCATTTTCGACATGGACGGCATCCTGATCGACACCGAACCGCTCTGGCGCCGAGCGGAGATGGATTGCTTCGCCGAACTCGGGCTCATCCTCGACGAAGCGGATTGTCTGCTGACCCAGGGACAACGAATCGACGAGGCGGTGGCCTTCTGGTTCGAACGCGCGCCCTGGACGGGACCCTCCTGTGCGGAGGTGACAGCGGGGATCGTCGCGAGGTTGACCGATTTCGTAGAACGCGAAGGCGTGCCGATGGCTGGTGTGCGAGAGGCCCTGGATTGGGCGGCTCGATCGAATTGGCGCCTCGCCCTCGCGTCGTCCTCGCCCTCGGGTCTCATCGAATGTGTGCTCGACCGACTCGAACTCGTCGACCGCTTCGAAGTGGCACGATCCGCCGAAGGCGAAGAGTTCGGAAAACCCCATCCCGCCGTCTATCTCCGAACGGCCAGCGACCTGCGGCTGGATCCCAGCTCCTGCATCGCCATCGAAGACTCGGCCAACGGCGTCCTGGCCGCAATCGCCGCCGGAATGCGCTGTGTCGCTGTTCCACCTGCAGAGACCCGCGATGACCCGCGATTCGCCGAAGCGACGATCTGCCTCAATAGCCTGACCGAACTTCCGAACGCCCTAAGGGACGTTTGAATCTCATCGCCACTCCAGGTATTTTCAGTCTTCGGCACGTTTCGTGTCGAGTGTTGACCGCAGGGTCCCGTTCGAGTTCGGGATCCTGTGAACCCGGTCAGATCCGGAAGGAAGCAGCCGCAGCAGGGACTTGGCTGCGATCGGATAAGCCCTGCGGTCAATTCTCGGCACGACGGCGCAACGAAACACCGAACACACGACACACACCACACAACACACACCGAACGGGTACTCCCCTCCGTGCAGACATACTTCGACCCACATCCGTCCGACCGACCGTATTCGAGCGGCGCGCCTTGAGCTACCAGGTCATCGCTCGCAAATGGCGACCCCAGAGCTTCGATGAGGTCTCGGGCCAGGGCCATGTCACCACCGCGCTCCGAAACGCGATCCGGACCGATCGGATCCCGCACGCGATTCTGCTGACGGGACCGCGCGGCGTTGGCAAGACGACGCTCGCCCGCCTGATCGCGCGCTGCCTGAATTGTGAAAAAGGGCCGACGGACGAACCCTGCGGAAGTTGCGAGGCCTGTAGCGAGATTACCGAGGGACGCTCGACCGACGTGCAGGAAATCGATGCCGCGAGCCGAACCGGTGTCGACGACATTCGTGAAGTCATCGAGTCGATCCGCTACGCGGCGGCTCCGGGCAAATACCGCATCTTCATCATCGACGAAGTTCACATGCTCTCGACTTCGGCGTTCAATGCGCTGCTGAAAACGCTCGAGGAACCCCCGCCGCGAAGTCTCTTCGTTTTCGCAACGACGAATCCGGAAAAGATCCCCTTCACCGTTCTCTCTCGATGTCAGCGACACGATCTTCGACGCATTGCGCTCACCAGCGTCAGCGCCCGATTGCGCGAGATCTGCGAATCGGAGGGAATCGAGATTTCGGCCGGAGCGCTCACGCAGATCGCGCGTGAAGGCGACGGCTCGATGCGGGACGCGCAGACACTGCTCGACCAGATCGTCGCCTATGGCGGCGAAACGATTACCGACGAGACGATTTCGGAAGTCCTCGACCTCGTGGATCGGCGCGTGCTGCGGCAGATCGTCGAAGCTTGCATCGACGGAGATGCGAAGAGCGCGCTCGAATCGGTCAATCGCGCCAGCGAGGGTGGATCCGAAGCACGGCGCATTGCAGACTCGTTACTCGAGCTGCTTCGCGATCTCGTCGTCTTGCGAGTCGCTCCCGAAGGTCGTGGCCTCTTCGATGGAACGGATGAAGAACGCGCAGAACTCATCGAGCTTTCGGCGCGAACCGAGCCCGCAAGACTGCGTCGCATGTTCCGCGCGCTGGTACGCGAGATCGAAGATCTCTCCTGGGCTCCGCGGCCGACGGCGGTTCTCGAAATGGCGGTGATTCGTCTTGCAACCCTGCCGAGCGGCGACGACGTCGGCCAACTCCTCTCGCGCCTCGACCAACTCGAACGTCGCCTCGCACCCGGCGCCTCGAACGTCTCGAGCGGCGGCCACGGGGGAGGAGGCGGTTCTGCGAAAGGTGGCGGCCGCACTTCCGAGCGCGGTCCGAAAAAGCGAAGCGACAACACCCAGCCCGCGCCGCCCGACGAGGCCGCGGGCCCAAAAGATTCACGCGCGCCTGATCGCGCGCGCATGACGACCCCTTCACACGCATCAGAGCCTTCCGGACCTTCAAGACCTGCAGGGCCCTCCACGCTCGACCGCGAACGACACAACGGGAGCAGCGAACCCGACCCCCAACTCGGTGGCGGAGCGCCACCCCAAGCCCTTTTCGATCGACTCCGTACCAGGGCGCTCGAGAGCGACCGCGGCCGATTCGCCAGCCTGGAAGTCGCCGAAGTCCTCTCGATCGAGGGCAACAAGATCGCGTTGGTTGCCCAGGCTGCCTTTCATGTAGAACGATTGCGATCTCGCTTGGGCGATCTCGAAGCGTTTGCGGGCGAACTCTTTGGGATGCCCGTCGAGATCACGGTCGAAATCCAGAACGCACCCAGCCAACAGCAGGAAGACGCGGATTCGCGGGAACAATTTCGGAGACGACGCCAAGAGGCGCTCAACAGCGAACCCGTCAACCTTGCCAGAAAGATTCTCGATGCGGAGATCGTCGAAATTCGGCCCCTCGGAGACAATACGTGAACCCGAGCGACATGCAGGAAATGATGAAGCGCGCGGAACAGATGCAGAGCCAAATGAGCGACATCCAGAAAGATTTGGCTGCACAGAGCTTCGAAGCCAGCAGCGGGGGCGGCATGGTCGAAGCCACCGTCTCCGGAGCCTTGCGCGTCGTCTCGATCAAGATCGAGAAGTCACTGCTCGCGGAAGACGATCAGTCGATGCTGCAGGATCTCGTCGCGGCTGCGGTGAACGCCGCGCTCTCGAAAGCGCAAGAGTCGGTGGGACAAGAACTCGCACGAGTCCAGCAGTCGATGCTCACCGGTCTGGGTACCTAGCTTGTCCTCCTCTCCCGCGATGGATCGACTCGTCGAGAGCCTGAAACGGCTGCCCGGCATCGGCGAAAAATCTGCGACACGACTGGCCTATTTTCTGTTGAGCGCGCCAGAAGACCTCACCTTCGAACTCTCCGAGGCGATCGCACGACTTCAGCGCGACACCGTCGTCTGCGATTCTTGCTTTACGCTCTCGGATCGATCGCCCTGCCCGGTCTGTGCCCACCCGGATCGCGACGCGAGCGTGATCTGTGTCGTCGAGGAACCCGCCGACATGGCCGCGATCGAGCGAAGCGGCAGCTTCAAGGGGCTCTACCACGTGTTAGGTGGTGCTCTCTCTCCAATCGACGGCATCGGGCCGGAGACGCTTCGAGTCCGTGAGCTCGAAAGCCGTGTGGAAGACAAGGACATCAAGGAAGTCATCCTGGCGACCAATCCGACTGCCGAAGGCGACGCCACGGCGTATTTCATCGCGGACCGACT
>Ga0310122_10000285_pt1 | contig 32999 bp, 30 predicted proteins | sample CB6_Bottom_1051__FD_203503 | JGI IMG/M metagenome (GOLD analysis project Ga0310122, IMG submission 203503) | Marine microbial communities from Western Arctic Ocean, Canada - CB6_Bottom_1051 | ecosystem: Environmental > Aquatic > Marine > Oceanic | place: Canada: Western Arctic Ocean | collected...
ACGACAGCCGCGGCATGGTCGGCTTCGGGCCGCAGGGCGGCAAAAGGTCTTACGAGAGGAATCATATTCGGATTATAGAGTGTCTTAGCGTTTTGTCAGGCTACGGGCGTAGCCCAGAGATCGTAGGGCCCGGCTCGCTCCACGGTGGCCGTGACAATGTCGCCGACGGTAAATCCAGTGCGGCTGATCAGAACTTTGCCATCGATTTCCGGCGCATCGCCCTCGGAACGGCCAATTGCTCCGCCGTCAGCGACTTCGTCGATAATGACCTTGATTTTTTTTCCGACCTTCTGCTGCAGACGCCTTGCGCTAATGATCTGCTGGGCCGCCATCAGCCGGTGCCAACGCTCCTCTTTGACTTCCTCGGGTACGGCGCCCGGCAACTCATTCGCGGCCGCGCCGGCCACAGGCTCATAGCGGAAACAGCCGACGCGATCGAGTTGCGCATCGTCAAGCCATTGAAGCAGGTAGCTAAACTCGGCTTCCGTCTCTCCGGGGAAGCCGACGATGAACGTCGAACGTATGGTCAATTCTGGAATCTGTTTTCGCCAGGCATGAATTCGGTCCAGCGTTTTAGCAGTTGCTGCCGGGCGTTTCATCGCCTTCAGAATACGCTCGCTCGCGTGCTGGAATGGTACATCGAGATAGGGCAGCAGCTTGCCCGAGGCCATGAGCGGCAGCAGTTCATCGACGTGCGGATAAGGATAGACATAGTGCAACCGGATCCAGACGCCGAACTCGCCGAGCGCGCAGCAGAGTTCAGTCATACGAGTCGGGAGCGAGCGTCCCCGCCATGTCGACTCCTGGTAGCGAATATCGACCCCATAGGCACTGGTGTCCTGCGAGATCACCAGTAATTCTTGAACGCCGGCGGTGACCAGTGTCTCTGCCTCGTGCAACACGTCCGCGGCGGAACGGCTGGCGAGATCGCCGCGTAGATGTGGAATGATGCAGAAGCTGCAGCGATGGTTGCAGCCTTCCGATATTTTCAGATACGCATAGTGCTTCGGTGTCAGTTTCACGCCTTGCGGTGGAATGAGATCGAGAAACGGCGCATGCGGCGGCGGCAGCGCTTCGTGCACCGCAGCCAGGACGGCTTCGTATTGATGCGGTCCCGTGACGGCGAGTACTTGCGGATGGGCCTCGCGAATCAACCCGGACTCCGCGCCTAAACAGCCGGTGACCACGACCCGGCCGTTCTCTGCCAACGCCTCGCCGATCGCCTCGAGCGATTCCTCGCGGGCGCTGTCGAGAAAGCCACAGGTATTGACGACAACGAGGTCGGCACCGTCGTAGTCCGAGGACGTCTGATAGCCCTCGGCTTTGAGCTGACTAAGAATTCGCTCGGAGTCGACCAGGGCTTTAGGGCAGCCGAGGCTGACGAAGCCGATTCGCGGAGTCATAGACTTGCAACGGTTAAGTTCGAGGTGTTCGAGAATGAACGCGTCCGCGCTAATGGCGCGACGTTTATTGAATTCTCAAGTATGCTAGCGATCTTCTGGGCCATCAGTCCCTGCGACTCGTAAGAGCTTTCCTCGAGCGATTGCGGCACGCGGGCGCCCAAAAGGCAACCGGCGATTATTTTGTTGGGGTGCTCGCAATGACGAGCTCGCACCTTTCGTGGAGAACAGTATGGCGAAGACGATGACGAAGGAACAGCTTCTTGAACTAGTGGGTCAGGAACTTGGGACTTCCGAGTGGTTCGCCGTCGACCAGGAGCGCATCAATCAGTTCGCCGACGTGACGAAAGATCATCAGTTTATTCATGTGGACCCGGAGCGTGCTGTGGCCGCCGGCTTGGACGGGACGATCGCTCACGGCATGTTGACCTTATCCATGATCGTCGGGTTCTGCAGGGACTTCGCTCCCGCGCTGGAAGGTTCGAAGATGGTGATCAACTATGGATTCGACAAGGTGCGATTCGCCTCGCCCGTGAAGGTGAACGACCGAATTCGTGCCGTTGCGGTACTTGCGGAGGCACGGGAGCGCGCTGGTCAGCTACTCGTCAAGGCCAAGGTGACGATCGAAATCGAAGGCGAGACCAAACCTGCTCTAATCGCAGAGTGGCTCACGTTGCATCTGTTTCCCTAAACGCCGGCGCGACCTTGTCAAGAAGTGGGTAGATGACTACTCGCGGGTCACTCTCGCTGGATGAAGACGCGATTACCGCGGCAAACCTATTAAGTCTGGAGGCCTAGCCCCAGAGCGACCCGAATGGCATTAGAATAACAGCCTCGGATCACGCCCAGCAGGGCTCGCGCCGGTATTCATATGGGGCTGATGCTCAACTTCGCCTATCTCATCGTCGTCATCGTGACGTCGCCCTGGTTGATCTACCGCCTCATTGTGCGCGGGGATCGTCACAGCCTCATGATGCGATTCGGCCTGGGGCTCGGCCCCGGCCTCGAAAATTCCGTCTGGTTACACGGTGCCTCTGCCGGAGAAATTTCGCTGCTTGCGCCACTCGTGAAGCTTCTCGAGCGGGACATGCCGGCGACGCCACTCGTGATATCAGCCTATTCTTCTACCGGTCTGTTCGCAGCGCGGCGTGCGTATCCGAAGCACCGGGTAATTTTGTTTCCATTCGATCTAACCTTCGTCGTTGCCCGCTTCCTGGGATTGTTCGATCCGCGCCTTATCGTAATAGTGGAATCGGAGTTCTGGCCGAACTTTCTGTCGGCCGCTCAACGACGGAAGATTCCGGTGGCCGTTGTCAACGGCAAGATGTCGTCGAAATCTTACCGGCGCAACGTGAGGATACGTCTAGTGCCGCTATTGCTACGGCGAATAGCGCTGTTGGCCGTCCAGACGGCGGAGCATGCCGAACGTTTTCGTCAGCTCGGCGTGCCGGAGGATCGGCTCCGGATTACGGGGAATATGAAATACGATCTGGCGCAGCTCGTGACGCCGCCTGAGCAGGCCGCCGAGATTCGAGCCACGTTGGGCTATGGCAGCGAGGATGTGGTGATTATCGGCGGCAGCGTTCACGAGCGAGAGGACGTTGCGCTATTGGACGCCTTTCTTAACGTGGTTGCCGAGGGTTATAAGAGCTCGCTGATCATTGTGCCGCGCTACCCGCACGACGCCGCGCGCGTTGAGCAGGCCGTGCGGGCAACGGGCCAGGAAGCCGTGCTGAAGACCACCGTGGATCGGGGCGAGCGAGCAGCACCCGGATCTAGCGGAGTGCTCATCGTCGATACGGTAGGACATCTGCGCGCGCTTTATTCAGTCGCAGATATCGCGTTCGTCGGCGGGAGCCTGTTCTTTCGCGGCAGTAACAAAGGGGGTCATAACTTGATGGAGCCGGCCATACTCGGGCTGCCGATCTTGTTCGGACCCCATCATTTCAGTTTTCGAGAGACCGTCCGCGAACTGCTCGGGGCCGATGCAGCAATCGAAGTTCACGACGGAGCCCAGTTAGAGATCGCCTTGACTTCACTTGTCGTGGATCGTGAGAGACGGCTGGAGCTCGGCGCGCGCGCGCGGGAAGTGGTTCTCAGAGGTCAGGGGGCGACGCTGCGAAACTATGAGTTGTTGATGCCGCTGCTCTGCTCGGGCAGCGAGCGGTTGCCAGCCTCAGCCTTTGATCGCACAATGCCGCCAACACTCAGCGACCGGGATTCGACATGAGCAAGAAACACGTACAGATCGGCGACATAGACTGTGGTTCAGACCAGCTGTTCTTGATCGCTGGGCCCTGTGTTATCGAGGAAGAGTCGTTGATGATGGCGACGGCGGAGCGGCTAAAAGGCATTGCGGAGGAGATTAAAACACCTTTGATCTTCAAGTCTTCTTTTTCGAAGGACAATCGAAGCTCGCTCGAGTATTATCAGGGCCCCGGTCTCGACGAGGGACTCAAGCTTCTGGAAAAGATAAAACGAGAGTTCGAGCTACCGATCCTGACCGACATTCACTATCCGAACCAGGCCGCGCCGGCGGCGGAAGTAGTGGACGTCGTACAAATTCCAGCGTATCTGTGTATGCAGAGCGAGCTCGTCGTCGCTGCAGCCGTGACGGGTACCGTCGTGAATCTCAAGCACGGCCAATTTATCGCTCCGGACAATATGGCCAAGCCGGCGAAGAAGATCGAAGCCTCCGGTAACGACAGAATCATGCTCACGGAGCGCGGCTATACCTTCGGCTACAACGATCTGGTTGTCGATCCGCGGAGCTTTCTCATGTTGAATCAGATCGGCTATCCGGTCATTTTCGATATCACACATTCGATTCGAAAATACGGCATCCCGAGCAAGGACCCGAAGGGCGGAAATCGAGAGTATCTCTCGGTGCTCTCGAGGGCGGGGGTCGCTTCTGGTGTTGATGGGATATTCATCGAGGCTCACCCGAATCCGCCCGATGCGCTTTGTGATGCGGCAAGCCAATATTACTTGGATCGACTGGCCGAGTTTGTGCGGCCCTTATTGGAGATTCACGCGCTCGTTCGAGAGCAAGCTTCAAGCGTAGGATAAGAAATGGATCTATATCTAGACTCTGTAGACTTTAAAGAAATCGAACGAGCTTTCGAGTTCGGGTTCGTGAAGGGCCTGACGACGACGCCGACATTCATGCATCGTCACGGCATCACCGATATCGATGGCGCTATCGTGAAGCTATCGGGGATGGTGCCGGAGCTGCAGGTGGAGGCGCTGGGCGACACCGTTGATTCTATTCTCGCCGAGGCGGATCGAATTCTCCAGTTGCCGCTGAAAAAAGAACCGGTCTTCAAGGTGCCCATTTCGAATTCGGGCGTAACCGCCTGTGAACGGTTGACCGCTAAGGGTCACCGCGTCAACGTTCACCTGATCTACACGCTGAACCAGGCGTATATGGCGATCGCATCCGGCGCGGCATTTGTTTGTCCGCTCGCCGGGCGCCTCCAGGATCAGGGTCATGACGCCGTAAAATTATTCGAGCAATGTGCAGAGATCATCGATAAGCATAACTACTCGAGCAAGATCATGTTTTCATCTGTCCGTCATCCCGAACATGTCCGCCAGGCCTTACTCGCCGGCGCTCATGTCTGCACCGTTCCCTTTGGCGTCATGAACCACCTGTGTGACAATTCTCTGACCGCGGTTGGGACAGAGCAGTTCCAGGAGCATACGCGGCTCATGACGATGAAGGTCGGTGAGCTGGTTCGGTCGCAGAACCCGGTCTGTGAGCCGACCGAGACTCTGACGACGGCCATGGTCAAAATGACCGAGTCACGACTCGGTACTGTCACGCTAATCGACGGGGGCGGTAAGCTTATCGGGATCTTTACCGACGGCGATTTGCGCCGCAGTCTGCAGGAGAACGGACGCGAGATTCTGGACGCGACTTTGGCGCAGATCGGTTTCTCGCAGAGTCCCGTAACCATCGGTCAGGATGCGTTCCTGGACGAGGCGGTAAAATTATTTAAGGAATTTGAGGTTGACAGCATCATCGTTGTTGATGGTGACAAGCCGTCTGGCGTGCTGGATATCCAGGACCTCGTAAAACTTGGGCTACTTGGTCAAGAACATCTCTAGTCACGAAGCTAATTCGGGCAACTCCGAAACGGCGGCTCGATTCTCAGAGCTGGGTGGGACATTTCTGACTAACGCTAGCGCGCTTTGCAAGCGCCTCGAGGCCGTCCGTGCCCTCGTATTCGACTGGGATGGTGTCTTCAACACCGGTGCGAAGGGGCAGGGTACCAGTAGCGGCTTCAGCGAAGCAGATTCCATGGGAACGAATATGTTGCGCTATGGCCTATGGCGTCGCGACGGAGATCTGCCGATCACTGCGATCATCACCGGCGAGAACAACCCGACCGCCGAAAGTTTCGCCACGCGAGAACACTTTCATGCGCTCTATCGCGGGGCGGAAAACAAGGCTGAGATAATCGGTCAGCTTTGCGCGACGTACAGGATAGAGCAAGCCCAAATCGCATGCGTCTTCGATGATATCAACGATCTTGGTATGGCTGCCGAATGCGGCGCGCGATTTCTAGTGCGGCGCAATTCAAGCCCGTTGTTGCAGGATTTCGTGTCATGCAATAAGTACTGCGATTACATTACTGCGGCCGAAGCCGGCGGCTATGCCGTTCGCGAGATCGCTGAACTCATACTCGGGCTGATGGGGGTATACGACGCCGTCGTCAGCTCTCGAGCAGGGCACGATGCCGACTACAAAGAGTATCTCGCGACGCGCCAGGCGGTCGAGACACAGCGCGAGAGGAGCCCGGCGACCTAAGCCGCGAGCCGAAGTCATGACGATCTGGTCAATCGCTGTCTACTTTCTTCTGCCATTTGTGATCTTCAATCTGCTGTGGCGTGGCATTCGCTACCCCGCTTACTGGTTTCGCTGGCCGGAGCGCTTCGGTTATCTGGAGGCGATGCACGGCCAGCGCGTTATCTGGGTACACGCGGTTTCGGTCGGGGAAGTTCGCTCGGCGGCGGAATTGGTCAATGAACTCGCTGACCGCTTTCCCCGTCATCGCGTGCTCGTGACTACTATGACGCCAACCGGCTCGCAGCAGGTACATGAGTTGTTCGGCGATCGCGTAGTTCATGCCTACGTGCCCTATGATTTCCCAGGCTCGGTTCGGCGGTTCATGACGCGAGTCAATCCTGAATTTGCGGTCGTTGCAGAGACAGAATTCTGGCCAAATCTGTTTAAAGCTTGCGAAGATAGAAATGTTCCGTTGTTTCTTGTAAACGTAAGACTCTCTCAGGAGTCCTTGCGCCGCTATCTTCGAATACCGCGTACGGCGCGAGCGATGTTGGAGAGAGCCACACTGATCTGCGCTCAGACAAACAGTGACGCGCAGCGGCTGAAGAATCTTGGCGTCGCACGTCCCCGCATCGAGGTGACCGGTAACCTGAAGTTCGATGCGCCACTGCCCGGTTCCCTGCTGGCGGAAGCCGAAACGCTTCGGCGGCAATGGGGGGCGGGTCGCCCGGTCGTCATTGCGGCTAGCACCCATGCTGGAGAGGAGAAGAAAATTCTCACGGCTTATCAGGTGCTGCGGCAACGCTACACGGATCTCCTGCTCGTTCTGGTACCGCGGCATCCGGAGCGATTCAAATCGGTAGCACGGTTGTGCCGGCGACACGGCGCGTGCGTAGCGCTCCGCAGTCGCCATCGCGGTGTTCTATCCAGTGAGATAGAGATTTTGGTTGGAGACACGATGGGCGAGCTCCATCGACTCTATGCTGCTGCGGATATCGCATTCGTTGGCGGGAGCCTGGTCAGAACGGGTGGTCACAACTTGCTCGAACCCTGCGCGGTCGGCGTACCGGTCATTTTCGGTCCTCATATGTTTCATTTTGAGGAGATCAGTACGATGGTCCTGGAGCGCGGCGCGGGCAGCCAGGTGCACGACGAGGTCGGTCTTGCAGAGTCTGTTGCGATGTATCTGGAGCAACCGGTATTGAGCGAGGCCGCGGGCGAAGCGGCTCGTCTACTCGTGGCGGAAAATCGCGGCGCTGTAGCGCGTACGCTGCAGCTAATGTCTGAGTCATCGCGATTGTCGAGAGCCGAACGGCAGGTATCAAATTCGATATCTGCTCTCCATAACTAATTTGTGCCGTTGCCGTAAGTGTTCCGATAGCCGAAAACACGCTGAAGATTGCACGACAGCCAGCAGGCATGAAAATCTCTAACTTGGGCGCACTCGTGCTCACAACCAGCCTCGTCGCCGCGCAACAAGCCCATGCGTTCGGTCCGCGGATGGCCATCGAATCGCTGGATTAGTAGCAGAGGCTTACCTGTGCGCAGAGGCGAGCGTCGAGATCGGTCGCCTAGGCCAGGGGGGCGATCTTGCCGAGCTCGGGCTATGGGCAGACCGGATTCGCACGCTTCCGCCATGGGAAAACTCAGGGCCATGGCACTATCTGAATATCGCCGATGACGAATCGTTCAACGACTATCAATCTCCTCCGGAGGGAGATGTGTTGTGGGCGATTACACACTTTCGCTCACGCCTGGGTGATGAGCGCCTCAGCGCGGCGCGGCGAGCTGAAGCCCTTAAGTTTCTTGTGCATTTCGTCGTCGACTTGCATCAGCCACTTCATGTCGGGCGTCGCGTAGATCGAGGGGGCACTTCGACGGACGTGTATATCGGCGAGGAGCGCCTGAGTCTGCATCGGTTCTGGGATACGGACGCCATTCGTGAAGATGAGTTACCGGCCACGCGCTACGCGCGCGGTGTAATGCCGGCGGCGGCGCTGCTGGCTAACGAGCAGCGTCCTAGTCCGGCCCGTCAGTGGGCGGCGGAAAGCCTGTCGCTGAGAAGCGTCGTTTACGATTTCGATCTGAAAACACGACAGCTCGATGACGACTATCTCGAGACCGCCAGTGCGGTTACTCAGCGGCGGTTAATTCAGGCCGGTTTACGGTTAGCCGATCAGCTCAATGAAGTGCTCTGCGTCACTCGGTCCGCAGGGCTTCCAGCGGCTCGAGAGCAGCCGCCCGGTGCGCCGGCAGGACGCCCGCGATCAAGCCGATGATTATCGCGATGCTCTCCGCAAGCACAACATAGACTGGCGCGACATGAGCCGGCATCGCCGGGACGGTCAGCTGAACCAACGCGACGATACTCAGTCCGATTACCAGACCAGTGAGACCGCCAAGTCCCGCGAGGAGTACGGCTTCCCCCAAGAACAACTGTGAGATGCTCCGCCGCTCCGCGCCCACGGCCCTCAGTAGCCCGATCTCCGGGGTACGTTCGTGTACGGCGATCGTCATTATCGTGAAAATTCCGACGCCGCCGACGAGCAGAGAGATGGCGCCGAGCGCTGCGACCCCGAATGTCAGGACGCCGATAATGGAGCCGAGTACATCCAACATTTGCTGCTGGCTGAAGATCGTAAAGTCTTCGCCACCGTGACGTGCGAGCAGGATACGCTTGATACCAGCAATGACTTCATCTACGGGCGCGCCATCGTCGTACAGGACATCTATTTCGTGCAGGCCCTCGCGGTTGAACAGCGCCAGCCCGCTGGCGGCGGGTATGTAGATGGTGTCGTCGAGATCGATCCCCAGCATGTAACCCTTGGGTTCCATCACGCCGACGACGCGGTATCGATCGCCACCAACGCGGATTCTGTCATTCAGCGGATTGGCCGAGTCGTACAGTTCCGAGTACACGCGAGCGCCCAGTACAACGACGGCACGAGGCCTCTCCAACTCATCGTTTGGCAGGAAACTACCGCGCGACACGTTGAACTTGAAGGCTTGGCCGAACTCCGGGCCCACTGCAAAGACGTTGACTATGCGCTCGCGGCCGCGCGCTTCGACGGATGCGCTGCCCGAGACGGCGGGAACGGAGTGCAGCACGTACGGGGCCCGTTTCAATGCTTCCGCGTCCTGTAGGCTCAGTGGGCGGACCGAGTTGAAGACGCCTGCTGAGATGCCCAACGTGTTCGCTTTGCCAGGCTGTACTCCGATCGTGTTGGTGCCGAACTGAGTGAACTGTTCGACGACGTACTGATTAATTCCTTCCCCGATGGATGTCAGCAACACGACTGCCGTAACACCGATGCCGATCCCCAACGCGGTCAGGGCGCTGCGCATGCGATGCGCCAGTACCGACTGAGACGTAAATCGAATGATGTCTCTAGTTAGCATGTATCATCGTCCCGCGAGTGCGAGCACCGGGTCCAGGCGCGCTGCGCGTCGCGCCGGCAGAATACTGAACAGCAAGCCGCTGGTAACCGCGATACCGACGGCGGCCGTCATCGCCCAGGTCGGCGCGGTAAAGTCGAGGAAAGGAAATGCGAGGGTCATCAGCGTCGACCCGACATTTCCCAGGATCAGGCCCAATAAAGCGCCGAGGAACGACAGGTAAACCGCTTCGGTGAGGAATAGCGCAACGATATGACGCTGTTTCGCTCCGAGCGCTCTGAGTAAGCCGATCTCCTTCGTCCGCTGGCTGACGGCGACGAGCATGACATTCATGATCAACACACCCGCGACGATGAGGCTGATCGCGGCGATGCCGGCCAGGCCGATGGTGATCATGCCGAAGATCGACTCGAATGTGGAGAGCACCGCATCCTGAGTGACGACGGTGATATCTTCTTCGCCCTGGTGACGGGCTTTGACGATCTCGATGATGTCCCGCCGCGCCGGTTCCATGGCTTCCTGGGTTACCGCCTCGGCAAAGATGCGGAAAACGCCCGGAGCGTTAAAGAGTTGCTGGGCACTCGCGACTGGCAGGATGACCAACTCGTCCGTGTTGAACGGGCCCGTAATACCGCCCTGCGCTAACACGCCGATCACGCGGCAGCGCGTGTCGCCAATTCGTAACCACTGTCCGAGTGGGCTCGTGTTGCCGAAGAACTCGTCACGCACGACGCTGCCCAGCACGCAGACCGGTGTGGCAATGTCCATATCGCTTGCAGGAAGGAAACGGCCAAGCTGCAGGGCCCAATGTTGAATGTCCAACATCGTGGTCGTCGTGCCGAGGACCGTTATCTCCCTCTCCCGTTCGCGCCAGGACGCGTTACCGCTGCCGACGACGAGGGGGGCAACCCGTGCGATACGCGCGCTGCGTTCTATGGCCATCGCATCGTCGAGCGTCAGGTCGCGGGCCGTCGCGCCGATAATCGTGCCGGTGCCGCCTGCGCCGGCTGTCTCCGACTTGCCAGGCAGTACGATGATCAGATGGGTACCCAACGCGGCGAACTCGCCGGTGACGTAGCGGCGCGCACCTTCGCCGACTCCGGTCAGTAGCACCACGGCAGCGACGCCGATTGAGACCGACAGCAGCATCATGGAGGTCCGTAACGGGTAACGCCGAATCGCCTGGAACGCCAATCGTGAGGTGTCGACGGCTGTCATTACGATGCTGTACCCTGATCCCGAACGATCTTGCCATCGTGAAGCGTTAGGTGCCGACGGGCACGCCGACCGATCTCGCGATTGTGCGTCACGACCATCAGGCTGATTCCGTCGCGATTCAACTTCTCGAGAATCTCGATGACCTCCTCGCCGGAGCGCGAATCCAGATTCCCGGTCGGCTCGTCGGCCAGCAGTAAACCGGGCTTCATGACGATCGCGCGGCCGATCGCGACGCGTTGGCGTTCGCCGCCCGAGAGTTGATCCGGTCGATGGTGTAGCCGGGTCGCGAGGCCGACTGATTCGAGCACCTCGCGTGCTCGTTCCCGGCGTGCGGCGACCGGCGCACCGGCAAGCAGCATCGACAACTCCGCATTCTCGAGTGCGTTCAGGCGCGGAATCAGGTGAAAGGATTGAAAGATAAAGCCGATATTCTGTTGCCGCTGCTCGGCGAGGGCGTCGTCGTCCAGGCTGGAAACATCGGCGTCATTGAGCCAGTAGTTACCGGACGTCGGCTTGTCCAAGAGGCCGAGAAGGTTCAGTAACGTCGACTTACCGGAGCCCGACGGGCCCATGACGGAGATATATTCGCCAGGCTGGATCTCGAGATCGACATGATCCAGAGCATGTACGGCCTGGTCGCCTACCTGAAAATCCCGACAGATGTTTTCTAGCCGTATCATCGGCCTAGCGTGGGCTCACTCGGGCCGAGCTGCCGCGCCGTCCTCTACGCCTTCGCGATCGATGGAACTAACCACTCGCTCGCCGGCGCTTAGGCCTCGGGTAATGGCCGTGTACTCCCAGTTGGAGATACCGGGCTCGATGTCGCGAAGCTCGATCTGACCGAGAGACTCGTTGTAGACGTAGACTTGGTTTCCTTCCACGATCACCGAGGTCGGCAGGCGAATTACATCGTCTTCTCTGGCGAGAAGAATTTCGACATCAGCGCTGTAGCCGGGTAGTAACGCGCCTTTGTCCGCGTCGTCGATCTCCGCCTCGATCTCGACTGTACGGGCCTGCTTCTCGATATCGAGCACATAGGGCGCCACGCGCCGCACGTGTCCGGAGAAGGTTCGATCCGCGAATGCGTCCAGAGTGATGCGTGCGGGCAGGCCTTCCCGCACGGCGGGTGCATCGACCTCGTCGATCGGCGCACTGATGTAAAGACAGCTCGAATCGATCAGATCGACCGTCGGTGGGGTCGGGACGCCGATCGGAGAAGGCGTGACGAACTCTCCGAGTTCACCGTTGATTTCGGCGATGATGCCCGCGAACGGCGCGACGAGTCGCGTCCGCTCCAGTGATGCTTCGGTGACCTCTATCCGCGCGGCGCTGACTCGGGCGCCATCCTGGGCAGCCGTGCAGGCTGCGGCGCTCGATTCGGCGAGTCCGACGGCGCGGTCGGCGTCTTCCTCTGACGCGAGCCCGTCGTCGAGAAGCATTGTCAGGCGATTTGCCTCGCGCTGGGCGAAATCGGCGATCACGCAGGCTTCCCTGGCGCGGGACTGCGCCGCCGTGGCATCCCGCTGCGCGAGCCGAACCTCGGCCTTCAAATCCTCGTTCCAGAGTTCCAGGAGCAGCTGGCCCTGCTCGACGACATCACCGTCTGCGACGGGCAGCAGCACAATCTGCCCGCCCATCGACGGCGACAGGCCGGCTCGTCGGCAGGCATCTACCGTTCCGGCTCGTGTGTTGCTGACCGTGACGGACACCGGGCCGCGTTCCACGGTAATGAGACTGACCGAGATCGGTTCGGGGCGGGTGAGGTACCAACCCCCGGCGACCGCCGCCAAGCCTAAACCGATGATGATGCCGTATCGTTTCATGGGATCGTGCCTACTGTACTCCAGCCAGATAGCGCTCTGCATCCAGAGCCGCCATACACCCCGCTCCTGCTGAGGTAACCGCCTGCCGATAGACCGGGTCGGCTACATCGCCCGCTGCGAAAACACCGTCGACGCTGGTCCCGGTGGCATAGTCATGGCCGTTCTGATTGACGACGATATAGCCGCCTTCCATCTCCAGCTTGCCCTCGAAGATGCCGGTGTTGGGGGTGTGGCCGATGGCGATAAACACGCCCTGTACCGGTATCTCCTGCGTGCCGTCACCATGGGCGTCCTTGATTCGGATTGCGGTGACGCCATTGTCGTCACCGAGAACCTCATCCAGCACACTATCCCACTGGACGGTTACGTTGCCGTCGTTGGTCTTATCCAGCAGCCGGTTGCTCAAGATCTTTTCGGAACGAAACTCATCTCGGCGATGAACCACGGTAACCTCGGAGGCGATGTTGGAGAGATACAATGCCTCTTCAACCGCGGTATTGCCGCCGCCTATCACTGCGACCGGCTGCTCTTTAAAGAAGAAACCGTCGCAGGTGGCGCATGCCGAGACACCGCGTCCCTTAAAGTCTTCTTCCGAGGGCAGGCCGAGGTATTTCGCGGAGGCGCCCGTGCCGATAATCAGTGCGTCGCAGGTGTACTCGCCGCTGTCGCCGATGAGGAGAATCGGCCGCTGGCCGAGTTCCACGGCGTTGATCTGGTCATAGATCAGACGCGTGCCGAATTTCTCCGCGTGACGCTTCATACGCTCCATCAGATCCGGCCCCTGGACGCCGTCGTCGTCGCCCGGCCAGTTGTCGACATCCGTCGTCGCAGCCATCTGGCCGCCGACTTCAATACCGGTGATGATGACGGGTTCCAGTGCGGCGCGGGCCGCATAAACGGCGGCCGTATATCCCGCTGGGCCGGACCCTAGAATAATCAGTCGATGCTGTTCAGTGGTCATAATTCCTCCTTGCGCCGGTATGGTAGTGGAGCAAGGCCTCGAAGTCAGGCGCGAGTTGCGTAGGATCATCAATTTGGGCAAGCTGCCCTTTTTTCAATGGGCGCTGCCCGGTAGACTCTCTACCACGTCGAATCTCCCTAGGAGCTCCAGGCAATGGCAAGCAGTTATCTCTTCACCTCGGAGTCCGTTTCCGAGGGACATCCAGACAAGATGTGCGATCAGATCTCCGATGCGGTGCTCGATGCTGCTATCAAGGACGATCCGTCCGCTCGAGTTGCCTGTGAGACGCTCACCAAGACGGGGCTGGTCATGGTGGCTGGAGAGATCACGACGACGTCCGAGATGGATGTCGAGAAGCTTGTGCGCCAGGTCGTGCTGGATATCGGCTATGACAACTCGGACGTCGGTTTTGATGGCGGTTCTTGTCGAGTCATTAACGAGCTGGGAGAACAGTCGTCGGATATCGCGCAGGGGGTGGATCGTGTCGCGCCGGAGGAGCAGGGCGCCGGCGATCAGGGCTTGATGTTCGGCTACGCAACGAATGAGACCGACGAGCTGATGCCGGCGTCGATCATGTTCGCGCATCGCCTCGTACAGCGGCAGGCACAGGTAAGGAAGTCGGGTGAACTCGCGTGGCTGCGACCGGACGCTAAAAGCCAGGTTACGTTTCGCTACGAAGACGAGCGGCCCGTGTCGATCGGCGCCGTCGTGTTGTCTACCCAACACGACCCGGAAATAGCCCAGAGTGACCTGCAAGAAGCGGTCATGGAGAGCATCATCAAGCCGGTGCTGCCCGAGAAATGGTTGAGTGCCGATACGAAATATCACATCAACCCGACCGGACGTTTCGTGATTGGCGGCCCCGTCGGAGACTGCGGACTGACGGGACGAAAGATCATCGTGGATACCTATGGTGGTATGGCACGGCACGGCGGCGGCGCATTCTCCGGAAAGGATCCCTCTAAAGTCGATCGCTCTGCAGCCTACGCTGCCCGCTATGTTGCTAAGAATGTCGTCGCGGCCGGGTTGGCGGATCGTTGCGAGATACAGGTGTCCTACGCAATCGGCGTAGCGGAGCCGACCTCGGTTATGGTTCAGACATTCGGTACCCACAAGGTCTCAGAGGACCGGATCAGCGCACTTATCCGAGAACACTTCGATCTTCGACCGTACGGAATACTGCAGATGCTCGATCTGCTCCGGCCTGTCTATCAACAGACGGCGGCCTACGGACACTTCGGTCGCAGCGAGGCCGGGTTCACATGGGAAAGCACTGAAAAGGCAGAATCGTTAAGAATCGACGCCGCCGCGTAAACTTCCCCTACTCCGCCAGATAAGGATTTGTAATGTCTGCCCTGATTTGTGGCTCGATCGCCTATGATAATATTATGGTGTTCGAGGATTCGTTCAAGAACCATATTCTGCCGGATCAGATTCATATCCTGAACGTCTCATTCCTGGTTCCCGAGATGCGTCGCGAGTTCGGCGGCTGTGCGACCAATATTGCGTATAACCTGAAACTTCTCGGTGACGATCCCTTGCCGATGGCTACAGCCGGCACCGATTTCGGGCCGTACCGCGAACGGCTGGAGCGTCAGGGCATTCGGCAGGATCATATCCGCGTCGTCGAGGACGTATTCACGGCCCAGGCGTTTATCACGACGGATCTGGACGACAACCAGATTACGGTGTTCCACCCGGGCGCCATGAACCACTCGCATCTGAATAGTGTCGGCGATGCGCAGGATATCAGCATCGGTATCGTGTCTCCCGATGGGCGTGACGGAATGTTGGCGCATGCAACCCAGTTCGCGGCGGCGGGGGTACCGTTTATTTTCGATCCGGGGCAAGGGTTGCCCATGTTCGACGGTGAGGCGTTGCGGCAGTTTGTCGAACAAGCGACATGGGTCACCGTTAACGACTACGAGTGGCAGTTATTGAAAGATCGCACGGGTTGGGATGTCGCCGATCTTACACAGCGACTAAAAGGCTTGATCGTGACGCGTAGCGCGGAAGGTTCCGTGATCTACACGCCGGAAGTGGAATTCAACATTCCAGCCGCGAAGCCCTCAACAATCAGTGATCCGACGGGTTGCGGCGACGCTTACCGGGCCGGGCTGCTGCACGGACTCATGGCAGGTTACGATTGGCTGACTGTGGGTCGTGTCGCAAGTCTAATGGGTGCGATTAAGATAGAATGCCACGGAACGCAGAATCACCGCTTCACTCGGGAAGAGTTTCAGGAGCGATTCCAGGCCAACTTCGGTGAGCCTTTAACGGAGTAATAGATCATGCCTGATCAGGCAGTAGCCATCGATACGGCAAACAAGGATTACGTAGTCGCCGATCTCGGCTTGGCCGAGTTCGGCCGCAGAGAAATCACGCTTGCAGAGCACGAGATGCCGGGATTGATGGCGACCCGCGAGGAGTTCGGCGCAAGTCAGCCGCTGAAGGGCGCGCGTATTACCGGTTCCTTGCACATGACGATCCAGACCGCGGTGCTGATCGAAACGCTTGAGGCTCTGGGTGCCGAGGTGCGATGGGCGAGCTGCAATATCTTTTCGACCCAGGACCACGCCGCGGCGGCGATCGCCAAGAACGGCACGCCTGTATTCGCCGTCAAGGGCGAGTCGCTGGAGGAATACTGGGACTACGTCGACCGAATCTTCGACTGGAATGGCGTCGATGGCCCGAACATTATTCTTGACGATGGCGGCGACGCGACCATGTTTGTTCATCTCGGTTACCGCGCCGAGGATGACGCGTCGGTACTGGACAAGACGCCTGAGACGGAAGAGGAAGGCGTGCTGCTGGCGCAGCTAAAGAAGTCATTGCAGCGTGACCCGCAACGTTTTCATCGGATGGTCAAAGATATCCGCGGCGTAACGGAAGAGACGACGACGGGCGTCCATCGACTCTATCAGATGCTGGAGCGAGACGAATTGTTGTTCCCAGCGATCAATGTTAATGACTCGGTGACTAAGTCCAAGTTCGATAACCTCTATGGTTGCCGTCACTCGCTCGTTGACGGAATCATGCGGGCGACGGACGTCATGCTCGCGGGTAAGATTGCCGTCGTGGCCGGTTACGGCGATGTCGGTAAGGGCTGCTGTCAGTCGTTAAAAGCTCAAGCCGCGCGTGTCGTCGTTACGGAGATCGACCCGATCTGCGCTCTGCAGGCGGCCATGGAAGGTTACGAGGTCATGACGATGGCCGAGGCCGCAGAGCTGGGCGACGTCTTCGTCACGACGACCGGTTGTGTTGACGTGATTACCGTAGAGCACATGAAGCAGATGAAGCACAATGCGATAGTCTGCAATATCGGCCACTTCGATAACGAGATCGAGGTTGACAAGACCCGTCAGTACGAATGGGAGGAGATCAAGCCTCAAGTGCACAAGATCACGTTCCCGGACGGTAAGAGCATCGTGCTCCTGGCCGAAGGGCGGCTTGTGAACCTAGGTTGCGCGACAGGACATCCCAGTTTCGTGATGTCGAATAGCTTTACGAATCAGACGCTCGCGCAGATCGAGTTATTCAATCGCCCGGAAAATTATCCGTTGGGTGTATACACGTTGCCGAAATATCTGGACGAGAAAGTCGCGCGACTACACCTCGATAAGCTCGGTGTGCGGCTGGAGGAGCTGTCGGAACGACAGGCCGATTACCTGGGCGTTTCGGTTGAGGGTCCCTACAAGGCGGATCACTACCGCTACTAAGAGGTTCTTCGCCGACGTTACCGCTTGGCGGTGGCGATCAATTTCTCCAACGCCGTATCGGCATGCAGCTGTGCTTTCGGGTCGTCGAGCAGCCGGCGCGCAAAGTTGAAACTCAGGCCGATGCCGTGGAATTCGAATGCGAATTGCCGCGTGTCGAGTCCGTCGCGAAAGTTTCCTTCAACAACGGCCTTCTGGCACATTCGCCGGATATGATCGATCCAGATCTCCTGATGATCGACGAGCAAATCACGTAGCTCGCCCGGCCGGTCGGAGAGTTCGACGGAAGCGGAGATGAGGGGACAGCCGCCAGGATGTTTATCTGCGCCAATCCAGTCGAGCCAGCGCTGAAAAAAGTTTCGTAATCTTGCCTCACCAGTCGACTCTCGTTGTGCGGGGTCGAGCACGCTGCGGGCCAGCGCGGCGGCTGCGGTCTCCAGCACGGCTCGTTGCAGCGCGTCCTTGGAGCCGAAGTGGGCGAACAGTCCACTCTTCGACATACCGGTCACGATGGCCAGGCGGCCGATACTCATGCCGTCGAGCCCATCTACGCTGGCCATGGCGATGGCCTGATCGAGAATGGTGGCTCGGGTCTGTGCGCCTTTGTTCATCTGGAACTCATGCGAACGTTCGTGCGATTCTAGCGCAGTTATATTACATAATCTCGCTGCCTATTCAAACGATGACGGGGACGGTCTACCTAACTCCCCAACAAAATGGAATTGTCTAGATAGTTAGGTATCCCGTCCCCGTATTCGCCCGTTGCTCTGAGTCTCCGGACCCGGGTAAGCTCCACGCTCATCGGCATCTAATCTAACCAAGAAGAACTTGTGCGCTTATTAATCCTATTCGGCGGGCCGGCACTGGCCGCCGCGCTGGGTCTCGGCCTGGCTTCCGCCGGGCAGCCGGCGGAGGTCTGCTGGACCGCGGGCGTTACACTGCTGTGTGCGATCTGGTGGGTAGCGGAGACGATCCCGATTCCGATTACCGCCATGCTGCCGCTGGCGGTGTTCCCGTTGGTTGGCGTCCTAACGCCCAATCAGGTGGGCCAAGCGTACGGCAACCCGCTGATCCTGTTGTACGTGGGCGGCTTCATGCTCTCCATGGGCATGGAGAAGAGCGGCGCTCATCGTCGACTCGCGCTCGGTATGGTGAATCTCTTCGGCGGCGGTGGCCGCGGCCTGGTCTTCGGCTTCATGGCCGCGGGGGCCACGCTGAGTATGTGGATCTCCAATACGGCAACGAGTCTTATGCTGTTACCGATCGCTATCGCGACGCTCGAGAACACCAAGGACGAGCGACTGAAAATTGCGCTGCTGTTGGGAGTCGCCTTTTCCTGCAATGTGGGCGGTATCGGCACGCCCGTCGGTACCCCGCCCAATCTGATATTCATGCAGGTCTATCAGGAGACGACGGGAACGGCGCTCGGATTCGTTGACTGGATGCGTTGGGGTATACCGGTCGTGATTCTGTTCGTGCCGCTGATCGGTATCTGGCTGACGCGACACTTACAGGCAGGCGAGATTCTTGAGCTGCCCGCCGTGGGCGCGTGGCGCACGGAGGAGCGGCGCACGCTGATCGTATTCGGTGCGACCGCTGCGGCGTGGATCACGCGCAACGACCCCTTCGGCGGCTGGAGTACCTGGCTGAATCTTCCGCAGGCCAATGACGCGAGTGTCGCGTTGCTTGCCGTCGTCACCATGTTTCTCGTGCCCAACGGTAAGGGAGAACGCCTGTTGGACTGGGAGAGCGCAGTCCGCATTCCGTGGGGAATCTTGATTCTCTTCGGCGGCGGCATCTGTATTGCGAGCGCCTTCGTCAGTTCGGGTATCAGCCAGACCATCGGCGAGGCGCTGGCAGCGCTCAGCACCGTTCACATCCTTATTCTTCTCGGGACCATTTGCCTGAGCGTTACGTTCCTGACCGAGATCACGAGTAATACGGCGACGACCGCGCTGCTTATGCCTGTCCTCGCGGCGGCCGGTGTGGGCGCGGCGATAGATCCGCGATTGTTGATGGTGCCCGCTGCGATGAGCGCGAGCTGCGCGTTTATGCTGCCGGTCGCGACGGGTCCGAACGCCGTGATCTTCTCGTCCGGTCTCGTGCCGATAAAAGCGATGGTCCGGGAGGGCTTCGGCCTGAACCTGATGGGCGCGGCCATCATCACGGCGGTCTGTTACTTCATTCTGTAGCTCCGGTCCGGCGGGACGTCGGCCGCAGCGTTCAGAACCGCCACAAGAGATCGAGCTTGATCGCTTCCATACTCGCGTCTTCTGTCGATCTGCTCGTATCCACCTCCAGCAGACCGTAGCTGCCGCGCAGCGTCATGCCGTTCCTGAGATCCCAGCGTAAGCCGACTGCTCCTGAGTAGGATGTTCTGGTGTCCGAGTAGGTACTGAAGAAGCTCTGGCAGATATAGCCCCACCACGGATCCCACTAACAGCCAGTGGTCGGCGGACCGTCAGCGATATTCGAGGTCCAGCCAAGGCCGGCTTCGATAAATGGCGCCAAGGCGCCCTCGGTGAAGTAGAAGACGCCTTTTACTTGCAGGGTGTTGATGTTAAGGCTCGCGCTGATCGTCTCGAACTCGCCAGTATCCTCGATCAGAAAAGTTGCGTCGTAGCTGGGCTTACTCCACGTCCAATCGCCCAGTATCGCCAACCGATTTGAAAAGTTATAGCCGCCCGAGATTCCCCAGCCGGTCTGGGTGCCCACGCTGAGCCCCGACCCTTCCTCCCCACTGAGCGTCTCGGAGGACGTGTCGACGACCTGAAGGCCCACCTCTCACGTGCGGGCTCTATCGCGGACCGCTCGCTTGGGCAGAGGCGAACGAGGGCAAAATAAGCAGGGCGATCGCTAAACTCGTATAGCGCATGATTTGGTTCTCCGATAATGCGTGTGATAGGTGAATTGAATACAGCCTATCCTCATCCGGTCCGAATTACTTGCCATAACGCGCCACGCATTCCTGACGACGATATTTGCGCTGCATCGTCGTCCATGAGTTGCCCGTGTCGGCGCGGTCTTCTATCGACGCATTAACGACTTCGCGTTCCTGCCGGCGTTCGCCGGGGTTTCCGTGGAGTTCGGCAATGTTTGGAGCAACCGGAGCGACATCAGCGCCCGCGACAGCATCCTCGGCGGCTCCGTCTGGGTAGGCGTGAAACGCCGGTCGGCCCGGTCTATGTGGCGTATGGGCGAGCTGAGGGTGACGCCAGCGCATTCTACTTGTTCCTCGGTCAACCGTTCTGACGGCAACGGCCGCCTGGGCGCCGCAGGTCAGAGGGTCGTCCCTGTGACCTCGTCCAGGATGCTTTGCGCGACGCTATCGGCCGGCGACAGCGTCAGCAGGCGATTCGCGTACAGCGCCGCCTGGCCCATCTCGCCGCCATCGCGGTGAATCGTCGCAAGCGCTAACAGCGTATCCCGATGTCCCGGAAAACGATCGTGTACCTGCGTCAATGTCTCAAGCGCCCGGTCTCGCTCGCCGCTCGAGTTCAACGCAATACCGATGACGTACTGATAGTAGGGCGAATTCGGCGCGACCTCGGCCGCGAGTTCGAGTTCGGCGAAGGCGTCATCAGGAGCATCGGCGCGCACCAGTGACAAGCCGAGTGCGAAATGCGCGCTGGGATCCTGCGGGTTGTTAGCAATGGCTTGTTCCAGCAACGCCCGAGCCGTTTCTTCGTCGCCTGAGAGTCGGTATAGATCAGCTAGATTGACGTAAGCGGCGGTGAACACCGGTGCGCGGTCGATCGCGTCTCGAAATTGCGCTTCGGCCTCTTCCAGGCGTCCGAGCTGGACGAGTGTACTACCCCAGTTGAACCGCCCCTCCGCGCGGTCGCCATTGAAGAGCTGCGCATCGCGGTATTCGGCTAATGCCGTGTCCAGATCCGCCGCCCGCCGCTCGCTCAACTCGGCTCGCGCAGGCAGCAGTACGCGTGCAGCGGTCATGCGCAAGGCGCGCAACGAGTGAGTCAGGAAACGTTGCGCGGGCTGAATCCGCAATTCGAGCGGCACGCCTTCCAGTGCATCGAGGGCGGCCAACTGGAGCAGTGGCTCATCGTCCTGAAGTGCCTGGTCGATAACATTCAGCGCGACGTCGTCGATCTGTTGCCCGAGAAGACTGACGGCCGTCGCACGAACGATGGCGGGCATCGCAGAATCGGTTGCAAGAGCGCTCAGTAAAACGCTTCGATCGGCCGCCCAGGCGCGGCCCGCGTGCAGTGCTTGCCCATAATGAAACGTCTGCTGGCGACCGTCGGGATACCAATCCGCGACGGCTGCCACGGCCCACTCTGTACGGTCCTCTTCATGGCAGCCGTTGCAGGCATTCGGTGTACTGAGACTGGCCGACAGGTCCGGGCGGGGGACGCGAAAGCTGTGGTCGCGCCGCGGGTCGACCACCATATAGGTCGTCGCCGGCATGTGGCAATCTACGCAGAACGAGCCGGACGTTTCACGTTGATGCTGGTGGTGCTCGGTTAGGTCGTAGCTGCTCGCAAGGTGGCACTGGCCGCACAGTGCGTTGCCCTGGACTCGCAGTTCGGTGCTGTGCGGGTCGTGGCAGTCGCTGCAGGTAACGCCCGCTGCATGCATCTTGCTCTGCAGAAACGAGCCATAGACATAAACTTCGTCCTGAATTTGGCCGTCCGCATGATAGAGATTCTCGTCGAGCAGCGATGGGCGAAATCCGTCGAGATAGGCATCGCCAGGGGTGAAGTTGTCGGTGAATTGACTGCGTCGTGAGTGGCACTGCGCACAGGTCTCGACTTCCTGGTGCGCCGTCAGCGTCGGCGTACGTTGCGCAATGGCCGTGCCATCGACAAAGAGCCAGCGGGCCTCAGTATCGCGCACGAGATTCAGCACAACCTGTTCAGGGGCTGCGATGTGCAGGGAACCCGGGCCGTGGCATGCCTCACAGTCAACGTTGACGCTCGAAAAGGTCGTGCGATAACTGTTCGTCGCTGCTGAGTAATTCTTCTGCAGATTCGTCGAGTGACATTCTGCGCAGGTGCTATTCCAGCTGTGAAAGATGCCGGTCCAATGAAGCGGGTCGGAAGAGTCGACTGTGTCGTCGGGATAAAGATTGAACCAGCGCTGGCCGCCGGCCTCGGCGGCCCGCGAGTCCCAGGCAATACTGAGAGCCTGTACCTGTCCGGCAGCCAACTCGACGAGATATTGCTGCAGCGGATCCAGTCCGAAAGCATGGGTTATCTGATACTCGTTGAGCTCTCCGTCCGGACCGTCTGTGCGAACCCAGTATTCAGTCCCGCGCCGGAAGAACAGGGACGTCACGCCGTTATAACTGAACTCGGAGTCGCCGAAGTCGCCCAGTACCGTACTCGGCGCGGCTGCCTGCATCGCGAGATCGTGATGGGAGCCGAGCCAGGCATTCGTTTCATCGCTGTGACACGTCGCGCACTGTTGGCCGCCAACGAATTCCGCTGTCGCAGTCGGGTCGACCGGGAAAGCTGACTGTGGTGACTCGACTGACTGGCCGCAGCCGGCCAGGTGGACGGTCAAACCAATGGCGACTGCTTGCGCGGGTATCCTGAAGCCCATAGCGTGAAGCTTAACCCGTGGCGACTAAGACGGATCGATGAGTCCTGGATATCAGGACTTCGGTCCCTGCTGGCGCTGGTAGAAATCGTAGACGAATATGATGACTCCGACCGCGGCGATTCCCGTTCCTAAGCTGAATTCGGAGCCAATTCCGAAACTGAATTCGGAGCCGACGAGAAAGATCTCCATCACAACACCGATCACGATGGCTGAAATGCTGATGACTTTTCGGGACACAGTAGGCGCTTTTGCTCTTTTCTTCCTCCCGGGTTTCTAACAGAGCAGCGCCGGGAGAGCAATGGACCCGGGCCTGATCGGCGATCTCCGCGAACTGATAGTGTGACGGCGATTCGCTCAAAAAACAGGCCTTTTCGCTACCGTTAGGCGTCGATTTGTGAGCGAAAACTACGCATAAATGTCCCACAGCCCCTGCCGCTAGCCGCCTTGCTCGTGTTCGCCTGCAACGTTGCCTTTGCGGTTCAGGCCGAAGTCCGTACGTTTCGCACGCCGAGTTTCGAGGGCTACCGGTTGGACTACTGCAAGTCCTCGGGATCGGAGTGCGGTGAGCGCGTCGCGACCGAATGGTGCGTGACGCAAGGTTATGAGTACGCGAGCGACTGGGGCCTCGAACGGGACATTGGCGCGTTTCAGCCGACAATCAGCGTGGACAACAGGCGCGTTTGCCAAGGCGATCAGTGTGATGGCTTTATTGCGATTACCTGCGGCCGCGAGGAGCGTGTGTTTCGCGTGCCGACGCTGGGGGGTAATACGCGCGGGACAGTTTTTACCCCTGATCGGCGTCAAGCTGCGCCGGCTGTGACGCGGACAGAAATACAGCTCGTCGTCCCGGGCTGCAGTCAGTTCGAGCCCGGCGTTCTGCTTTGCCACTCCGTACCCGAGTATCAGCACTGTCGAAGCCTATTGCAGGACGGTTACGTCCTGGGGTACCGCGCCAGACTTGCTCTTGACGGCGCCATTGCCGATCTGCGTGAAGCGACGACAGATAGCTATGAACTCTCGCTCCGAGCGAGAGCCTCCGTCACGATTAATCAAGGCCGCCGAGGCGACGGTCGAGTCAGAGGGGAGACCCGTTATAACGTGACGTTCGCGATCCCGGAGCACACTGAAGCTACGGAAAGCTGCCTGCAGCGCGATCGCTACGAGTACCATCAGACCGGACCGAGCGGTGGATCCTCGAAGATCTACGAATCGGCCGACTGCGACGAGTCCATCGAAGGCAGTTTTTCGCCCCACGAGGATGAGATCCTGCGCGCATACGACTTTTGCGAGGCACGTCGCGCGTGGGGCACCAAGATCGAGGCGACTACCGATCGGATCGTCGCCGGAATTTTTCACTTTTCGGCTGTTGCCGGGTTGTCAGATAGTGGTGGTGCGGCGGCCTCCCGCTCGGTTGCGACTTATCTCGCGATTGAAGCTCCGCTCGAGGTCATCTGCCGCGACTAGTACGTTTCTCTCGGCGGCGGGTCATTACCGCACGCGGAGATTGAGTTCCAAAAAAACCTTGTGTTAAGAAGAGGCTCCATTATCTGGAGTCATTAGGCACTATGCGGGCCAAACTCTACATCATGCTCGGTGCGCTGCTATTCTCAACGGGCGGCGTTGCGATCAAGGCATCGACCCTGACCGGCTGGCAACTATCGTGCTTCCGGAGTTTGGCCGCAGGCTTCGCGCTGTTGATCTTGTTGCCGGCGGCGCGACGTGGCTGGAGTTGGCGCTCCTTTGTCGTCGCCGTCCCGTTTGCCGCGACCTTCACGTTGTTTACGTTGGCGAACAAGTATACGACTGCTGCCAATGCGATATTTCTTCAGGATACTGCGCCGCTCTATATCCTCCTCCTGAGTCCGTTCCTACTCGGGGAGCGTATACGTCAGCGCGATCTGGTTCTCATGGTCGCGTTGCTGGTCGGGCTTGGTCTGATCTTTGCTTCTACGCGTGAGGTGACACTCAGTGCGTCCAACCCGCGACTCGGCGACGTACTAGCCCTGGTATCCGGCTTGACATGGGCGTTCACGGTACTGGGTCTGCGATGGATCGCCGTGCGTGCAGAGGAGGGCCACGGAGATGAGCCATCGACAGTTGTCGTCGCTGGTTGTTTCCTCGCCTCTCTGTTTGCGATGTTGTTCGCTTTCCCGGTGGAGAACGCTAGTGCAGGTAACTGGCTCATCATCGCCTATCTCGGGATATTTCAGATCGGAATAGCTTATGTATTTATCGCCGAGGGCGTTCGCCGAATTCGCGCGCTGGAGCTCTCGTTACTGCTTCTCGTCGAGCCGGTGCTCTCGCCGGTCTGGGTGTGGTTTTTTCTCGGCGAATCGCCGGCTGGACTGGCCATTGCCGGTGGCGCGGTTGTCATTGGTGCGACGGCCTTATACGCGCTTCGCGGCGACGACCCTCCCGCCGTGTAGGAGCGGCCTCCTGGTCGCGATCCCTATCATGCCGTTCGGCAATGTTTCCGGTATCATCCCCGGCCACGCAGTGTTGTTGGAGGAAGCCCATGGGCTTCAGCACGAAACAAATTCATGCCGGCGTAACCCCCGACCCCCAGACCGGGTCGATACTTACGCCCATTTATCAGAGCACGACATTCGTCCAGGACTCTGTGGACGAATATCTCGCCAAAGGCTATTCCTATTCGAGAAGCGGTAACCCGACCGTTCGGGCACTCGAGGAAAAACTTACGATTCTCGAGGATGGTTTCGACTGCACTTGTTACTCGACGGGCATGGCGGCTATTCAAGCGGTGATCCAGGCGACGTTAAGCGCCGGCGATCATGCGGTGGTGTCGGACGTTGCCTACGGTGGCACCTATCGGCTCTGCACAAAAATATATCAACGTTATGGAGTGGAATTCTCGTTCGTCAATACGGCCAGCCCGGAAGCCGTCGAAATGGCGATCAAGGACAACACGAGGTTGATCTTGACCGAAACTCCCGCGAATCCGACCTTGAAGCTCACCGATATCAAGGCGGTTTCGGCGATCTCTAAGTCCCGAGGCATTCCCCACGCCGTCGACAACACTTTCCTGACTCCGTTCTATCAGCGTCCGTTGGAGCTTGGAGCCGATATTTCGATCCATAGCACGACGAAATATTTCGACGGACACAATGCGACCGTTGGTGGAGCGGTGATCGCGAAGACCCAACTTCTCGATGAGTCGATACGCTTCGTGCAGAACGCAAGTGGCGTCATCATGTCACCGTGGGTTGCATGGCTCACGTTGCAGGGAACTAAGACGCTGTCGATCAGACTGGAACGCCAGACGGCTAACGCGCAGGTCGTTGCCGAGTTCTTGGAAGCCCACTCGAAGGTGGCGCGGGTCTCGTACCTCGGGCTACCGTCTTTTGAGCAGCACGCGCTCGCAAAGTCACAAGCTAGCGGTTTTGGCGCGATGCTCTGGTTCGAGGTGGATGGTGGTGTTGCGGCCGGCAAGCGTCTGATGGATTCCGTTAAGCTGTGTGCGCTCGCTGAGAACCTAGGCTCTGTCGAATCGCTTATCACGCATCCGGTCACCATGACTCACGCGGACGTGGAAGAAGCCGAACGCCAGCGCGTTGGAATTACCGACGGGCTCGTACGCCTATCGGTCGGCCTGGAAGACGTAGAGGATCTGATCGAAGATCTGGGGCAAGCGCTGGACACTCTTTGAGCCTGGCGATTGAGATTGTTAAGAGCCTGCGAAGATGAAGAAAGAGACGCGAGTAATACACCAGCCGAAGATCAATCTGCCGGAGGGGAATGAGCCTTTAGTCGAACCGGTCTATCGCACGGTAAAATTTACCTACCCGACGATCGATGCGGCTCTGACGGCCGAGGCGCGTCGCGAGGGGTTCGACTACACCCGCGACTCCAACCCGACAACTCGCCAACTCGAGCGGCTGTCGGCAGAGCTTCAGAGTAGAGACGACGGTATCTGCGTCGCCTCGGGGATGGCGGCGGTATGGCTTTCCGTCGTGGCGAATATAAGCGCCGGCGACCGCATCGTATTCTTCGTCGAGGGCTATCGGCCGATACGGACGATGGCGCGCGAGCGGCTCAAGCGTTTTGGCGTTAAGTTCTCGATGTTGAGCGTGCACGACCATGCGGCTATCGAGAAGACGTTTGCCGCGGACGATACAAAATTAGTGATCTTCGAAGCGCCGACGAATCCGATGCTGCAGGTGCCCGACATCGAAGCCATCGTCGCGCTGGCGGCACGGCATGACGTCACGACCGTTCTCGATAACACCTTCGGTGGTCTTCATAATCACGGCCAGTATGAGATCGACTACTTCGTCCATAGCCTGACGAAATATGCGAGCGGCCACGGCGATGTGATGGGCGGGGTGGTGATAACGGCAGAGGCGAACCTCGCCAAGCTCAAACCCTGGTCGATCAATATGGGCGCCACGATGGACCCGGGAGCGGCGTTCCTGATTTTACGGGGGCTGCGGACCTACTACCTTCGTTATCGTCGTCACTCCGAGACGGCGCTGGTGATTGCCAAGTCGCTGCAGGCTAACGCTCACGTGAAGCGCGTTTTCTATCCCGGACTTCCGGACGACCCGGGATACGCGTTGGCGCAGCAGCAGATGGACGACTGCGGCGGTGTCTTAAGTTTCGATCTGGACGCGGATAAGGATCGGACGCGGGCCTTGATCGATGCGCTGGAGCTGTTCTCGACGACCTCCAGTCTGGGCTCGACTGAGTCCCTCGTCGCACCGGTGAAGCTCTATTTCGCTGGGGATCTTAGCGCAGAGGATGCCGCCCTAGCGGGGATCAACGACGGTACGGTCCGGTTGTCCGTCGGTCTGGAGCATCCGGACGATCTCATTGCTGACCTTGAGCAGGCGTTCGATAAGGCGTTCGGGTAGCCGGTAGCGCCCGCCTCTCCGGCTCGCCCAAGGGGCGAGAATCCGTTCTGAAGTGCTGTCAGGGGCAACATTTCGTCCTTATTGACCCCGATGGCGCCCTGAGTCAACTTCTAGCTTGGCCGCAGATACACATGCCTAATGGACTCGCTCTATCCCCCGACGAGAGCACCCTCTATTTAATCGAGACGCACCGCAACGTAGGCCACCATCGTGATATTCGTGCCTTCGACCTCGGCAATGATGGCACTTTGAGCAACGAACGGGTGCTGGTTGATTTCTATCCCGGTCGCAGCGGCGATGGGATGGCTGTCGATGAACAAGGTAATCTCTACGTGGCTGCTGGCCTACACGCATTGCGAGACGGTAGTGAGACACTCGATACACGACCAGGCATTCATGTGTTCTCACCGCAAGGTGAACTATTAGCTTATCGGCAAACGCCGATGGACTCAGTGACCAACTGCACATTCGGCGGAAATGACTTCAAAACACTCTACGTTACCGCTCGAAGGTACCTCCTAGCTGGACGCTCGATCATCGCTGGAAACAGAAGCTAGAAAAATATAATCAACTAGAATAAAGGGTTATGTAGATACTGTTGCTCAATTTCTAATTAGATGCCCCCCGTCTGCCATGCCAACGTCTGTCCGGAAACCACTCAGATTTAAAACCCATGTTGGTTTAGAATCTACCCTCACTACACACGACTATCGTTGCAAAAAATAAGGCTAACAAAGCATGGGATTCCAGGAGTGAAGCATGCCTTCAACTAAGCCTAACTGTTCTTTTGCTATAGCAGCGCTCAGCACACTGTTTATCAGTCAAAGTGCTCTCTCTCAAAGCACTCAGTCAGATAACTTTCAGTTTCATCTTGAAGAAGCCACGATCTCCGACGTGCATCGTGGGATTCAGGAAGGTCAGCTCACCTGCCTCGGTCTCGTCGAGATGTATCTCGATCGCGCCAAGGCCTACAACGGTGTCACTAACCAGCTGGTCACCCGAGACGGTGCGCCGGTTCCCGCCGTGCCCGGCATGGTGCGGGTGGGCGCTCCGCTCGAGTACCCCAGCGAGACGGTGGCCGTGACCGAGGTCCTCCCGGATTTCGACCAGTACGAGGGACCGCCCATCGAGTTCGGTCGGATGGAACCGACAGCGTCGGACCCGAGTGTCTACGCCCAGTACGGAATGACGGTCGGCATGCCCAATGCAGGGCAGACGAACGCACTCGGCACGTTGAACTTGCGGGGTGAACGTTCCGTGACGTGCAAGGGTGACGCAGATCTGCACCCCTCTGCGGGCCCGCTCCCGACAGGCTCCCACGCCGTGTGCGAGGACTTCCGACAGTATCCCGATGCGCTGGAACAGGCGATGGGCTTGGATGAGCAGTACGGCACGAAGCCCGATCTCGAGAACCTGCCAATGTATTGCATTCCCTTCAGCTTCAAAGATCCGTTTGATACGAAGGACATGCGGACGACCGCGGCTGCCGATGCGCGCTACGACATCGACTTCCCGGCGCGCGATCACGTGCTCGTAGAGCAGCTCCGGGAAAAGGGCGCGATCATTTACGCTAAAGCCGTCAATACCGAGTACAACGGGCGCGCCCGCGCCGCGTCGGTGGGTGGGCGCAACGAGGCGACCATGGTATTGCCCTCCACGCTGGGTTATCAGCGGAGCTCTTGGTCAGGCAATCCAAGCAACTCCTATGACACCACTCGAGCCGCATCGCTCGGCTCAAGCTCGGGTTCGGCGGTGGGCGTGAGCGCGAACATGGCGATGTGCAGCCTATGCGAAGAAACCAGCATGTCGTGCCGCGGGCCCGCGAACCATAACTCCGTCTCACTGATCCTGCCGCACAAGGCGATGATCTCGTTCCTGGGCGCGGCCATCGGTGCCGACGTTTACTACGATCGCAGTGGCATTCACTGTCGGACGGTCGCCGATTCGGCCAAAGTGCTGGACGCGCTCAAAGACCCCGAGGACGGCTACTACGATCCCCGTGACATTTGGACCGCCGTCCCACGGGTGAGTGTGCTGGAGGGTGGTTATGCCCAGCACATCGTAGAGTCACCCGTGCGCGGGGAGCTCAGCGACGTGCGCATCGGGGTGATCCGCGAGTCGATGCTGAAGTTCCCGGGTGTGCGGGCGGACGAGCCCATCGTCGACGCTGCCGTCCGAGAGATCGACGAGGTACTAGGCGAGTACCTGGGCGCCACCCTGGTCGAGTCGGTAGATCCGCTCTGGCCCGACGACCCGGATATGGAGAATATGCAGCCGTCCTACAGTGATGCACTCGCCGAGCTCATCCCGGTGTTCTATCCAGACATCATCTACTGGCTGGACGACTCGGGTCAGCCATGGTTTCCCGAGATCGCCGCGAGAATTAAACGGACTGAGTACGCGCCCGGCGTGTTCCACGGTTCCGGCACTATGGAGCCCATCGATTACATGATCGCTTTAGGGACGGGTCGGGAGCCCGTGCCCAGGGGCCTCAATATCCGCTCCATTCAGTACATCGCCCCGGCGAATACGTTCAGGTATCACTTTACGAAGTACGCGACGCGTCGCGCGGATGACTGGGCCGAGCGCGGCTACACTGAGACACTGGTGGACTTCAAAACACTGAACGAACGCTCGAAGTTCTGGGGCGACGACGCACGCGCTTGGTTCAAAAACTTAGAGGAGTTGGAAGATGTGCGCCGACCGCTGGGCGAACGCCAGGGAGTCGACGAGCGGTTGAAACTGCGGGAGCTGTTGCGGCGACTTGAGCTGAAGGTGATGCTCGATAACGGCCTAGATGTGCTCGTGCGACTGCACTACTCGCTGGCCCCGGGAATTATCGGAACCTCACCACAGCCGCAACCCGATGGCGACATTCGCAGCGCGATCCGCATGGGACCGCATGCCGGGGTGACCAGCGTTTTGATTCCAGCGGGCTACGTGCAAACAGCCTACGATCCTGTCTTCACGCTCAGCGAAGACAAACAGCGTTACGTACGCACAAACAACAACACACCGACCACGTTGTCCGCACCAGGCGCACCGTTCTCGTTGGTGTTCAGGGCGGAACCAGGACAGGAGGATATGATTCTGAGAGTGGCATCGGCATATCAGTCAGCATCGAAACGCCGAGTGTCACCGCCGATGTTCCCACCGCTTGAGGGTGAGCCGTAGACGGCCCGCTTTCGGGCGGAGGCCGTCGTTGTATTTCCGATCGAACTCCCGCCACTACGGCATCGCCGCGAGGACATCCCGCTACTGACCGCGTTTGTTCTTTCTAAGTGTGTTCAGCGTCTTGGGAAAAGAGTCGACTTCGTGGCGCCAAGCGTACAGCAGGCGCTGAACGCCTATGACTGGCCCGGCAACGTTCGGGAACTGCAGAATGTCATTGAGCGTGCAGTGATACTCTCGACTGACGGAGCGCTGACGCTTACCGGCGTTCTCGGGGGCGCTGTCCCGGCGCTGCCTGCGGAGCCGCGATCCCTGAAGCTCGATCTCGAAACGTTGGAGCGGCAGAATATTCTCGACGCTCTCGAGGACAGCAATTGGAAGGTTAAGGGCGACGACAACGCCGCCGGCCGCTTAGGCTTGAGTCCGAGTACGCTGAGATCGCGCATGAAGTGGCTCGGTATCGAGAAGCCTTACGCTGCGCGTGGGGGCGAGACTTCGCCCGCTCGCCCCCATTAGGGGCAGTGCAGCGTCCCCGTATTTGTAGGGCACGCAACTTGCATCGGTTGTTCTTGCAGCAGCAACGCGAAGGAGAGGCCACAAGCCACAAGCCACAAGCCACAAGCCGCGATCGGCATCGACATGGCCGTTCGAATTACACGGGTGACGGTAGATGGAAACCTGTGCATCCGGATCGAAGGCCGCCTGGAGGGCACCGATGCATCGAGCCTCGAGGACGAGTTCGCGCCCGCGGCACCCGGCCTGAGTATCGATCTGTCGGGGTGCTCAGCGCGGATGCCGATGCGATTCGAAGTCTGAAGTCGTTGCGCGATCACCGTGCCGAGCTAACGAGTGGTTCAGTGTATATTCGGCACCTGCTCGCCGATCCTTTGGGGTGCGGCGGAGATAAAGCCTAACGAGCGACGACCTCTGCTACTTCGAAATGGATGCCTTCGGGACCTTCGAAGAATATCAGATCGGAGCCGGGTGGATTAGGTCTCTCCAGATAGGGTTCGTAGCCGGATGCCAGAAGTGCCTCGCGCAACGCGTCCAGCGAGGGTACGCGAAAACCCACGTGGTCCAGCGACCGGTAGCGGCTGGGTGCCGGAGTCCCTTCAGCGGGCTCCGATACGTGGACCCACACATCGCCGTACAAAATGGTATGAAAGATCCCCTTGCCGCGCGCCGGAATATCCTCGCCGCCGAATACCTCTAGGAACCACGCGTGAACCGCGTCGGCATCGCTCGCCATGATGTGTACATGATTGACGCCTTTGTAGACCGGGTCCTCGAGTAACTCCATTCGCGTGCCCCAGGGATCCTCGATAAAGGCAATGGTTGTTGCCGTGACTCCAACCTGCGGTTCGGTCCTAACCAGTGCGCCCATTTCCCTGGCTCGTGCGACCGTCGCGCCGACGTCGTCGACCGCGATGCCGAAATGATCGATGACTCCGCCCTGACTCGGCGGAGTCTCGCCTTCGCTGAGCAACGTCATAATCAGCCCATTGCTATATTCGACTGCCGGTCCGGGGCCACGCTCGACCACTTCGACGCCAAACAACGCCTGGTGCCAGGCCGCGGCTGCGGCCGTATCGGATACACGCATGTGCATGTGTGTAAAAGTGGTTTGTGCGAGAACGGCCCCCGGGAGCAGTAGCACGCCGAGCATCAAGGGTAAGAGTTGGGTTCGAAGCCGTGGCAGGTCCGGGTGTGACATGGTTATTTCCCCGTCGGTGAAGCGGTGGGACTCAGTTCGCTATTCTGTCTTCAACATAGCATCGCGCTATCGAACGATCCAGCCGCGCTCGTGAGTTCAATCGGCGTACCAGCTACCGTCGTCGTTCCTTTTGATCCACAGGTAGCTGTACCAGTAATACACGCCGGGCTCTGAGGCGGCGGGGGCCGTGCAGTTATATTTCGTTCTGCCGGCGCCTAACGGCTGCCGCGGTTGGACGATGATCTCTAGAGGGTTATCGTCTGCCGAGCTCAGGTTCATCAGACCCTGATTCGATGCGTAACACGCGAGCTCCCCAGCGCGATAGTCCCCGTCTGCAAGCCTGAAAGTCAGGACGGGCTGAGTTTCTTCTGC
>Ga0310122_10000286_pt1 | contig 32998 bp, 24 predicted proteins | sample CB6_Bottom_1051__FD_203503 | JGI IMG/M metagenome (GOLD analysis project Ga0310122, IMG submission 203503) | Marine microbial communities from Western Arctic Ocean, Canada - CB6_Bottom_1051 | ecosystem: Environmental > Aquatic > Marine > Oceanic | place: Canada: Western Arctic Ocean | collected...
GACAGGAGCCTGCTGGAGCTGTTGAGCGCCGACTACACTTTCGTCAACGAGCGGCTTGCACGGCACTATAATATCCCCGGCATCTACGGCAACCGCTACCGTAAAGTGACTCTAGACGGCGTCCAACGCGGCGGACTGCTTGGCCACGGCAGCTTGATGATGGTGACCTCCTATCCGAATCGTACTTCGCCGGTGCTGCGAGGTAAGTTCGTGCTAGAGAATCTGCTCGGCGGGCCACCTCCCGAGCCGCCACCCAATGTGCCAGCACTGGAGACCAGCAGCGATGGCAGGGAACTCACTATGCGCGAAGCGATGGCCATGCATCGGGAGAACCCGGCGTGCAGCGTTTGTCACGCAGCCATGGACCCGATCGGATTCTCATTAGAGAACTATGATGCCGTGGGCAAATGGCGTGTCGAGTTTGCCGGCCAGCCGATCGACGCGTCCGGGCTACTCCCGGATGGCAGCACCTTCGACGGCCCGGATGGCCTGCGCAACCTGCTGCTCGAGCGGCCTGATGACTTCGTCGGCACGGTGACCGAAAAACTGCTGACTTTCGCCCTCGGGCGTAGTCTCGAATACTACGACATGCCGTCGGTGCGTGCGATCGTGCGCGCAGCCGCCCAGGACGACTATCGCTGGTCGTCGGTGATTCTCGGCGTGATCGAAAGCGCCCCATTTCAAATGCGGAGAACCGAGTTATGAACATATTCAAGAAGACTCTATCCCGGCGCACAGTGCTACGCGGCCTCGGCGCTAGCTTAGCGCTGCCGCTGCTCGACAGCATGATTCCAGCACTGTCATCTGCTTCCGCACAGGCGGCGCAGCCGACGAAGCGGCTCGGAGTGGTCTACGTGCCGAACGGCATGGCCATGAAGTCGTGGACTCCGGCCACTGAAGGGACCGACTTTGAGATTACTCGGATCCTGCAGCCCCTGGCCGCCTACCAGGACCGGATGTTGGTGTTGACCGGGCTCAACGGACCACGGAGTAACGCCGGTGTACACGCCAGCGCATCTACCCGGTTCCTTACTGGTGCGATCCCGGCTCGGGTAGAGTCCGATCTCCAGGCCGCAGTGTCGATCGACCAGCTGGTGGCCCGTCAACTCGGACGCGAAACCCAACTCGGCTCGCTGGAGCTGGCGCTCGATAAGAACGATGTATTTGGGTCCTGCGACATCGGTTTCAGCTGTCAGTACACCAGCACCATCGCCTGGCGTGACGCCAATACGCCGCTGCCGATGGAGACTAATCCACGCTTAGTGTTTGAGCGGCTGTTCGGGGACATCGGTACCACCGACCCGGCAGTGCGGCTGCAGCGCATACGCAAGGACCAGAGCCTGCTCGACGCCGTGTCAGATCGGGTGTCCGAGCTCAATCGCTCGGTTGGTGCCGGCGACCGCGCCAGGCTTGACCAGTATCTGGATGCCGTTCGGGATGTGGAACGACGAATCCAGATGGCGGAAGCGCAGAGCAACCGCGAGTTGCCCGAAGTAGAGCAGCCGTCGGGAATACCAGACAGCTACGAAGAGCATGCCAAGCTGATGTTCGACATGCAGGTGCTGGCATATCAAACAGATCTGACTCGAGTCATAACATTTATGCTAGGGCGAGAGCTGAGTGGTCGGACCTATGCAGAGATCGGTGTACCCGACTCGCACCATCCAACCTCCCATCACCGCGACGACCCGGTACTCTATGAGAAGGTCACCAAGATCAACGAATTTCACACCAGCTTGTTCGCCTACTATCTGGATAAGCTCGATGCAACGCCCGACGCTGACGGGTCACTGCTCGATAACATGCTGCTGCTCTATGGAGCCGGCATGTCCGATAGCAACCGACACAGCAACGCTGGCCTGCCGCTGGTGTTGTTGGGTGGAGGAGCCGGCACGCTCAAGGGTGGGCGTCACATCCGTTATAGGTCAGGAACGCCTATTAACAATCTGCATCTGACAATGCTGGACAAAATGGGTGTGCCCATGGACAACTTGGGCTACAGCACGGACCAGCTCGACCTGTTGAGCGGTGTGTAGATTTGAATGCGAGCATGACATACAGGAGCAATAAACAGCTGCGAGTCCGCCTGGCGTTAGTGATGTTGACTCTGCTCTTCATCACTGTGTCGGTCACCGCTCAAGCGGCAAATCCGGCCCTGATTGAGGCAGCCAGGCATCAGGACGCGGAGGCTGTTCGACTACTCTTATCAGGTGGCGCCGATCCGGACTCGCGGCAAGTCGACGATGCGACGGCATTACACTGGGCGGTATACCGTGAGGACGACGATATGGCTGCTTTGCTAATCGAGGCGGGGGCAGACATCAACAGCGCCAACCGCTTGGGAACGTCGCCACTTTTTATTGCAGCCGAGGCAGGTAATGCCGAGTTGATCGAACGCCTGCTGGAGGCTGGCGCCGATCCAAATCTCGCGTTGCATGTGGGTGAAACGCCGGTCATGACTGCGGCGCGGGCCGGTACGATCGAGGGAGTACGGCTTCTGGTTGCAGCGGGGGCGAACGTTAATGCCAGCGAGAGCTCACGCCACCAGACTGCTCTCATGTGGGCGACAGCCCAGGGGCACGTCAACGTAGCGCGGGTGCTGATCGATGCAGGGGCCGACCTGGAAGTGCGCTCCAAGGTGCGTCCCATGCTCATGTTTGTCAATAATGCGACAAATGGCGGCGCCTTCGACCAGGGTGTCATGGAAAATCTTGGTGGCTATTCGGCCTTGCTGTTCGCGGCTCGTCAAGGCGATATCGAGATGACCGGGCTGCTTCTAAATTCGGGAGCGGACATAGACGGTGTCGCCGGTAATGGCACGAGCCCACTCGTGGTTGCGACACACAGCGGTCACGGAGCACTTGCGCGCATGTTGCTCGATGAAGGCGCTGATGCCAACGCGATGTATGCTGGCTACTCCGCAATGCATGCCGCTATTTTGCGCGGCGATCTCGACACGGTGGAAGCGCTTCTGGACCACAGCGCAGACCCGAACGTGCGGCTCTTGAAACCCAACCCTGTACAACGAGCGAGTGAAGACTGGGCGCTCAGACCAAGCCTGGTTGGCGCGACACCGTATTGGATAGCAGCAAATTTTCGCGAAGCTGAGATCATGCGTGCTCTCACTGACGGTGGGGCCGATGCGCTCCTGACTAACGAAGAAATCTTGAGTCAACCCCGGGAACGAGCGGATCGCGACTCCTATACGCCGGAAATAATTGGCGGCTTAGCAAGTACATTGCAGGCTGCAATCAGAGGGGACAGTACCCGTGGACGATTTTACGTGCAGGCCAATCCGGACCCTGCTGGTGAAGAGCAGCTTACACTGGCAGCGGTAAAGGTGGCGGCTGACCACGGCGTTAACCTGAATCACACCGACTTCGCCGAATCCACGGCGCTGCATGACGCGGCGGCTAGAGGTCTGGCAACCGTCGTTCGTGAATTGGCCGACCGAGGCGCCGACATCAACACACTGAATGGCCGCGGACAGACACCGCTCGATCTGGCTATTGCCGCCGAGGCACGGATATCTTTCTTCGGGTTTAATCTGACCGTCCCCGGGGCGTCAGCGAGAGAAGTGCTGGAAGAGCTTGGAGCCGTCCGCTCACAGTAATAGAGCCGATCGGTACTGGCAAGTTAACTATATATTCCGAGAAAAGCTCGTATAAACAACTTTTACATTGTCGTCGCAATGTAGAAATGGGACACCCACAGAATTCCCAGCCCACAAATTTACATTTCTATACAGTGCTTATATTGCAAAAATCAAAGATAGTAGCGCTTCGTTTTGCAAATTATTGGCGTCGTATTGAATAAAAGGTTTTTCCAACAACTACACCGAAATGACAGGTTAAGAACATCTTCAGATAGAAAATCTGCTAATGGATCGGCGATTGAGTGAAACCTACTGGTAGAATTGCTTCGCTGCCGTGAGACCTGCAATCCATTTTGATCCAGTTCGATTCGCCAGTTGTCTGATTCGATTGACTCGTCCTAAAGCTCGATGGAATCGACTGCCAAAGTGCTGCGTGTTGTTCACCCAATTGGCTTCATTCACTCCCAGCTTCTGTAAGATAGACGCTACATGCGTAGGGATAGCCCCCCGCTTGTCACCTCATATGGCACGGCCAGTCCAATCAACCAGGTCAAAATAGCTAAACTCCTGTATTGGTAGAGTTGCAGATGATGGAAGCTGTTGCTACTGTACCAGGGGTTTTAGCCAGCTTTCTGTGTCATTGACCCTTTTCCTTGCTTGATAGCCAGCTAACCGTTCCTGGATAGAGGTAAACTCTGACTCCGCCAATGATTCACTCATGCCGGCACGGATGGGGTTCAGGTCAACATAAGCCGTACAGGACGCCAAAGCCGCTGCATCGAGTAGAGCCTGGCTCCTGAATCGCCCCTCCCAGAATCGACCGGTGCACTTGTCCTCTTCATTGGCCATTCTGGCGATGGTTTCATTCAAGCAATGCATGTACCAACTCAGATCAGAAAGACGGGCTCTCCACAAAACAACCAGGTCGGATAAAGCCTCCTGATCAAGCGCTCTGAGCGGTTCACCTACTTTGTACTTGTGCGCCACCTCAGGCCCTTTGTAGAGCGCCAGCCAGTGGTCAATGACTTCATCGAAGGTCCAGGCACCTGCCTGATCAACATCGATATGCAGCACCAGGTGGAAATGATTCGACATGATGGTGTAGGCACAGACATCTATGGCAAACACCGAAGACAGATGTTTTATTCGATCAAGAATCCATTGCTTGCGATGATCGAAGTTCTTCCCTGAAAACCGATCACGCCCGCACAGGAAGGCTCGGCGTACACAACGGGAGATGCAGTGGTAGTAAGGTGTGGTCTGGGTATCTACTAGACGGTAACGGGCTTGGGGCATTGATTCCTCCTTGAACGCGAAGCAATATACCTAGGTATAGCTGATGAGGAACCAAAAGCCCTAATTTTCAGCTAAATTTTGTGGGTGTCCTATTTATTCGCTCGTGTCTCTTTGTTTGTTGTAGACTCACGGATTAGATTCAGGTTATTCCAATTGTTTCGCCAGCGTCTTCATAGCATTGCCCTTTTAGACGTTGTCACCGCATCTACTGGAATGTCAACTATCTAAGTGATATATAGCTAGTTAATCGCATAATAAGAAGGGTCAAATCATGCAACATAGTAAACGCTCCATTATAACTGCCACTCTAGTCCTCTCATTATTTGTAGTACTCGGTGTTGCTCAACATAATTTGAAGAGCTCAGTTACCGCCGCCAGCAATGAACGGATGGTGCCTCATTTTGAAGTGGATCCGTTCTGGCCCCAGCCCTTGCCTAATAAATGGATATTGGGAAGCACTATTGGCGTGGCTGTAGATGCACGTGATCATGTTTACATTGTTCACCGAAATGATGACGGTAATTTTGCCACACAGGAAATCGGTATCGACAATGGAATAGCAGATTGCTGTACAGCAGCCCCACCGATTCTGGAATTCGATGTCGATGGCTCACTCGTTAATTCATGGGGCGGCCCTGGACAAGGGTATACCTGGCCTGCCTCAAATCATGGCATTGAAATCGCACCCAACGGCAACGTCTGGATAGGCGGCAATGGCGGTGGTGATTCCCATGTCCTGGTATTTACCCGTGACGGCCAGTTTGTACGTGAAATCGGTATACCCGGAGAGCCTATTGACAGTAACAGCACCACTCATTTCAGCCGCGTAGCCGAGATAGCAATAGACCCGGTCGCAAACGAGGCCTATTTTGCCGATGGCTACGGCAACAAGCGGGTGGTTGTTGTGGATGTTGCCACGGGAGCTTTCAAACGCTACTGGGGGGCTTACGGTAATCGGCCCTCAGATGACCGTATCACGTACACCCCTGGTGAACCGTTGCCGCAGCAATTCGTTGGCCCCGTTCATTGCGCCGAACCGTCGAATGACGGGCTTATATATGTGTGTGACAGGGGTGCGGACAGGATCCAGGTGTTTCGACCGGATGGTACCTTTGTCAAAGAAGCACAAGTCGCCCCTATGACTGTCGGTGCCGGTGCCACTTGGGACATTGCTTTTTCCCAGGACGATGATCAAGAATTTATTTACGTAGCTGACGGATCCAATATGAAAGTCCATGTTGTGCACCGTGACTCGCTGGAGGTCATGTATGTCATAGGTGAAGGTGGTCGGCAACCCGGCTTGTTCTACGGCACTCATAGCATTGTCAGCGATTCGCAGGGCAATTTTTACACAACCGAAACCTATGAGGGTAAACGCGTGCAGAAATTCGCCTATCAAGGCTTGCGACCGCTTGCACAACTGCGATCTGGCCCCGCCTGGCCGGCTGGTACTTTGCTTGACTAGCAGCACTCCAATAAAGAGGGTAAGAGTAAAATCAAAGTACTCTGACTCCTTTAATGCTACGCCCTTGATGTGGATCTAGCCACCTCTAGCATTGGATGATCGAAGTTCTTCCCTGAAAACCGATCACGCCCGCACAGGAAGGCTCGGCGTACACAGCGGGAGATGCAGTGGTAGTAAGGTGTGGTCTGGGTATCTACTAGACGGTAACGGGCTTGGGGCATTGATTCCTCCTTGAACGCGAAGCAATATACCTAGGTATAGCTGATGAGGAACCAAAAGCCCTAATTTTCAGTTAAATTTTGTGGGTGTCCTATTTGCTTTTCTGGGTAAATTTTGTGGGTGTCGCATTTTGTCCCTTTTGTCTACGTTGTGAATTACTACAAATACGAACGCTACTATGAGTCGCTGGATAAGCTGACACCCGCAGATGTGTAATTTGGTTGCGGAGAAGAAAGACCTGACCCCCCTATTTACTCCCTCCGCTTTAGTGCTGCAAAGTCTTAAATCTGGAACAACCTGTTAACCTTAATAACCAATCCCCGATTACGTAGTTCCAGGCTATTTGGATTGCCAAATGGATCGGTATCACGATCATCACTGTAAACAATGAAAAGTTCACTCCCAGGGGCCCATTCCCAGCGAAATCGAAAATTGGTGCTGAATGAACTGGCGGTTGAGTTGTATTGCACCAGGCCGCTCAGATACATGCGCGGAGTAACGGTATAGGTGAATCGCAGCCTGCCGAGTTCGGTCCTGAAATCACCCTCGGGAAGTTCTACCTTATTAACCGAATAACTGGGTTCCAGGGAGAGTTGCGGAGACAGCTCGATGCGTCCACCACTGATACTTATCGCGGTATTGGTACCACTCCAGAAATCCCCAGCTCGAAAGGAGATTAATCCGCTAACGGGTCGTTGTCTGCCAAAATCGTAAGACACCAAGTAGCTGGTAAAATCGTATTTGCCCGGTTGCAGAATTACGCCATCCGAGATTGTGAAAGGCTCAGTGAGCATCTCGAATTCGTCGCTCGCGGATATCTTAAGCTGGTCACTATTTTCAAATTCGGTGGTAAGACTGATTTGATGTCGGCGTGTTTCCAGTTTGTCCGCGTCCGCCGACCAGTAAGACTTGGTATCTGCCGCGAGATTAAAGCGACGTACCCAGTCTATCGATGCGGGCCGGGGGCTGAAGCGAGCCGCGCCCGCGTACTGTTTAAAATTGTCTCTGCGCAGGAATCCGACTTCGGGATCGAAGTTTTCCTCCACCAGCAAATAACCGGAACTGAGCCCATAAAGGTCTCCGTCATAGGCAAAATTTGCCATATAACTCTTGTCATCTCCACTGTTGCCGGGACCGTCAGTCCGGGCCACATACGCGTCGATGGCAATATCATCAAAAAAGTCGAAGGAGCCGTCGATGCCGTATAACTGACTCGAACCATCACCTGTCAGGGACTCGGACCTGTCGGTAAAGATAGCGCCGATGGTGCTGCGACGGAGGATGTCTCGTTTTACGCGCAGCACCGAGAAGCCAGTGGACGCAATATCGGAAAAATCGTCGGCGTCGGTACTGATGTTCAGGGCGCCGATGTCGAAGTCTCCAATCTTGCCGGTCAAGCGGGCGCCGGCTTCGATGGGGACTACCTGTCCCTGCTGTAGTCCGATTTTGCGGCTGAAGAACATGGTGGGCACATCGAGGCTTCGAGGTCCGGCAAAATCGAAATTGCCCCGACCCTCCAGGAAAAACTCACGCTTCTCGGGAAAGAACAGGCTGAACCGTGTCAGATTGACTTGTTGCTCGTCCACTTCCACCTGGGCAAAATCGGTGTTGTAAGTAAAGTCGGCGGTGAGGTTGCTGGTGATGCCGAATTTTACGTCGAGCCCGAACTCTTGCTCCGATTCACTACTCACCGGAGGCTGTGACTGCCGGTTGGTGATGACGCTTCCCAGGCCATAGGGTTTTATCTCGAGGTTGAAATTGCGTGCTGGCACCTCGAGCTCGTTAAGTGTGCCCGCCTCGGAGATGCGCCAGAGTCCGGCAATAATGCTATTGCCACGGGCGGCGGAGATCGGTAACGCGGTAAAGTATGACGCCTCGTTGTGGCGGCGGATAATTCGCCGAAGTTGTATCCCCCAAGTCTGCTCAGCGCCCGGCTCATAGCGCAGTGAACGAAAGGGAATCTGCATCTCCACCGTCCAACCCCCATCGAATCTGCCGGTCCTCGAATCCCACACAATATTCCAGTCGCTATTGACGCTTCTCCCGCCGCCACCCTCATTGCTTATTGCGAAGTCAGAAAAACCGCCAATGGGCGTAACCAGGAAGGCAACTCCGTTACGCCGGTCGAGAAAGGTGTCGAGCATGACTGAAAACGAGTCATTAGAGCGCAGCTGAAATGTGTCACGGCGCATTTCGTTAGCTACCCACTCGCTCTCGGGCACGGATTCGTAATTACGCGCCGCAATGTAAAGGTTGTCATCATCGAAGTAGACCCATGCCTCCGTCTTCTCGCTGGCGGCGGCACCTTCATCGGGAATCTGCTGGATGAAATCAGTGATGGGCTGGATTGATTGGTAGATCGACTCGTCGAGAACGCCGTCAATATTTACCTCGCCGGTATATCGAGTTGCCTGTATCGTAAGTTTGCCGTCGGCGTCGCGCCCGACCACCACTTCCTCTGCCTCGGCAGCAGTTATTGTGAGCACCAGCAAGGGGAAAATGAGGCAAGAGAACAGTACCGGGCCAACATTCCCAGGGGGTTCATGGCGTAATCTTTTGCGCTTTCGACTGACAAATATGTCTAACATATATCTCGAGTGGTAGGTATTCACAGATTTAGTACGAGCACGCTGCTCCCAATCTCAGAATTCAAGATACGCTATTTCTACCGGGATATTGTGTTTTTTTGTAATCGCAGATGCACATCAAACGCTTAAACATTACGACAAAATTGGAGAGAGTAATGGGGTCAGGTCGTGCGTCTTAGCAACAACAGCAACACCCGCTTATTCTGACTATGGACGCTAACAGGAAAGACCTGACCCCCTCTACTACTTATTCTGTTTGTGGAAGCCAACAGGAAAGACCTGACCCTATGGAAACAACTCTGCCAACTGCGCCTTGGCGTCATCGCTGGCGCCGTGGCTGAAGTTCGCGATAATGTCTGCCAGGACTTTGGCCCGGTCCGGTGCCTGCGAATTGGCCTGGATAGCTTCCATAGCGCCCCTACCTTCTTCATTAGCAGAATGTTCGATGTTGGCAACGGTGTTGGCCATTTCCCGAACACCTTGGGCCAGTTCACCGTTAGCGATGATCGCGTCCAGAGTGGCCAAGTCGGCATCGGAAGGAAAGTGGTTGAGGCCAACAACGATGTCAGCGATTTGCTTAACCGCTGCTGAGTTGCCGTCGTTTTGTGCCATGGCAATTTGGGAAAACAGACCGATTGCGGTAAGCAGTATGAGTTTCTTCAAATTTGTTGTATTCATGATGGTCTCCTGAAAACGAGGCTTGCGTGGGTGCAGTCTGTCGAGTCTATCGCAGGAAATAGGGAACAGACCACGTTTTTCAATTCCTGAGTTAGGCTAGCCACTGCCCTAACCGAAAAACGTGGTCTGTCCCCTATTCCGTTAGCGACTTTTCCAGTTACAAAGAATTACAACTACTGGGCTTCAACAAACCCTTAAGTGGTTGATATTGTTACGGGTTTTCTAGACATTGTGAAGCCATAGGCTTGCTTGTGGAAAATAGATTGTTTATCCTTGCCAATCCCTGTCCTTGGCTACTATCAAACCCTTTATATTGCCGCTTGAGGTAGCATCGGTGGTCGGATGGCGCGGTGAACTCGGCTGGTGAGTGCGCACGATTTTAAAGACATAATAGCGAGAGAATTCAAGATGATAAGAACAAAGCCATTGATTTCGTCACTCATTGTGAGTGTCAGTTCTCTTATCTGTGCCTCAACGGTATGGAGTCAGTCCGGCACCGATGTCTACGCCGGAGATTGGCCTGATAATGGCGGCAATTTGGGGGCTCAGCGCTATTCGCCCCTGGACCAGATTAATGCGGAAAACGTCGGCTCTTTGGAGATCGCCTGGCGCTTTTCCATGGAGAATTTTGGGCCCTCACCCGAGTTCAATGCCACGTCCACGCCGATTGAGGTGGATGGCGTGTTATACGTCACGGTCGGTGCCACTCGAAACGTGGCAGCACTTGACGCCACCAACGGACAGATATTGTGGCTGTGGCGAGCCCAGGAAGGCGAAAGATTCGACGCCGCGCCGCGCAAGGGCTCCGGTCGCGGATTGTCCTACTGGCGCGACGGCGACGAACGCCGTATTCTGGTAGTCACACCCGGCTTTTTCCTGGTTTCACTGGACGCCAAAACCGGACTACTCGACCCGAATTTTGGCGACAACGGTCGGGTGGATATGTTTGAGGGATTGCGTTTGGGCAAAGGTCGTGAGGATATCGACATCGGCTCCTCCATGCCGCCCTTGGTCATGAACGACGTGATTGTTGTGGGTCCAGCGCACAAGGTGAGCATGCGACCGCCGTCGAAGTACAATGTCAAAGGCGACGTGCGAGGATACGATGCGCGCTCAGGCGAGCTGCTGTGGACCTTTCGTACTATTCCCCAACGCGGAGACGTAGGGATTGAAACCTGGCTCGGCGACGGCGCGGAAATTGCCGGCAATGCCGGCGTCTGGGCGCAAATGTCCGGTGACCCGGAGCTAGGCCTGGTCTACCTGCCAGTGGAGTCGGCCACCGGCGACCGCTTCGGCGGCGACCGACCCGGTAACAATCTTTTTGCCAACGCCCTGGTGGCTTTAGACATCAAGACCGGTGAACGCCGCTGGCACTACCAGTTGATTCATCACGACATCTGGGACTGGGACAACCCATCCGCAGCGGTCCTGGCGGATCTGCCGAATGGTCGAAAGATCGTAATGCAAGTTACCAAACAATCTTATGTTTATGCCTTCGATCGGGAGACTGGCGAACCCATCTGGCCTATCGAAGAGCTGCCGGTTCCAGCTGGAGATGTACCCGGTGAATGGTACGCCCCCACACAACCTTTTCCCACACGGCCTGCGCCCTTCGATCGGCAAGGCTTCTCCGAAGAAGATTTGATCGATCTTACGCCGGAAATTCTCGCGCTGGCGGAAGAGGCAATTACCCGTTTTCGCCTGAGCCCGAGTCTGTACTCGCCCCCATCCCTGGCGGACGCACCAGACGGCACGGTGGGCACGCTGAGTCTGCCGGACGCCATCGGCGGCGCCAATTGGGAAGGCAGTGCCATGGATCCGGAGACTGGGATCCTGTACATACCCTCGAGGACGAACGTGGCATTGTTGTCGGTGGCGAAGGACGAGGATTCCGACGTCGATTTCAGCCAGTCTTACGGCGTGCGCGTGCCGCGGGTCCAGGGCTTGCCGATCGTCAAGCCGCCGTGGGGCCGTATTACGGCGATCGATATGAACAGTGGCGATCATGTCTTTCAGGTGGCCAATGCGGATACGCCGGAACGCATCACCAATCACCCGCTGCTGGAGGGCGTTACGATTCCACGCACCGGTGTGGCGACACGATCGGGCTTATTGCTGACAAAAACCCTGCTGTTTGTGGGTGAAGGCGTTGGCGGTGGCCCCACCTTGCGCGCGCTCGATAAGCAAACTGGTGATATCATCGCCGAGATCGAACTGCCCAATACCCAAACCGGGGTGCCTATGACCTACGAGCACGACGGCAAGCAATACATCGTCATGGTCGTCAGTGGCAGCGGCACGCCCGCCGAGATTGTGGCCTATGCCCTGCCGTAACTAAATATCAGGAGAAATGTACTATGCGTACTTATTTTTATCGAGCGGTGTTGGCGCCGCTTCTGTTGCTTATCAGCCTACCGGCGCTAGCCGCCACCTGGGTAATCGACCCGGACGATTCCCATGTTTATTTCAAGTACACCTTCGGTGGTGATGCCTACCGAGGCGAATTCAAAAACGTAGAAGCCATCTTCGAGATTGATCCCATGAGCCCCGGCGCTTGTAATTTCTCGGTAACGATTCCTATAGGTGAAATAAGTACCGACTCCCCCGAGGTCCTGGATTATTTGCTCGACTACGAATTGTTCGACGTGGATACATGGCCTACAGCCAGCTTTAAAGCAGAGAAATGCCGCTTGGAGTCACTGAATACCTTCGTGGCCGATGGCACCTTGACCATCCGCGATCAAACCCACCCCTTGAGCTTTCCGTTCAAACTCAACGTGGAGACAGCCGACGGCAGGATTCGTTTTCGCCTGACCAGTGAAGTGACTATCAAACGACTCGAGTACGACGTGGGTCAGGGCTACTGGGCGAACACAGGTGAGGTTCCGAACGATGTGGTCATCGAGATAGATGTCTACGCCATCCAGCAGTAATTAATCAGCCTCTGTGGAAAATAGGTTATTTCAATGTTTATAAGATTATTTAAAAAATACTATCGGTTTTCACTTATCCTGCTCTGCTCGGTATTGTTGGTTTCATGCGACCGCCTGCTGACGCCTGATTTCAATACCGGCATAACTGAGCTCAGGGCGGGACAGTACACCGTCGATCCAGATCATGCGTCGGTGTTGTGGAAGATAAATCATTTGGGCTTCTCGACATTCGTTGGCCGTTTCAACGACATCGAAGCTTCTCTGGATTTTGATCCAGAGAATATTGAAAATTCCAGCATAGAAGTCATAATTAATACGGCCGGATTAGATATCAATAATCCTGAATTTGCAGAGGAACTTCGGGGTTCAAATTGGTTTGATGTAGAGAATTTTCCACAAGCCGTGTATAGGACAACCTCATTTGTAGAGTCAAATGAAAACTCATTCGTGTTTGATGGTGAGCTGACGCTATTGGGCGTTACGGCTCCGGTGACTCTCAATATCGTTTTTAATGGCGGGGGCCGCAATTTTCTTACTCGAAAATATACCCTCGGTTTTTCGGGAAGTGCCAATTTTCAACGGTCGGATTTTGGTCTAAGTCGATTCACGTCTTTTGGTGTTGGCGATAATATCGAATTGGAAATTCACATAGAATTCCAAGATCTTAATTAGACTGGGACGCTTTTACGCGGAGGGGCCTATGCGCTATTTCAAGCGAATGACAGTTACTTGTGCCACCTTACTGACTCTGGTTCTTCCAGAGATCGCAGCAGCACAATCACTCCAATACCACAGAGACGAGTCCTGGGTTCCAATTCCAGAGGTGTCACCACCCTACTGGGAAATGAATGGGGCCGCGGTGGATCGAGCAGGACGACGCGTTTACGCGACCCGCCGGTTTGATCCACCAATTATTGAGATCGATGGGGCAACGGGAAAGATTCTCAATGAAATTGGGTCGGGACTCCTGGCGTGGCCCCATGGCATTTTCGTAGATCATGAGGGGTTTATATGGGCGGCGGACGCGACCGTCGGCGACCCGCCCAGCCTCGGCTTGATGGGCCCTATCCCCATCGCTGTAAAGGCTGGTCGTGGCCATCAAGTCTTCAAGCTCACGCCTGACGGAGAGGTCGTGATGACCTTGGGTACGAAGGGTGTTGCCGGGAATGACTCGGAACACTTTAATGCGCCAACGGCTGTCGTCGTCGATCCTGTAGACGGTGATATTTTCGTATCGGATGGGCATAACGACCAGACGAACGCGCGTATTGTTAAATTTTCGAAGGACGGGAAGTTCATAAGATCATGGGGGAAATTGGGATCGGGGCCCGGTGAATTCAATGTACCCCATGCACTCGCGCTGGATTCGCAAGGCCGAGTGCTGGTAGCCGATCGCGGCAATCGTCGCATTCAGGTTTTCGATCAGGATGGCGGCTTCATCACACAGTGGCCTCAGTTTGGTGCGATTTCCGGCATCGCAATTACCCCAAACGACATAATGTTCCTTACAGGTGGCAATAAGATCACGATCGCAAATGCGAAAGACGGAACCATTCTCGGCGAGATCACGCAGGGCATCAATGCGGAGGGCGTGGCGACGGACGCCTACGGGAACATCTACGCGTCCGAGGTATTTGATCGCTCAGTCAAGAAGTTCGTCCAAGATTAGGGATAAATAATAAATCGGGACAGACCACGTTTTTCTGTCAGTGCAGGAATTAGCCTGTTGCAGAAATTGAAAACCGTGGTCTGTCCTTATTTATTCTCTTCCTGTCTGGCTCCACGTAGCATATTTGTCATGCCGTAATTTCCTTCGTGACAGGCATACTCATACAACAAGCCATCAACTTTAGTCATCGGAACCATCACCGTAATTTTGTCGCTAAAGGTGCTTGGATCATCGACAGTAAATTCATACTCGATGGTCGCGGCGTCGACTCGCGTAAATCGCTCGGTGAGTAATTTATCGTAAGAGTCGCCGTTGGGAGAAGTGGTAAAACTTTGGGTCAAGCCATTAAAATTTCGGGTTTCCACAACCAGGGTGTCTCCATCCCAATGACCTCTGGAATCCCCAGACCAAAGTCGGATGTCGTCATGAAGTTTTGGGCCAGCGTTTAAAGGCACAATGCGAGCATCATGTATCATCTCAGTCACTATCACTACGTGATCTCGATGCTGAATGATCTGCACATTATTATTATAACTGCTAGGCATAAACGGAGGGCCTGCATTGAAACCGACGATACAGCGCTCTGACAGTCCGCGGTCTTCGGGCCCATCTTTAGAGATTCCGCCAACCACAAAGCGTACGGGGCGCTCGCCGGGAATATCTGCACTAAGACCACCCCTTTGCATAATTGCACCCTCCACCAAGTCCGGAATACGTCCATTAGCGGGATAGGTGATAAGCGACGTGCGCAGATCATAGCCGATACTGGCGCGCTCATACCAAAAGGAGTTATAGCCGCCGACGCCGTCGAAGTGAGATTCGGCTCTTGCCTCAAACGCAGAAATAGACTGAAGACGATTTTCTTCATCCTCTTCGGCAGTCAAGAACTCGCGATTTCCATAGCGCTGCGCACGCTGCACTGGAGTGTGTGAAGCAAAGTTCCAGACTCCCTGTAAATCTGGGTGTCCATATTCTGTTTTCGGGAGTACGTAGTCGGTCTGCGCGAAAGCCGTCGCTGTGATGACGAATAGAAGACAGGTGACGATGCAGCTGGGGGTAGAGGAGGGAACAGTTTTCACAATAATGCTCCAATAGCTTTCTCTTATTTATAGCTGATACTGTAGCACTATCTCGATTTCGGCTCCATTGGGGGGGTCATTACGTCGCGCCGCTACATAAACAGGCCAGACTTCGAGTGTCACCTTTCTGCCTTGGTCCCGGAAAATTTTGATAGAAGGATGCTCAAAACCACTGTATTTTTACTCTGGGACCTAACACTGACCAGAGGAGTAAACGCCATGGGTATAATAGAAATCACGCGCTATACACTAGTTGCCTTCTGCCTTTCAACGATCGCAACAATTCCAGTTTCAGCCCAGGACGTAGTGGAAGATGCGGAGGTCAAGGCACAGATCGGGCTATTCTCTGCCTGGCTGGAAGGACAGCTGGAAATTCGGGGCCTGCCTGGGGTCGCGGTAGGAGTCGTCTCCGACCAGGAACTAGTCTGGGCGAAGGGATTCGGTCATGCAGACATTGAGGCTGATGTGCATATGCAAGCCGACACTCGCTTTCGCATGGCTTCACACAGCAAGTTATTTACCGCGACCGCAATCATGCAGCTCAGGGAAGAGAATAAGCTACGTCTCGATGATCCTGTCACCGAGTACCTGCCCTGGTTCAATTTCCAGCAAGCCTCGCCCGACGATCCGCCAGTCACTATCGAGCACTTGTTGACCCACAGCTCCGGCATGCCGCGGGAAGCGGGTTCCCACTGGAGTGACCTTAATTTCCCAACGGCCAGCGAGGTGCGCGAGCTGATTTCGGAAAGACAGGCAGCCTTTTCACCAGAGGTGCGCTGGAAATACTCGAACCTCGCCTACACCATCGCCGGTATGGTAGTTGAAGAAGTCAGCGGACTGTCCTGGGCAGACTATCTGCAACAGAACATATTTGATCCGCTGGGTATGAGTGCCTCCAGTGTCGACACCGAGGATCCCAAATTGGCCACGGGCTATGGCATAAGAATGCCCGATGGATCGCGCACGGTAATGCCTTTCGTGGACGCCCGCGGCATGGCTGCGGCAACCGGACTCACGTCGACAGTAGAAGACATGGCTCGATTCGTATCGGCGCAGTTTCGCAAAGGTGCACGGGGCGACGACCGCCTGCTGAGTACCGCCTCATTGCGTGAAATGCACCGCGTCCGCATGCTTGAAACCACCTGGACCAGCGGTCAGGGCATCGGCTTCAGTGTGCGACGCAACGACGGCAAACTGACTATCGGGCACGGCGGCGGCTACCCCGGCTATACCACCAACACGACCATACAACTCGATTCCAAGGTTGCCGTGATTGTCCTGACCAACACCAACGACTCCAATCCCGGTCAGATCGCACGCCAACTGATGGACACAGTCGCTGATGCCGTCGCCGAAGCGGCGGCGCCAGAGCCAGACGCGGAGATTGAGTGGGATCCCAGTTGGGAACGTTTTGCCGGTCGCTACCGCAGTCGAAACGGAGACAGTCAGGTGTTAGTGATGAATGAAAAACTGGTCAGAATGAACCCCTGGTCTACCAGCATCGGTGATCCCACCGAACTAGAACCGCTGGGAGATAATCTGTTTCGCATGATGGCACCGACCGGCGGCGGGCCGGTTGGAGAGATTGTGCGCTTCGTCGAAGAAAATGGTGTTGTCACCCGCATGTTCACCGGTGACTCTTACAGCGACAGGCTACAGGACCGATAAAGCAGTCATAAGGGACACTGAAGAGTGTAACTTGACGGTGAACCCCAATTTCTTAATCTGAAGTTTTTGCTCACCGATTAACGGCCCTGAGCTCATCGTGCGGCGGCGAGCTCGCGCAGCAGCGCGGCGGTGTTCGGCCGAGGACGGAGCGTGCGAGTAGCCACGTCGAGCGGTGTGCGGCCGCGGCGGTCCTCGACCATCGGGTCGGCGCCCTGGTCCACCAGGAATCTGATGAGTGCGTCGCCGGACACATTGGCGGCACCGTGTACGGCCGTCTGCCCGCCCCTGTCCACCGCGTGGATATCGGCGCCGACATCGAGTGCCAGCATCGTGACTGCTTCCAGCAACTTCTCTATTGCCACCATCCGCGAGTCAGTCTGAGTGAGACCTGCGGCCACCATCAGTGGTGTCACGCCATACGCCGAGCGCAGTTCCGGATCGGCACCAGCGTCCAGTAAGGCTCGCATCATGTCGAGATCGCCGAGGCGCGCCGCCAGCCAGAAAGGCGATGCCCCGTTGTAGGCTTCACGCCCCACGTAGTCACCGCGCCGGAATGGTAGCCCGCTGCTCAGTTGGGCGTTCGGATCGGCGCCCCGCGCGAGCAGCGCCTCAAGCAGCGCCGGTTTGCGCATCTCCACCGTGTAGTGCAACGGCGTCATCCCGTACTGGTCCGCCTGGGCCACATTGGCGCCGTGCTCCAGCAGTAAGATACCGAGTGCTTCGTGGTCGCTAGACTCCACCACGAGACGATAGTCGCTACCGGTGATCGCGTCGAGACTGGCGGCGGCGATTAAGAGCGGGCTAAGCCCCTCAGAGGTCGCCGTATTAACTGTGGCACCTGACCCTAAAAGCAATCGTGCCAATTCGAGTGCGCCGGACCGTGCGGCAAACATGAGTGGTGTAAATTCACCTTTCGAACGGGCGTCGATCTCGGTTCCCGCTTCGTCCAGCGCGCGTGCGGTGGCTGTGTGCCCGCCGGCCGCAGCCCACATTAATGCTGTCTGGCCACTATTGAGCTCGATAGCGTTCGGATCCGAGCCAGCGGCCAGCAACTGCACAACCGCCGCTGTGCTGCCGGTACGCGCACAAGTCATCAGCGCCGTTTCCCCACTGGGCTCCGCGGTCAGGGCATCCGCCCCATGGGACAGCAGCGCGTCAACCATGGTTACGCTGCCGTTGCGACAGGCGACTGAAATCGGCGCCACCCCGAGATCGTTAACGGCGTTTACCGGGGCGCCGGCCTCGAGCAGACGGTGAGCGAGGCCGACCAAATCCCAATGCGCAGCCCAGTGCAACGCCGTGGCTCCATCCGCTTGCTTAGCGTGCACATCGGCTCCGTCGGCCAACAGTGCGAGCGCCGCGTCCGCATCGTTGCGTTCGACTGCATCAACCAGGCCGGGTTCCAACCCCTGCACCAAACCCGCTGCAGCTAGCAATAGTGCCGCACAAATGAACTTGAGCTGCCGCATGTCTATCCGGAGCACTTAAGCTTACCCGGCCAAAACATTGAGGTGGCCCGTACTGTCACCAAAAGTGTCGAGCGGCACTCCGAGCTTGTCGAGCACGTTAAGAAACAGATTAGCGACTGGGGTCTCGGTCTCACGAGGATAGCGGATATGGCGTCCGCCGATGACATTGCCGGTGGCGCCGCCGACGAGCAGGGTCGGCAAGTTGTGGTGGTTGTGCCCGTTGCCGTCGCTCATCCCGCTGCCGTAGAGAATCGTGGAATGGTCCAGCAGCGAGCCGTCGCCATCGGGGGTGTCTCGCATGCGGCTTAAGTAGTAAGCGAACATCTGGGCATGATACTGGTTCACCTTGATGAGTTTAGCGATCTTCTCGGCGTTTCCGCCGTGATGTGACAACGGATGATGGGCGTCAGGCACGCCGATTTCTGGATACGCGCGCTGGCTGGTTTCATGCCCCACCATGAAGGTGATCACGCGAGTCAAATCCGCCTGATAGGCTAGCAGTTGCAGGTCGAACATGATCTTGGCGTGTTCTTCGAATGTCGGTGGCACGCCGGCGGGCTGGTCAATGACCGGCAGCTCGCGTTCGCTCTGCGCCTCGGCCATCTGAATTCGACGCTCCGCATTCCGGATCGCCTCGAGATATTCATCGAGCTTGCGGCGGTCGGGTTGCCCCAGGTCGCGCTGCAGCCGGGCAATCTTGTCGCCCACCGCGTCGAGGATGCTGCGGTCCTCCTCACGACGCGCCCGCCACGCCTCAGGGTCGGTGCTCTCGTTGCCACCGAACAGGCGCTCGAACACCACGCGCGGGTTGTTCTCCATCGGCAGCGGTGTAGTCGCGCTGCTCCAACACAGCGTGTTGGCGTAGGCGCAGGCGTAGCCGGGGTCGCAGGACCCCACGTTTTCCCTCGACTCCAGCGACAACTCAAGCGAGGACAGCTGGGTCTGGGCGCCGAGTACGCGCGCCGCGATCTGGTCCATGGAGAGTCCCGCCCGCAGGTCGGCGCCTTCGGTCTTCTTGGGATGCACGCCGGTCAGGTAGGCACCCGCGGCACGCGCATGATCGCCGGCTCCTTCGCCTGGCCACGCGTCCCCCATTTTGTTCGAGAGTCCGGTCAGCACCAGCATCTGGTCGCGAAAGGGATCTAGTGGCTGCATGGACGTGGGTAGCGCGAATCCACGCCCGTCGCCCGTCGGCGTCCAGTTCGGCATGTAGATGCCGTTCGGGACGTAGACGATACCCAGGCGATGCACTGGTTTAGCCGCCGTCGCCTCCTGCGCTGTTAGCGCCGGCACCATGCTGTCGAGTAGTGGCAGCGCCACGGTCGCCCCGAGTCCGCGTAAAAACGTCCGGCGTGGTAGGTGCTTCTTGGTGATCATCATAGCTGTCGTGACCTCCTCATTTGGAACGGCACACTCTCGACGATGCCGATCAGGAGCGACGACCAGCTATAGTCGTCGGCGGCTGCGGCTCGCACGATCTGGCGCACGGCGGGCGGGTCATAGTCTTCGAGTCCACGACCCAGCGCATAGGTTAACAATTTTTTCGTCAGTGTAGCGACGAAGCGTTGCTGATTGCCCAGCAGATACTCGCGCAAACCGGCCGGTCCATCGAACGACGACCCGTCTGGCAAGCTCGCCGACGCATCGATGAGCACGCCGCCATCGTGGGTGCGCAGGCCGCCGATCGCGTCGAATGGTTCCAGGGCAAGACCGAACGGGTCCATCCTTGCGTGGCAGCTCGCGCAGACCGGGTTCACGCGGTGCGCCTCGAGCCGTTCACGCACTGAGCGTGGACTGGTCGTCTCGCTGTCCTCTAAATCGGGCACGTTTGAGGGCGGGGGTGGGGGTGGCGCGCCAAGCAGATTGTCGAGTATCCATTTCCCTCGCAGCGTCGGCGATGTCCGATTGGGATAGGAAGTCGCTGTCAGGATGCTCCCTTGTCCCAGCAGCCCGCCACGCAACCCGGAGGCTAGCGAGACGCGGCGGAAGTGATTACCGTAGACATCTGGAATGCCATAGTGGCGAGCCAGCCGTTCGTTCAAGAATGTGTAGTCTGCCGTCAGCAGTTCCACCACATTGCGATCGTCACGCAGCTGACTCTCGACGAAAAGTTCGGTCTCGCGCACGAATGCCTCGCGCAGGTTGTCGTCGAACTCGGGAAACGCATCGGGGTCCGGCGCCACCGAGCGCAGGTTGCGCAGATATAGCCACTGTCCGGCAAAGTTTTCGACCAGGGCTGACGACCGAGTATCGGCCAACATCCGCCGCACCTGGCGACGCAGCACCTCCGGTTCACTCAGCGTTCCCCCCTCGGCCAGTGCCAGCAATTCGTCGTCTGGAATACTGCTCCACAGGAAGAAAGACAGGCGCGACGCCAGCTCCACATCGGTCACCCGATAAGCCGTTGCCAGTGTGACAGCAGTGGGCTGTGACTCGATCCTAAAGAGAAATTCCGGGTCCACCAGGATGGCGCGCAGCGCGCGCTGGATACCGCGGTCGAAGCCTCCATCGGCTCGACCGCTGGCGTAGAACCCCAGCAAAGAGGCGAGATCGTCGTCGTTCACCGGCCGGCGAAACGCGCGTCGTGCCAGCGACAAGAGTATCTCGGTGGCGCAGGCCTGGTCACCCGCTATGGTGCCCACCGGCTCGCAACTGAACAGTCTGGTCCGGCTCGGCGTGTCGGCTGGTCTGGTGGCGTTAAACGGCCCGCTGATCTCGATGCTCCCCAACGCCATCGGTGTGTCGCGGTCTCCAGCAAATTCATAGGATGCCGACGACAGTCTCGGCTCGAGCAGCCCCTCGGGCAAGCCGCGTTTCTCCGGAAAAGCGACCGCGATGGCGTGGATACCGGCCTTCACCTCGATTGTCAGCTCCAGGCCATCATCCGCTGTCTGTTCATAGGCCGAGGCGTACATGACCGCCGCCCACGGGTTGATGATGCCCTCGCCGCCCACCGTAAACTCGGCAATGTGTACCCGGTCAAACCGCACCTCGATGTCCTGTGGCTCCGCCAGCCCGCGGATCTGATTGGCGTGGGTCCGTTGTAGCCGAATCTTCACCCGGTACTCGCCGTCCAGCGGAAAGTAGTGACGTGCCGACAGGCCACCCCGGGTCCCAAACGGCTGGTCCTCGCTCATGCGGCCGTGCTGGATCAGCGTCGGGCGCATGCTATAGGTCTGGAGCGTGGGCCGAATGCCCGGGTCGCCGACGGCGAGCTGACTGATCTTCGCCGCCGCGATCATGTAGCGCTCAAGCAGGCTCGGTGAGAGGGACAACACGTCGCCAATGTTGTCGAAGCCGTAGCCGGAATCGTCGGCTGGCAGGTGCTCGCGTCCATCGATCTCCAGCGCCAACAAGTCCCGGATGGCGTTGGTGTATTCGGCGCGGTTCAGCCGGTGGATGACCGGTCGACCGGGGTTGGGCGTCGCCGCCGCGGCGTCGTCTAGTGACGTTTCGAGCCAAGACGCCAGCTGGTCATAGGCGGTTGGCTGTGGACGAGGCAGTCCCACCGGTGGCATTTCTCTCGCCCGCAGCCTCAGCACCACGCGCTCCCAGACGCCGACCTCGTCGGCGCGCTGGCCTACCTGATCCAGCGCTACGGTCTGCAGCGTGAGATTCGCCATGGGGGCCTGATCGTTGTGACAGGCGATGCAGTACTGATCGAGGAGGGCGCGCTGCCATTCGACCGACGCCGGAGCGGCGACAGCCTGCAGCGACACGCTTGTGGCAAGCCCGATCAACACGCCTGACAGCGTTACCCGTGGCAACATCTTGAGTCCCTCACTCGCTCTCAATTCGATATAAAAAACAGACTAGCACCCACTGTAGAACAACTCAATGCTGCCGCAGGGCAGTGGCCAGCTTTCTGGAGAGACGAGGCCAGTAAAGATGGTCAAGTCTTGAATGTTGCGTCAATTACCTTCAAAAACCGAGGCGTGCCAAGTCGCAAGATCTGACCCCCGATATCATTCTTACTTTATTTGGAATTCGGCCACGCAGATAGACAATGGCTGGGTTGTCCGGTAAAACGAGCATTCAGATTTCCTTGGGAGAGATTAGCCGTGCTTAAATATTCGTATTCCGTATTGGGTGTATTCACAATTGCCTTGATCCCTTTTTTCAGCATGGCCGCATCTGAAGAATTCGATCTGGTCATCAACAATGGCCGTGTTATGGACCCGGAATCAGGACTGGATGCGGTACGGCATATAGGAATTCTTGCAGGTCGTATCGTTTCGATTTCGGAGCAAGTGCTCGAAGGAAGGCGGACAATTAATGCGGCTGGACTGGTGGTCGCGCCTGGATTCGTAGATCTACATGAACATGGCCAGACTGAAGAAGCCTATCGCTTAATGGTTCAGGATGGGGTGACTTCAGGATTTGAGCTCGAAGTTGGCACGGCTACCGTGGCAGATTGGTACAGCGAAAGGGCCGGTGGTCAGGTGTTGAATTACGGAATCAGCATCGGTCATATCCCTGTTCGTATGACATTGTTTGAAGATGAAGGTCTATTCTTACCGACCGGTCCTGGCGGTAATGGGATTGCCGGGCCGGGCATTATGGATCGCATGGCGCAGATGATGCGGCAGGGATTGGCGGAAGGCGCCGTCGCGATGGGCTTTGGGCTCGCCTACACACCCGGGGCAACCCAGACCGAATTTGAGACGATGCTCGCCATCGCTGCCGAAACTCAGGCCAGTGTCCATGTTCACACACGTGGGGGTTTAGAAGGGCTTCGGCAAATCATCACCAGTGCCAACAATATCGGTACGCCCCTACATATTGTCCACGCCAACTCCAGTGGCGGATCTTCAATCGGTGAATTCCTTGCCATTATTCAAGCGGCCAGAGACAGCGGCCAAGATGTGACGACGGAGATGTACCCATACGAGGCGAGCGCTTCCGACATCGCTTCTGCACTATTCGATAACTGGGAAACCTGGGAAGAAGATCGTTTTGGTCGGCAAATGTGGGTTGAAACCGGGGAACGCCTAACCCGCGAAAGTTTTGCTAGATACAGAGAGATTGGTGGACGCCTGATCAGTTTTAGTCGCACCGAAGAGATGACACGCACTGCGCTGCGACATCCGCTAACGATGATTGCCAGTGATGGACGGATTCTTGATGGAAAAGGCCATCCACGAAGCGCTGGAAGTTTTAGCAAGGTACTGGGCAGATACGTACGAGAGCAGCAGGTTATCGGTCTAATGGACGCGCTTCGGCGCATGACAATCGAACCCGCAAAGCGGCTTGAGGCATTCGTTCCAGCGATGGCAAACAAGGGACGCATTCGAGTTGGTGCCGATGCAGACATCACTGTGTTCGATCCAGATACAATTCTGGATCAGGCAACGTACGTGGAACCAACTCGAGCATCCGTCGGTATCGTTTATGTGCTCGTTAATGGTGGGCTTGTACTCGATAATGGCGTGACGAATCCGACAGTTCGCGGAGGTATCGCCATAAGAAATTAGGGCAGCTCTGATCGATTAAATGAACCTGAGATATCTATCCCTTTTATTGATAGCCTTCAGGTGTATACCGAACCGTCCCCGGGAATTCCATTTTCCTCACTACGGAATGGCCGACGAAGACTGCATCGTCCGCCTCCCTGCTGCGTCCGTAAGAGCGCATAAAATCGTTTTCTGCTTCCCGATCCGGTACCCCGTCGGTTAACGCCAGGCGCACAATTTTTGCAACTTGTTCGGGCTTTTCCCGCTGCGGGTAATGGCCGGCTGTAGGTAAAATCCAGAACGAACTTTCCACTTCTCGCTCGTTGAGGTAAGTCAGCCAGACATAATTGGGAATTCGGATTGGATTGATGTCATCCAGTAGTCCCCACAGATAGGCAACTGGCACCGGGCTACGGGGAAGGTTATCCAGCCAGCGGAATTCGTTCTCAGCGCGCTCCAGCAAGTATTTGCCCACATGCAGCAGGGCGCTGTCGCCGTCGTTAAATTTAAAAATGTCTGCGTAGGCCACGGCCTCCGGGTCACCTTCGGTGCGCCGTGGCGCTGCCTTACGGGCGGCGATCATCTCCGGGCCTCGCTGCGCATCTAGCAGGATAAATTGAAAAGGCACTAGGTTCGCCAGTGGCAGAAACATGCCGCTGTTGGATAAGAAATGGTAATTGATGGTGTAACCGGGATTTGGCTCATCTATGTAATGTCCGAGAAACGCCAGTCCGATGCTGACACCTCGATCATGGGTAAACATGGCGAAATCATCAAACTCGACTATTTCTCTTACGAAATAATCCACCAGCCTGGCATTGTCTTCAAGCATATAGTTAAAGCCATCGAGTGGTTTGCCGGAAAATCCTGAGCCAGGAAAATCCAGCGCAGCGATGTAATAGTCATCTTCCAGCAACGGAATCAGCCTGCGAAAATCGAAGCTGGAATTGGGGAAGCCGTGGATTATCAGTAATTGTGGATTGCTGCTGTCGCCGAAAGTTTGATAGAACACATTTACCTTGGCGTTGTTATTGTTGACAGTTGTGGATGTCCATTCGAAATACTCCCCGCCCCGGTACCACTCCTGGGCCAGTTCCGAGTAAAACGTAAAGTCGTTCGCCTGTGCGAATATCAAGCCGCTCGGTAATAATAGTAATATCGCTAGAATTTTCGAAGAAATAGACCGTCGCATTGCCGTAGTCCGTGATGTGCCGGGAGGACAGCAATACTAGCACAGCGTAGTATCGATCCAAGCAGTGCCGAATGGGGATAATGGGGACAGCCTTGTTCCTGACCCTCACACTAAAGCCGAATCTTTGCGTATACTGGGTGGAATTTGGAACAGCATACGCAGTCAGTTTGAAATCCTTCATAACTATAGAATTCCAGGAGCAATAAAAAGATGAAGCGCATCGTCACTCCAATTCTCTTCCCTACACTTTTCTTTCTTGTCGTTTCCATCAGCCTGACAACTGCAGAAGTACAGGCGCAGCAGAAACTCCAGCCCGGTGAACTCTGCAGCAATAATCCACAAGCCATAGCGTCATTTGCAGATACCGTTCTGGAAGCGGCAGTTCGTGACGCGTTATCTATCGGCGCACAGGATGCGCTGACTTGTAGCCTGGTTACCGGACTGACTGCACTGGCCGCCTCCGGACCTGCCCCTGTGCGTTCCGTATCCGGATCGCCGAGTTGGCCATACCCAGATCATGTGTTCCATAACCTCGCCGGAATTCAGAATCTCACGGGCCTGACGCGCCTCACTCTCAACAACAGAGGCATCACCGATATCAGCGCTCTTAAAGACCTCACAGAGCTCTCGGTCCTCAACCTCCACACCAACTGGATCAGCCACCTCACCGCCTTGAGCGGGATGACGAAGCTGACGAGCCTGTTCCTGAGCGAAAACCCGCTGGGTGACCTTGGCCCGTTGCGGGGGCTTACAGAACTGACCGTCCTCCGCCTCCACAGACATGGAGATTTCATCGGTGGTCAAGTACCAAGAGATTATCAGGGAGCGCGAGGGCTGCTCTTTACCAACGCGATCACCGACATCGGCCCGCTGGCAGGGCTGACGAAGCTGGTTGACCTCAACGTCCACACCCAGGAGGTCAGCGATTTGAGCCCGCTGCGTGGACTCACTAGCTTGAGGGAACTGCGGCTCGCCGGCAACCTGTTCACCGACCTCAGTCCGCTGCGTGGGCTCACGACCCTGCGGAACCTCGAACTCACCGGCAACTCGATCACCGATCTCAGCGCGCTGAGTAGGCTTACGAACCTGACGCGGCTCGACCTTCGATATAACCCCGACCTCACAAACATCCAACCTCTACTCGACAATAGCGGAATCGGAGAGGGAGACATCGTCGAGCTCCGGTTCACTAGCGTGACATGCGCCGACCAGGCGCTGTTAGCGGCCAAAGGTGTGGAGGTTCGAACCGAACTTTTCTCAGCTTGTGGCTGAGTAATGCCCTTACCCGGCGGGCCATCGATTGCGATGTCCGCATACAAACTACATACTGCCCAAGGTGAATTAAAACAACAGTAGAAATCATGCTGATAGTTTCCCATACTCGATCTCTGCGGCCGACGGTACTCAGGCTCTTCCTGTTAGCGGGACTGATAGTGTGTTCTCTCTCTGCGCTTGCCCAGGCGCCGGTGCCACCACTCAATTCGCGGGACATGGCAATGACGCTTACGGGGGATTTTACGATCGCCAGTGTCGGCGACCTGATGATGCGGCGTCCCGCTTCTCAGTTGGCGGACCCCGATGTGCAGGCGGCACTGCGACTGATTCGCGACGCTGACCTCGCCGTTGGGAACATGGAAGGAGAGCTCGCTAATCTGAGGGATTTTGAAGGCCCATTGAATGGTTTTATGGGCTCCCATGAAGTTGCCGCCGATTTGAAGAAGATCGGTTTCGATATGGTCAATCGCGCCCAGAACCACCTGTTCGATTCGGAAGCGGAAGGGATGTTTTCCACCAATGCCCTGCTCGACGAAGCTGGCATCGCCCATGCCGGAACCGGCAGAAACCTGGACGCGGCGGCGGCGCCGGTCTATCTGGAAATACCCCAGGGCCGGGTCGCCATGGTAGGTATGCATGCACCGCTCTGGCATGAGTTACGACGCCTGGCCGCAACGCCCCAAGTAGGCAACCTGGGCGGGCGTCCCGGGTTGAATATGCTCAACTATTCCGAGACCATCGTCGTCTCCGAACAACAGTTGGCCGCTTTGAAACAGGTGCGTGACCAGTTTCTGGAATTCAGTTCGAACTATGACAATCCACGACCCTTGCCTCAGAACGAACCCTCAGACAGATTACGGTTTCCTGCATCCAGCTCCGGGCGGGAAGATCCAACGTACCGCGTTGCACGACCCGGCGAGACGCCGGGAACGATTGACTACACCATCAGATCGACTGACCTTACTCGAACTTTGAGGAGCATTCGCAATGCCAAACGCTACGCCGATTTCGTCGTCGCGACTGCGCATATCCACTAGGGCCAGTCGGTCCTCGAGCAGATGCATCTCAGCACCAAACCACCCCAGTTCTACATTGACCTAGCCCACCAGGCCATCGACGTCGGCGCCGATATCTTCGTCGGTCACGGTGTGCAGTTGCTGCGTGGTATCGAAATTTACCAGGGCAAACCGATCTTCTACGGCCTCGGTGAGTTCTTCCGCGAAGCACTGTGGACGCTCCCCGAGCAGATGGGACAGACCGATGCAAACCAGCACGGGGCGCGCGAGAATTTTGCACGAAATTTCGGCAGCTCAACGCAATCACTTGAGAGCCTGGTAGCAGTCAGCCACTACCGCGATGGCGAACTGGCCGAGGTACGCTTATACCCCACCGAGTTGGGAGCAGAGGGACCGGACTCCAGGTTGGGTATTCCTCGTCTGGCACCACCCGACATCGCTCAACGTATTCTCGAGCGGATGCAGCGGCTATCCAGCGAGTTTGGGACAACGATAGATATCCAGGGAAGTGTTGGGGTGATAAAAATTTAGTTAGGATCAGATCATAGGGATCAAAGTAAAAAATTGGCCCGTAATCAGGGCTTCGACTTCAAGCTAGGGCGACCACGCCATCAAAGCTACCGTATGCCATTATTAAGAGGTGCCCTGCTATCTCCATACCATTCACCAAGCCTGACAAAGCCCTCAGAATTAATAGCAGAGTCGAGATTAAAGCTATTAACAAGCATTTCGTACTAAGAAAGGTGCCGAAATCGAAGGCTGACAATTTACTCCTGGCGAGCTGGAATATCGCAAATCTCGGGGTACAGAAGCGCAGCAAATCGGCGCGAGTAGTTATTGCCCATATTTTGAAAAGGTTCGACCTCATTGCGGTTCAGGAAATCAACGACAATTACCGGGTTTTTACTGCCATCATGAAGGCGATGGGAAAGAAATTCGATTTCGTGATGTCAGACACGGCCGGCAACGATGAACGCCTGGCCTTCATCTACAATACATCGAAGGTGTTACCCAGCAACCTCTTTGGTGAAATAGCCCTGCGACCCAGGGAATATCCCCAGCGAAATGTCAAAGTGCATTACCGCAAGAATCGACAAGACAAAATACAAATATTCAAAAACTTTAGATATACGCCCTTCGATCGCAATCCCTTCGTAGGTAGCTTCAAGGCGAGGAATATCGATTTGGTGCTGGCAAATGTCCACCTGTATTTCGGTGCGTTTCAGAAATCTGGAAAGGAAGCGAACCGCAGAAAATATGCGCGGCGGGTTCTCGAAATTCATGCCCTTGCTAAATGGGCAAGAGGCCGCAGCAAGGGCGGTAACGCCTGGGACAAAGACATCGTGTTACTGGGCGATATGAACGTGCCCAATATGACTGACAACGAGGCCACTCTCAAGGCACTGGAAAATTTCGATTGGAAGTCTGTCGAGTTTTATTCCAAGGACCAAACCGCTACTACGGAAAGCCTCTCCAGAATTGGTGGCTCCAATCTTGGCAACGATAAGACCTATGATCAAATCGCATTTTCTCCCAGCAATTTGAAGAACAGAGTGATTTCGATTGGGTATTTGATTTCGACGCCGTGGTTTTTGCTCACAAGTGGAAATCGCTATCGGCTAACCGCACTCAGAAAAAGGCGGTTACGGAGTTTAATAAGTACCTCAGGTACTATATGTCAGATCATCGCCCTATCTGGGTTGAATTGAAAACTAGCCAGTAATCGGCAGGCGAATTACAAGTTAGAATTTTCTCCTGGGTTTGCCAAGTTGCAGGCGCCCCTTAGCGGAGCATCGTTTTCTACCCATGCTCTTCAGATGTGCTTGTCCAAACCCTGAATCAACAAGTCCACCTCGGCAGAGGTGTTGTAGTGCGCCATGGAGCAGCGCACCACTTCACTTTGTGGCAACGACAAACTATCCAACAGGCGTTTGGCATAAAAATGCCCCGCACTAATGGCTACCTTGTCCCGGGCAAGAAGAAGCGGAATTTCAGAAGCCTTCATTGACGCTACCTGAAAAGAAAACGTAGGCACTCTCGAATTTTTATCGCTAGTGGCGCTGCCAATAAGCCGAATGGCCTGCTTCGAATCGATAAAGTCCAGCATCTGCATTGCCAGGGATTCTTCATGGGCGGCGAAGAGCTCATACAGCTTCCCCGTGCGCCGAAAAAACGATTCTGACCTACTGTCGAAATGGTGGCTGTAAAGCGTATCAAAATAGTCAGCGATACCCACCAGTGCCGCAATAGACTCATGATTAGGGCCTGCAGGGTTGAATTTGTGGCTGAGGTCATCTTCGCCAAAAAAGTAGTGACCCTGTGCCCTGGCTTCTAACAAGCGTTGCCGTTTGCCATACAGACAGCCAAGGTGGGGGCCGAAGACCTTATAAAAACTGAATAGATAGAAATCCACGTCCCAGTCTTTTACATCTACACTGCGATGGGGCGCATAGGCAACACCGTCGACACAAACCATGGCGCCGACGGCGTGCACCTTCTCCGTAATGCTTTTCACATCGTTGATATCGCCGGTGATATTAGAAACATGGGGAAAGGCAACCAGGCGTGTCTTGTCGCCGAGCAATTGCTCCAACTCGTTCACATCCAACGCCGCCGACTCGGGACTAACCGGCCATTCCACCAGTTTTAAGCCGAATTCGGCGAGGCGACGCCAGGGGCCAGAATTGGCTTCATGATTGAGCGTACTCACGATGATCTCGTCGCCTGGCTGCCACAGATGTCTTAGCGCCTGTGTCAGCACGTAAACATTAATCGAGGTAGAGGCGGTGATAGTGACTTCATCGATTTCGGCACCGATAAATTCGGCCATGAGTCGCTGGCCTGAATTCACGCGTTGGGCGGCGTCGGTGGATTCGGGGAAGGGATATCCCGGCTGAACCTGGGTCTCGGTCATGTAAGAGGACATGCGTTTTATTACTGTATAAGGCACGAAGGCGCCACCGGCATTCTCAAAATATGCCCACTGCCAATGATTGGGCGGAAACTGTTGACGGACGAATTCCAGGTCCAGTGTGCGAGATTGTGACATCGTGACTTCTTATTCCTTAAAATACCTGGACCTGAAAATCAGCGCCTTCAGAAATTTTGCAAACAACCAGAGAAACAACAGGGGCAGAACGATCGTCTGCAGGACAAAGATAGCGATCAGGCTGATTATATGCTCGCTGGCGTTGGATGCCTGGGCCTGAAGCGCAGATAGGCGTTCATCGACTCGCAGTGCCTGCAGTGAGCTGTCAAAAAAGCTACCTACCCTGTCGATAATCGACTGATCCCCAGCCGGTCTGGACTGTGCGTCCTGATTGATTTCGTCGATGCCTGCCGTGGTCGCCTCGAGTACGGCGGTGGCTTCGATACGTTGCTCGTCCAGGAACATGTCGGTGATGGCATTGGAAGCGATAACCAGCACCGGCACATAGAAACGCAGGAACAGAATTGCCAACAGCAGGTGAAGGGACGGTGTCGCATAGCGTGCGGAAGATGGCCCTGGCATCCACAGAGTAGCCAGATAGGCAGCCGATACCATCACCAGTAACAATGACACCCCCCACCAGGCTGTTATATTCAGCACCAGGGCCTGCAGGCCAAAGGAACTCGCGGCGAATAGCATTACCGATGAAAAACGCTCGACCATGTCGTTGATCGGGTCAAGAATTTCGCCAACCGAGAAAGAAACACCGATACCGCCTGGTTCCAGCGCGACTTCTGTGCCCTGCGCAACCGAAATTACACCGTTTAGCGTGCGGGCGATGACAATTGTCACCAGTGCATTCTTCAGCGCATTTTCTATGTAATTTTTTGACAGGCTATCCACTTGGCCACTCACCGCGCCCAGCGCACACAGCACGATCAATAGTGTGACTACAAATTTCTTATTGCTCATAATCTCAGAGAACCACTGCCATGGCTGTAAATTTGAAATCCGCCGCCGTCTCTTCGTTGAGTGTCAGCTGTTACACCCATCAATTGATAGGGCGGCTCTGAATGCGTATCGCCGAATCTACTAGCTAAAGCAACCATCATTAATTCTAAAAAACATCCGGGTATCCGTTTCGAAATCCATCTCGATAAGGCATGTCTCTTCGACATTGGATCCCGCCCGCCCCTCGGCACGCACTCTAATCAATCTGATGTCATCATCTCTCGATTCTGAGCCGATGGTCATACGGTACCTTTCTAATCTTCGTAATATCGCTGTGGCATCGTTGCGCTGGTTGTATGGCAGGGGCTGCCACCCTCCGGTCCGGTATCAGATCTCTAAGGTTACATGTAGCGTTTTAGTAGAAGAGTTAGTAATTGTTACTTCCGTAGAGGGATAAACCGCGTTGGGGATCAGCATCAAAAAAACGAATACTGCAGATAATAAGGAAATTGACTTTCTCATAGGATATGGACTCCCGCCGGTACCAAAAAATAAAAAGACGATGGCCTGAAAGCCATTGTTCCCCCGAATTCAATCGTCGGGGAAAAATAAGTCAGGGAAATCAGCCGCATTATACGCGCCTGGCAATCACAAATAATTCTCCCCCACCGAACAAGCCGCAATTCTGCTGAGATGGCTATAAGCCAGTCCGGTTTCCCCATGCCACAAATTAAACTGATCCTGCACCTTCTTCAGATCTCTTAAACTGGTTGGATTCTCTGCAATATCCAGGCCGGTGGCGCGAAGCGTCACCACCACATCTCGGCTGAGAATAAAACAATCCTTACCGACCCGCCGTAGAAACCACAGCGCACTGTGACCACCGAGTCTCGAGCCATGTTTCTTCAAATGCGCCATCAACCCAATTTGATCGGACTGAGGCCACTCGCCGATAAACTTTCCAAAACCACCATGTAGGCGCGATTCCTCCCGAACAAAAAATACGTTCTCCTGTAGCGCCTTGATTTTTTGCCAATTGCGTACCACACGGCGATCACTGGCGTAGGCTTCCCACTGGTCGGGTGATAGCAAACCCAATTTATTCAAATCGAAACCAAAAAAAGCTTCTTCGAATTGAGGCCATTTGTTCTCGATTACTTTCCAACTGAAACCGGCCTGATTAATGCACTTTGTCATCATCGCCAGATAACGATCATCTGTTAGCTTCGCTAATTGTCGCCTGCTGGCAACTTTCGGTAGCAGCTTCTTCAAGCCGGACACGCCACCTTTGCGCTTTTCAGCGCGCCTTCTTATTTCAGAGAATTTTTTCATAGAATCTTTGTCGAATTGCTCGACAAATCATTGTGACTGGATCATGCCAGGGCGATTAACTTTCAGGATTCAGATCAAAAACCACCTCATTCACACCGGTAACAGCACGAACCATCGCGCCCAGACTCTGTTGCACCGTGCCAATATTGCCGGGAGTTCGCAAGCCGCCACAGCCCTCACAATCCAGAGAC
>Ga0310122_10000287_pt1 | contig 32936 bp, 28 predicted proteins | sample CB6_Bottom_1051__FD_203503 | JGI IMG/M metagenome (GOLD analysis project Ga0310122, IMG submission 203503) | Marine microbial communities from Western Arctic Ocean, Canada - CB6_Bottom_1051 | ecosystem: Environmental > Aquatic > Marine > Oceanic | place: Canada: Western Arctic Ocean | collected...
ACGAAACGCTGCCGGTTCGTCGGCACCGGCGAGCATGACTCCCGAAAGGAGCCAGGAGATGCTGAAAACAATAGTGAGGGCCTGGTTCTTCATGGTGTTTGCTCCCTTGTTCATCGTTGGTTCTGTCAATTACTTGTGTGTCAGCTGGCTCAATTTCAACTGGTGCGAATGCACCTTCTCCCCATCAATCGTGATCGCCTCGAACGTCACCGTCGGATCGGCCGCGGTCGTGTCAAATCGCATCAGGGCAAATGAGCAGGTCTTGTTGTAGCCCCAGATCAGCCCGGGGGTTTCTATGACCTTGTGAGTGTGGCGGTTGGTCAGCCTGGAACTCTCGAACTCGTAGAGGTCATAGCCATCGGGCCTGCAGGTCACCCGCAGGTCGGTGCGGTGCCGATCCGCCGCGACGAGAAACACACCGTTGATTCCTTTCGCCTCGAGGAAAGTAAAGATCTCCTCTCGCTCTTGCGAGTAACCATCCCAGGTGTCCTTGCTGCCAGGCTTTACCCCGGCGGTCCAGGGAACGGGCGAGGCCAGCACTTTAAATGTCCCCTTCGACTTCTCGAGAGTTTCCAGCAGCCATTTTTTCTGCACCGGGCCGAGCATGGTCGGATCCCCATCACGACTGCGGTAATAGCGACCATCCAGCAGGATGAAATGGACATCGCCGATATAAAAATCCTGCCAGCAGCCGGGTTGTTTCTCCCCGCCGCCGTAGGAGGCATTGACCCAGTTCTGGCGAAACGTCTTCCAGACAGTCCGTTTCCAGGCCGGCTGTTCAATCTCGGCGCCCGGGATGCAGTCGTCGAGTCCAAAATCATGGTCGTCGTAGATCGAGTAAATACCGGTGGCGGCCGTAAAACGGCGCCACTCCGGACGGGACTGCCGGCGGTGATAGCAATAGTGGTTTGTCAGCGGATGAGTCGGATCATCGATGTAGACGTTGTCTCCGAGCATCAGGAAAGCAACTGGACGGGATTCGAGCACCGTGTCCCACATGTACTCCCACTTCGGTACAAACCCCGCTCCGCCGCCAAAGCCGACCCGAAAACTGGCAGCGGTTCCCTGCTGCGGAAAGGTCTGGAACTGGCCGTTCTCGACCGGTACCTGCATGCCGTCGACCTCAATTTCATAGCGATAGGAGTGATCTGCTTCCAGGCCGGTCAGCCGTGCCACGGCGGTAAAGTCAGTGTGCTCACTGGCAGCCACCTGTTGGGACGTGCTGATGAGCTTCCCGCTGCCGGCATCCAGGACCCGGACCTGGACGGATCCCTTTTTCGCTGTCCGCAGCCAGAGCGAGGCGGAGTCACTGCTGATCGCGCCGAGCATCGGGCCGTGCAGCAGCTGGAGCGAGTCGTTCTGCCGTGCCCACTGGCGATATTGATCGGTAGCGTAAAGCGGGGCCAGCCGGTCGCGGGGTCCGGCCACCAGGCGTCCGAAGGGTAGCCCGGCATCGAGTGCAGCACGCGCGTGCACTACGGCCTGGTCGGTTTTCTTTGCTTCCAGGGCCGCCAGCATACGAACGAAGTGTGTTTCGGAAGTTGCCGCTTCTCCCTTTTCCAGTTCCGCCAATGCCTTGTCGACGTCTCCGCTGGCGATATGCCGCACGGCATTCCGCTCACGGTCATGCTGGGCCGGGAGCGAGGAAGTGAAGATCAGGACCAGCAGAAGGGCGATTGCGGATCGCAACAGAATCATGGCTGTTTCAGGGTAAGAGAAGCGGGTCGTGAACCGGCTTGCCAGTATAGCAGCCTGTCTGGGCGCCCGCCCTCATCAGGCCGCTCGTCGTGCGACCACCTGGTATGGGGGTCTCGATCATCACCCAGCCGCCCGGCTTGAGTACCCGGTACCATTCAGCAAGCGTGTCACGGACATCCCGAACATGTTCGATCACGTGCCAGGAGGTGATCACGTCAAAGTGTCCGTCGGGGATAGTGCCAGTCGATCGGTTTCAGCTAGCGAGGGATGAGGATCTTGTTCCCCACCGATAACCGACCCGGATCGAGACCCGGGTTCGCATCCCTGATCTCTATCCAGCGAATCCCGGAGCCCAAATATTCTTCCGCCAGGTCCCAGAGCGTATCGCCGTCACGGATGAGCACCGACCGAAATCCTGATGGAGGGACCACCGAACGGGTGCTGCTCGAGGCCGGTTTCTTCACGGTCACACCTCTTGCGGGGATCCTCAACTTCTGACCCGGTTGCAGGATCGAATCCTCGCGCAGGCCAGGATTGAGTTCGAGCAGTTCGGTCCAGCGTAAGCCACTGCCCAGATAGCGTTTGGCAATATCCCACTGAGTGTCATTCACCTTGACGATGACCGTCGTGACGGCGGTAGAGGCGGGATTATTTACCCCTGCCGGGCGAGCACTGGCACGCACCGGGGTCGGTTCAGACGGAGACGAAATACGTCCGCCGGAGCGAATCACCGCAGTCGCACGGGACACTCCCGGCTGAGTGACCGGACTGATGGCCGGCTTGATCGAAACAACATCGAGTTCCGGAGCCACAGTGGAACCAGTTCCAACGGCCCCAACATCACCGGAAGACTTGACCACGCCTGTCGTGGAGGTGCCTGCGGTGACCAGATCCCGCTCTTGACCAGGACGCGTCCTGCGCGGCTCATCGATGGAAGGACCACTAGTTCCGGTGCGAGGCGGACGAACCGATGGAACCTCACCTGGACTGCTTCCGGTGACCTGTTGCTCGACGCTTGGACCGCGTTGGACCTCACTGTCGAGCAAGTTGGCGATGACGACCACCACCAGGATCAAGATGAGAATGATGCCGATCTTCGTTCCCGTACCCATGGAATCCCCCATTCCCTCGCGATGCTTATCGACCATCGCTTCCCCGAGGTGGGTGCGTACTTCGAGTGGGAAGAACCCACTGACCGCTGCCGAAAGATAACCCGAAGGGGAGCATGGATCTACGAGTCAAGATCGGGAATCCAGCGGGACAAAAAGCAGGGCGGTTCGGTTTCGAGCAACCGAACCGCCCTGCCTTCCAGGTGTCTGGCGCTGCCTGCAGGGCATCATTGCTTCGAAGCGGCCTCGGCAATGTGCTGCTCTCTGCGCCTCCTGGCCCTCTCCTGCAAGTACACCAGCGATGGGCTGGCCACGAAGATGGACGAGTAGGTACCCACCAGAACCCCGATACAAAGAGCAAAGGAGAAGGCATGAAGCGCCTCTCCACCGATCAGGAGCAGAATCAGCACGACGATAAAAGTGGTCACAGAGGTCAGAATCGTGCGGCTCAGGGTCTGATTGACGGAGGAGTTAACAACACTTACATAATCCACATCACGGCGAGAACCGACCAGGTTCTCGCGGATCCTGTCGAAAATCACGATGGTGTCGTTGAGGGAATATCCCACCACCGTCAACAGAGCCGCCACCACCGGAAGATTGATCTTCAGGTTGAGAAGATCCCCGATCAGGAAGTCTCCCACGGCGATCGCTCCGAGGGTGAGCAGGATGTCATGCACCAGTGCCACGATCGCCGCCACGCCGAAACGAAGGTCGAACCGGATACTGATGTAGAAGACGATGGCCAGGAAACTGATCATCAACGCCACGAAGGTCTTTCCCTGCATGTTCTGGGCGACCCGCCCACTGATGCTGCTGACCTCGGCGAATGGTTCAGAAAGACTGATCGCCTTGGACTTGGCAAGATCCTTCAACTTCTGGGTGAGTGAACTCTGGAGCGCTAATGCTGCGGTTGAATCGACCTGCCCCTCACTCCTCACCTCGAAAGTGACGATGCCAGCAGAGGCTCCGGGACCATCGGTCTCGATCACTCCTGCGACCGGATAACCTGTCCCTCGCAGCGCATCCTCCACCATGCTGGCGGTCACGCCCACTTCCTGATCGACCCCGATCCCCTCGATGACGTGAAGATGGGCGACGAAGACGAACGTGGTACCAGCTCCAGCCTCATCCTCGACGCTATCGATCCGCGTACTTGTGATGGCATTGGGTGCCAGAAGTCCCTCAGCGCTGAGAACTTCTTCGACCGCTTCCTTGAATGCCTCCGTCTCGGCAGCCCCCTCTCCGAGGGTCCTCGTCTTCAGAGAATATCGTGACGAATCGACCACTCCGGTGGCTCCGAGCGACTGCACCTGAAGGTCCGCGAACCGCCGTGATCCATCTTCGTGTGGGGGAAGATCTGCAACCAGGTCGCGCAATTCACGCTCGGTGGTCGGGCGGACCAGATTGACGGATAGTTTCGTTCCTCCGGTGAAATCGATCCCCAGGGATTCGCCACCACGCCAGATCAGAAACGAGATCCCAAGCAGCACGAACAGGATCGAGAGGATTCGCGCGACTCCACGCATCGCCATGAAGTTGACGTTTGGTCGCGAGATCAGTCTCACCATCGAAAACTTCTTGATGATGTTGTAACGGATCAATGCCGAGAGGATCAGACGGCTGACGAAAATCGACGAGAAGAAGGAGGTAATGATGCCGATGGAGAGTACTACCGCGAATCCCTTGACCGCTCCGGTCCCGAACTGAAACAGCACGAAGGCGGTCAGCAAGGTGGTGAGGTTGGCATCGAAGATGGTCCAGAAGGCACGCTGGAAGCCAGCCTGGAAAGCAGCAGGTAAGGCTTTTCCACGATCCAGTTCCTCGCGGATCCTCTCGAAGATCAGGATGTTGGCATCAACGGCCATACCGATCGTCAACAGCAATCCGGCCATTCCGGGGAAGGTCAGTGTATTTCGAAAGATCACCAGCAGGGAGAGGACCAGCAACAGGTTGAACATCAGCGAGAAATTGGCCACCAGCCCCGGTGCGCGGTAATAGAGCATCATGAAGGAGATGACCAGCAGGAATCCGATGACCATCGCCTGGGTTCCCCGGTCGATGGATTCCTTGCCGAGCACCGCCCCGACCGTCTGCTGACTTTCGAGCTTCGGCTTGGCAGGAAGCGAACCGGCTCGCAAGATGGTGACGATGTCGTCGACTTCCTCCGTGGTGAAATTACCACTGATGGTTCCGCGACCGACGATCTGGTCATTGATGGTTGCAACGCTCATCGCGACGCCATCGAGAACGATGGCGAGGCTGCGATTGATATTTTCTCCGGTGAGATTCGCAAACAGGGTGCTTCCGGCGCCACCAAAGGTGAATCCCACCGCCGGGCCGCCGGTCTGATCGACGGTCCGGCTGGCCTCCTGAATGTAGGATCCGGAGACCCTGAGACCCTTGCCGTTCTCGACCACCTCCGGGGCACCGCGCAGACCATCGACGGAGGACGAACGGTAGACGACGATACGGTCCAGTTCGCCGGGTGGATCCTGGAGAGCACGCTGCGCACTCGAGAGCGCGTTGTAGGCAATCAACGCCTGCTCTCGCTCGACCATCTTCGCCTCGATCTCGGTGATCACATCAATCGTCTTGTATTCGGCAGCGGAGACGAGGTGGATATTCAGGTCTCCAGCGCGCTCGATCTGCCCCTTCAGACGCTCCAGTTCGTCATTGTCAAAACCGGGCAATTGGATCAGCAGGCCGTTGTTCCCGGAGATGGCAACACTGATCTCCTTGAGGCCGTAACTATCGAATCGACGGGAGATGACATCTTTGACATCCGAGGCGACGCTGGAGCGTTGCTCGACCGGAATCATCTCGGTGGGAATCGAATAGAACAGTTCGGTGCCGCCCTCGAGATCGATACCCTTCTTTATGTCATTCTGGTAATCCCGAAGCGAGTACACACAGGCAGCGATGAGGAGAGCCACAAGAAAAAACCCGCGGCCGATGTTCTGGATCATCGTGCAGTATCCTCTTCCGTGATCTTGGCGGGAACTTCTTCCCCGGAAAGGACGGCGGCCACTGACTGGCGAGCCACTCGCATCCTGACGTTTTTCGCATCATCGATGATGAGGATCACCATGTCCTGGTCGGAATCGACCTGGACCACCTTCCCGATGATTCCCCCGACGGTTCTTACCTGGTCATGCTTGTTCAAACTGGAGAGCATTTGCGCGTGTTCGCGCGCCTTCTTGCGCTGTGGACGGATCATCACGAAGTAGACCACGATCCACATCAGCGCGAACATCGGCAGTAAATCGATGAGTGACGGTCCTGTAGAAACTCCTTCTGCAGCCCCGGCAGGGGCCGCGCCTTCAGTTTGAGCCAGCAACAAGAAAGAATGCTTCTGGAGCGTTAGAAACTCGGCACATCGGGTCACAGCGGCACCGATGACGACGATTCCAGACATCTGTACTCCTCTCCCCGACCCTCAAGATAAGGAATCACACGAAGTTGCGGATCTTATTGCGATCAGGCAGGGGATTCAACCGGACCGGGCCCGGAATCCATCACGAATGTTGTCCCTGAACTGGCTCCAGGAGTGCTCCAGGAGCGCTTTTCGGGCTGTTTCGAGGAACCGATGAAAGACCCTCAGGTTGTGCAGGGATCCGAGCGTATAGGCGAGCATCTCCCTGCGGTTGTAGAGGTGGTGCAGAGTTCCCCTGCTGAAGGTGAGGCAAGCCGGGCAATCACAGTCGCTCTCGAGCGGGTTCCGATCACGGCGATGGATGGCATTGCGAATGTTCAGAGTGCCACCGTCCGAGAGCAAGATGGTGCCATTTCGGGCATTTCTGGTCGGGATCACGCAATCGAACAGATCGATGCCACCCTCGATAGCCACAAGGAAATCTTCCAGTCCCCCCACCCCCATCAGGTAGCGGGGTCGGTCGGTCGGCAGAGATCTCCCTGCATAGGCGATGACCTGGAGCATCGACTCTCGATCCTCACCGACACTGACTCCTCCGACCGCATAACCATCAAAGGGCATGGCGGTCAATCGCTCGGCCCCCTCCTCACGCAGCTCCTGATGAATCCCGCCCTGCAAGATTCCGAATAGTGCCATCGGTTCGAACAGTTCGAGACGCTGACGGTGTTCGATGGATCTCAGTGCCCACCTTTCGGTACGTGCCAGAGATTGCGCGGTACTATCCAGATCGATTCCAGCTGGTGGACAATGATCGAGCACCATGGCGATGGTGCTTCCAAGCAGCGCCTGAATATCGAGCACAGATTCTGGTGTCAACAGCATCGTGTCGCCGTCGATGTGATTGCGAAACTCGACTCCCTGCTCGCTGATGCGATTGCGATGCGCGAGGGAAAACACCTGGAATCCGCCGGAGTCGGTGAGAATCGGTCCATCCCAACCCATCATCGCGTGGAGTCCTCCCAGATCGCGAACGGTATCGGCTCCAGGTCGAACTGCGAGATGGTAGGTGTTGGAGAGTACGATCTGGGTCCCCACCTCGCGCAACTGCCCCGGAGTGACCCCCTTGACGCTGCCCTGGGTTCCGACCGGCATGAAAGCAGGAGTCAGAACATCCCCTCGAGGGGTACCGAGACGCCCCGCACGCGCCCCTTCGGCACAGGTGGCTTCCAGTTCGAAGGAGAATCCATCCTGCATCGGATGTTTTGCCGCTCCGGGCTGTTTCACCACACGCTCCCGATCTGCCCCCCCCCGTTCTGAACCCTCCCGTTCCAAACCCTCCCGATCTTAACCCCGGGATAGTAGTGCTCGAGAATCCAGGTGCGATTGGCGCCGCGGAGCGCATAACCACGCGCTCCGACCTGACACATGCCGATTCCGTGGCCCCAGCCTCTACCAACGAACAAGATCCCATCCGGGGAGTGACGGATTTCGAAGGCGAAGGAACGTAGGTTTTCTCCTAAAGATGAGAGCGCACTTCTCAAGCGCTGGGTATCGACCTCGAAGGAACCGCCAGAGTGCACGACCCGGATATAGGGGACATGCCCTGACTCGGCTGTATCGACCGGGACCAGTTTTTGTATCTGCCCAATCTGCACGCCGGTTCCTTCGCAAATCTGCTCGAGCGCACGTCGAATCATGATCGGGTCGATCAATCGTTGCCAACTGAAAAATCGAGAGTTGATGCATCCGTCGCAAGGAACGCTACGCAGAGTCGGTACATCAGCGATATTGTATGCCACCGAAAATGAACATGTTCTTCCACCACAGGTGGAGTGATAGAAACTCTCGAAGATCTGACCGTCGGTCATCAAGACCATTCCGCGAGTCCTCGCTACGGCATCGATCACTTCTTGCGGCACTCGTGCAGTGCCTCCGTAGGCCTGACTACGAGTGTCGCCATAGAGGTGATAACGGCGAGTTTGTCCTCCTCCGGTCAGATACTGAAAATATGTGTAAGTACGAGCCGCTATCGCCTGCGCCTCGAGCGCCGCTTTTGGAAAGGAACTGGCAGACATCTCCCTCGAAACCACTCCGACGAGGTATCGCTCCAGCACCAGTCTTTCGATCATCTTCCAGCCACCGAATCCGCGATCGGGAATCCATTCGACCCAACCTTCATGATGGCGCTGTCCGATCTGCATCGGACCTGACTGCGCTCGAATCCGCACCGGCTCGCGAAACAGCCGATCGCCGATTCTGAGCGTCTCCTCTGTAGCGACGAAGGTCTGGGGACACGAAAGTGTGACTCGACCTTGATGCCAGTTCAGAAGCAACGACCCGGTCTCGCAGGTGACGGTGCCCGAGAAGGTACCATCGAGCAGCAGCACGCCGATCCACGGCCCCTCGGTGGAGATCGAATCGGACTGCTCGGTGCTGTCCATCGGCTCCACTGATCCGGAACCGCAAATGCAGCCGATCACAACGGTCAGAAGCAGAACCCGATTCACGGAGAACCTTCGAGATCGAGAGTGCCCTGATCTGTCATCGGGGTCCCGGTGGCGCCAGCAGCACCAGCCCGGGGTCCGAGAACCCGGCCCCGGGCGGTCTTTTCCAGGAATCCATTTCGGATCAGGTGAGGCTCGTGAACATCTTCGATGGTTCGTTCTTCCTCACCGACACTGACCGCGATGGTCTTGATGCCGACCGGTTGACCCCCGGCTCGTGCCACTGTTGCCAGGATCTTCCGATCGAGGGAGTCGAGTCCGTCAGAATCCACTCCGAGACGATCGAGCGCATCGCGGGCAGCGGTTGCATCGATTTTTGATTTGCCATCCATCTGGACGAAGTCCCGGACGCGACGTAAGTAGCGGTTCGCGATCCGTGGTGTTCCCCGACAGCGACTGGCCAGGATCTTCGCTCCGTCAGATCGCAGATCGAGCCCGAAGATGCGAGCACTGCGTAACAGCACCTCGACGATCTCTTCATCTTGATACGGTTCCAGTTTTTCCTGGATCCCGAAACGCGCACGAAACGGTCCTGTTAAATTTCCTTCACGGGTGGTGGCAGCCACGAGGGTGAAATGCGGCAGGTGAATTCTCATCGAACGCGCATTGGGACCAGAGTCGATCATGATGTCGATCTGGAAGTCTTCCATCGCCGAATAAAGATATTCCTCGACAACATGACTGATGCGATGAACTTCATCGATGAAGAGCACATCACCTTCCTCGAGTTCGGTCAGCAGTCCGACCAGATCCTTCGCCTTCTCGAGAACCGGTCCGCTGGTAGCGCGATAACCCACCCCCATCTCTCCGGCGATCAAACCAGCCAGAGTGGTTTTTCCGAGGCCCGGCATGCCGGAGAACAGCACGTGATCGAGCGGCTCTCCTCGTTTCCGGGCGGCCCCGAGGAACACACCCAGATTGTTCACCACCGCGCCCTGGCCGATGAACTCGCCGAGATGCTGGGGTCGAATCCGCTCATCCGAGCGGCGTTCGTCTTCTCCGACGCTACTTTGATCAGCAGGACGTGGACTGGTAGTTTTCCGTGACCTGTCACTACCGGGCATATTGTGGCAGCCTCCCTCGCTGATGGGGCGATGAGGAAGAGGATAATCGGGAGTACCGATCTCGACTAGCCCCCCGGAACCAGTCAGGGGCGGGTTGACCCGGACTCACTCCATGAGGAGTATCTGCGCGGCTTCCTGTTTCCTGCCCTGGATGCGGAAGCAAGGCGGGGAAAGGAACCTGATGGAAGAATCTCGAGCCGATTCGACCCGACCAGGTCTGAGCCCGGTGTTGCTGGTACTGTTCATCGATCTGGTCGGTTTCTCCATCATCTTCCCGCTATTTCCGGCAATTCTCGACTCCTACCGGGGTGATTCCTGGATGGAGGCGCTACTCGAGACGTTGCGCTCCCTCTCTCCCGACATCGATGACGCACGTCTGGTCACCCTGTTCGGCGGAGTGCTCGGGTCGCTCTATTGCATCCTCCAGTTCCTGGTGAGTCCCTTCTGGGGCAGTCTTTCCGACCGCATCGGGCGCCGGAAGGTTCTATTCATCACCATCGCGGGGAATTTTCTGGCTTGCCTGCTGTGGGCTTTCAGTGGCACCTTCGCGTTGCTGGTCTTGTCGAGGATCCTCGCCGGGATCGCTGCCGGAAACATCTCGGCGGCAACTGCGGCGGTCGCAGATCTGACTCCGGGCTCTGCCCGGGCACGCGGGATGGGACTGGTCGGGGCTTCCTTCGGACTCGGTTTCATCCTCGGGCCTGCCATCGGTGGCGCTCTGAGCCTGATCGATCTCTCTTCCACTGCAGATCCAGCTTCTCAGTCGATGTTACGAACGACCCCCTTCAGTGCTGCGGCTCTCGGGGTCTGCTTGCTCAATCTCATCAACTTGTTGTGGATCTGGAAAAAGTTGCCGGAGACGCGACCGGAGGGGCTGGCTGCTCGACCGATACGTTTCCAGATCTCGCTTGGATCGCGCTGGGGAACGACGGTGATGCGAACCCAACTGGCCAACATGTTCTATCTGATCGCTTTCAGCAGCATGGAGTTCACTCTCGCCTTCCTCGTGCGCCAACGTTTCCAGTGGGATACCCGAGATACGGCCCTGATGTTCGTCGCCATCGGAGTCGTGCTGGCATTTGTGCAGGCTACCGGCTCGCGCACCTTCGCCAAAAAACTGGGAGAACACGAAACTGCCTTGATCGGACTGGTGCTGGTGGCCCTCGGCCTGACGGGGATCGGTGCTTCCTCTCAAGAGTGGCAGTTGTGGCTCTCTCTGTTGCCACTGACGGTGGGATCAGGAATGGTGCTGCCGATGCTCTCGACCATCGTCAGCCGGTCGGTCGGTCCAGATCAGCAAGGTGAGGTTCTGGGGGTATTTAGATCGCTCGGCAGCCTCGCTCGGGCGATTGGACCGATCCTGGGAGCAGTGCTGTACTGGAAGTACGGCCCCTCTTCTCCCTACTGGACCGCAGCGGCGCTGCTGACGATTCCTACGGTCCTGCTGGCAACTGCCCTTGCCAGCAAGAGGCGAATTCCATAGCATTCCCGCACGCCGCGCGAACTTTGCCGAAAGAGGCGAGTCGTGCAATACACAGTTCAACATCCTTTTTCCACCTGTCACCATGGCCTGTTGCGCTTGCGCATCCCCCGTTTATTGCTGCTGTTGCTGTGCATCCTGATGCTAGTGGCTGCCGGTTGTAGTTCCGGCGCCGATGCTCGTGGTGATTCAGCACTCGCCATCGACGAATCGGTCGGCCCCGCTGATATTGTGGCGATGGCGACCGGGAGCTGGCAGATCCGCAATGAAAACCAACGCGGCATGGTTCTGCTGGGAGGTCTGCTCGCCTACGACATGACCACAACCGAAAAGATCGACGGTCGCGCTGTAGCCGAGAAGCGCATCAGTGCCGGTCCACTGTGGATCGCAGGCACCACCGAAACGCGTGCCCTTCAACCCGAAACACAAGAAAGCCACGGAAACTGGTTCTTCCCCTTCTGGAGGTACCGTGTCGAGAACGGCAAAAAAACCCTCTACCCGCTGATGGTGATCCCCATCCCGATGGGAAGAGCGGATACTTCCCAACTGGTCGAGTTCGACGACTCGGACGCTCCGTGGCAAGATCCGAACGTGCTGCCAGAGGATCCGATCGCAGCGGATAACGAGGCCAGTTACACAGAGATCGCAAGCATCGAACCTGTCGCCGCATTGAGCCCAACTCAGGCACAAACGTATCGACTCCGTCAGGGCGATACGCTCTGGTCGCTGGCAGTTCGTTTCTACGGAGATGGTCACCGCTATCGCGACATCCTGGTCGCAAATCAAACCACCATCCCGGACGTGGAGGCGATTCCGATCGGAACCACGATCGTCTTGCCGAGGTGAGTTCTCCTGCGGGGGGCTCTCCAACAGGGGTCCCCGTGCCGGAAGAACCCTCCACGACAGACGATTCCAGACAGTGATCTGCCGTCAGGATCTTCCGATCGAGAAATAATTGCCGATCTGCCGTGACCAGACTTCCTCCCTCAGGTTTCCGAACGGAAATTACTGCCATAAGTTCAGCAGGGGGAACGCCATCGTCGATTACCCGAGAGACCCTTCCCGCAACCATCTGGATTAACAATAAGAACCACTAGTAAACATTTCAAAGGGTCAATAGAATAGTCATCAGCGTGGAATTTCTCCATGAAACCAGCGTTCGTGATGCTCAGCATCCAGACTCCTTGAATTGACAGCACTTCAAGAGTTCACAGTGAGGAAGGAACAATAATGCTTACTCGGTCCATCATCGTGACGATGATTTTTCTCCTGGGTGCCTTCACGGGACTCCAGGCCCAGACCAACTACGCTTTCACTGCCCCGGCCGCTAGCGGTCTTCCCGGTTCCATCGTCGAAGTTGCGATCAACATGGGATCACCCACCGACTCGCAGGGGTTCCAGTTCGGACTCTCTCATGTGGCGCCAACCTTGACGCTCTCTTCGATCGAACAAGGTAGCGATCTGCTCATGACCAACAACGGCGACGGTGCTGATTTCTTCACCTCTCAAATGGCTCCGCTCGGTGGACCTGGACTCATCGTGGGTGCAATAGTGAGTCTCGCTCCTCCACTGGAGTCGATTCCCGCAGGAACTGCTGACGTGACACACGTCATGTACACCGTTGCCGCCGACGCCGGTCCTGGTTCGACCACTGCACTGGCGTTCCTCAATACACTCGGTAATCCGCCGGTGAACTGCGTGATCTCGGTCAACGGAGTTTCCCAGCAGCCGATTCTCAACCACGGTAGTTTTACCGTCGAGACTCCTGCTCCTTCCGGTGTCACCGTCACCATCGATGATGCTTGCACCTGTTCAGGGACACTCAACTGGACCAACGAAGCGGCGTATGACTCCATCGAGATCACCCAGGACGGAATCACTACCAGCCATGCCGGAACTGCCACCAGCGCTTCGATCTCCCTCACCGACGGAGTCCTCACCGACTTTGACGTGGTCGGAATCAGTAATGGACAATCTTCGGCTCCAGGAATGGGTACGGGTATCTGTACGCAGACACCTCCTTCAGTCGGACCTTCCGGGCTGACATGCGACATCGACCACCTGACGTGCACCGTGACCCTGAGTTGGTTCAACAATGATCCGGCATATCAGGCACTCACCTTGCTCGTCGACGGAGTTGTCGCGGCCAACCTGCCAGGAGACGCGACGACCGTCGACGTCACCCTTGCAGAAGAACTGATCGAATACACGCTCGAGATCACCGGCTCCGGTGCCTGTGGGGAAACCCTCGATAGCATCTCCTGTCTTACAGCTTGCCTCCCGGAACGATTCAAGCGTGGTGACGTCAACGTCGACGGAACCCTCGACATTTCCGATGCGATTGGAACCCTGAATTACCTGTTCCAGAATCTACCCCTTGCTTGCTTCGACTCTGTCGATGCCAATGACGATGGGTCACTCGACATTTCCGATGCGGTTTCAATTCTCAACTACATCTTCGCGGGCGGACTGCCACCTGCAGATCCTGGTCCCAATGTGTGTGGAGTTGATCCCACGGTTGACGCTCTGGATTGCGCAGGATACAACACCGACCTGTGCAACTAGATGAGCCCAGCATGAACGAAAAGACGGGCCCGCAGGGAAACCCTGCGGGCCCGTCTTCCATCCTGAGAGATCCTTCGAACCCGAGAACTAGATCGTCTCGAAGATGTGACCCAGTTTGGTCTTCTTGACTCGAAGATATCCGAGGTTCACCGGTCCGGGATCCGGTTCGATGGGCAGCCTCTGGGCCACCTCTATTCCGTTTCGTTCGAGACCTTCCACCTTGGCCGGATTATTGGTCAATAAGTGGATTTTGGTGGCCCCGAGGACATGCAAAATACTGGCGGCATCGGAGTAGTCCCGTAGATCAGGGGGATATCCGAGCCGCTCGTTCGCCTCGACCGTGTCGAGTCCCTCGTTCTGCTGGAGGTGATACGCCTCGATCTTTCGTGTGAGCCCGATCCCACGTCCTTCCTGGGGAAGGTAGAGCAAGGCTCCGCGCTCACGAAAACCTATCGTATCGAGGGCCATCTGTAACTGGGCTCCACAGTCGCAACTAAGCGAGGCGAGCACGTCCCCGGTGAAACAAGCGCTGTGGACCCGTACCACGGGAGGCTCACCACCAGCGTCCGTCAGGTCTCCCTTGCGCAAAACGGTGATCGGTTCACCATTGCCGACACTCCAGCGCTCGATCTCGAAAGTCCCGTAAGGAGTCGGCAACTGCGCTGCCGAGTGCTGCAGTGGTCGGGAAACACGAGAAGGGTCGAACTCCATCTCATGACTGCGCCGGTATTCGACGAGACTCTCGATGGTACCGAGCAACAATTGATGGCGTCGGGCAAAACGAACCAGATCAGGAAGACGGGCCATCGACCCGTCATCGTTCATCACCTCGCAGATCACCGCAGCAGGTCGCAACCCCGCTAGCCGGGTGAGATCGACGGCGGCTTCGGTATGACCGGTGCGCTCGAGCACTCCGTCAGGATGAGCTCGCAGTGGAAACAGGTGTCCTGGACGTTTGAATGCCTCGAGCCGGGAATCTGGATCCGCCAGTAGACGAGCCGTGCGAGCACGATCGAATGCGCTGATCCCTGTCGTGTTCCCTTCCCTGGCATCGACAGGGAGACAGAAGGCACACTCATCCGGATCGGAAGGTTGATCCGTCATCGGCGGTAACTTCAGCCGATCGATGATCTCCGGCCCCAGAGGAGCACAGATCAGACCGCGTCCCCGGGTGGCCAGAAAGGTGATGTCCTCGGGCGTGACTTTCTCGGCGGCGACGACGAGATCACCCTCGTTTTCACGAGCGACGTCATCGACGAGAATGACCATCCCACCGCGGGAAATCTCTTCGACCAGTTGTTCGACTGTCGCGAAGGACAACGGCGACTCCCGTCCGAGGATGATGCGAGTTCAGCGATTCACAACTCGACCATTCTATGGCTTCTTCCGGGTCGATTGGAGCAATTACGCTGAGCCTCTGGGGACGATTTCCACCACCTCGCAGAAACCTCCCAGACGCTCCAGCAGTTCCCGCACACGAGCGGCCAGACGGCCCGAGGCACCAGGGAGCTCGCAGGTGCCCCAGATGAGAATCAGGGCGCTGCTGGTCGCTGCATCGGTCTTGGACCGCTGAGAATCCTTCACGGCGCTTGCGCAGGCTCCAGAGGCGTCTCTCAGGCACAGCAGACCGGCAATATCGATTTCCTGCCCCGAACGGTTGAAAACGTATTTTTCGCCATCCAGTCCGAGCGAGATCTCCAGCGGAGTCGCGACTCGATCGAGGTCTACCACACTCAACGGAATCCCGACCGACAAGGACGCGGCGTTGCCTGCATCGACGAGCGGATAAATCGAGCTCAACTTGCCCTCGGATGCGGTCTTGACGAGCCATTCACTGGAGGGTTTGCCGCGACCTGCGGGTCGATAACCGCCATGGCGAAGCAGTTGTCGCACCGCTTTCTTGCACTCATCGGAAATCGCGTCGATCGGTGCCTGGGGGATCAATAACCGTTGCAACCACTCTGGGCTCGTATCTCCCTGCGGAGCCGATAGTTCGACTCGAATCGCCACTGGATCGAGATACCGGTGGCTCGCCAGTTCGATGATCAATGGATCTGCTGAATCCACAGTTCGGATCCTCCGTAACTCTTGTTCAAAAACCGCGGCTCGCTACCATCCGTCGAGGACCGGAAACACCAGCTCGTCGGGTCAAACCGAGAGGAATCAGGGTGCCACGAGAATCGCAGTCGATCCATGGCAAGATACTGCTGGGGGCGGGGATCTCCATCGAGGTGGCAAGAAACCTCATGGAGACTCCGGCGGCATGGATCATCTCGGAAGGACGCCGTGGCCGACTCGAGCGAATCGAGTGGCGAGGACAAACCTACGCCCGCAAGATCTACCGCGTTACCTCCCCCCCATCTCTTCGTGTCTTGTTGCCCCTGCTGCCGGGAATCCTCCGCTGGAGTCGTGCGCGTCGATCGTGGCAGTCGATGGAAAAAGGGCATCGCGGTGGGCTGCCGCTGCCACTGCCGGTGGCACTCGAAGAGAGAGCCGATTGCGCGATTCTCATCTCCTCCTGGATCAGTGGAGAACCGCTCCATCACTGGCATGCACGTGCTCTCAAGCAACAGTGGAAGAGCGTCGATGAATTTCGCTTCGCTCGCTGGATCGGAACGGAACTTCGCCGTGCCCTGGCAGGAGGCCTGACGACTCGCGACCTCTCCCCTTACAACGTACTGATCGATGGTCGACCAGAAGGCCCCTGGAGTTTCGGCATCGTCGACCTGGATGAATCCACAATTGGTCCACCCCCGGCAAGGCTCCAGACATTGCACTCGCTGGCCCAGGTCGGCCATTTGCCGCCGACCATCGGCCGGACACTGAAATGGCGAGCCATCGATGCTTTCCTCGAAGATGGGGGAAACGAACTACTGGGAGACCGACGCAGGGCCATCGAAGAACTTGCAAACCACATCACACGACTCGACGAATCGAAGATGAAGCGACAGCTCCAGGAGGGAATAACCGACCCACTCGCCGGTTGGGGACTCGATGAGCAGGCCCTACCGGTCCCCCCCATCGGTGGTCGAAGGGGTCCCTGAACAGGGAGACTCTGTGGTTTCTCGATCTCGATTTTCCTCAGGCGTTTCGAATCGCCGCCAGCGAATCGAGACGAACCACATTTCCTGCCCCATCGACTGCTCCGAAGCGCAACACCGCCGTCGGGCACTCCTCGATGCATGCACTGCAGCGAACACACTGGGGATCCTCGAGCGGGATCCCGCGCTGGGCAAAGGACATCACATCGATCCCCTGGTGACACACCGCAGTACAGACATTGCAAGAGATGCAACGCGCCTTCTCGGAAATGATGCGAAAGCGGGAGAAGCGAGCGTAGATGTGCATCAGCGCCGCCAGCGGACAGGCAAATCGACACCAGACCCGACCCGAGAAGTGCCAGTAGAGACCGATCCCGAGAATCCCGGAAAAGAACAGATCGACCGTCCACTCGTAACTGAGCAGCGGAATTCCGGTCAAGATCGATGAATAGACAACCTCTGCCCAATTGCCGATGGTACTGCCCGGGAACAGCCATGAGGTGAGCCTCGCATCCAGCATCAAGAAGCACAGGAATAGCAGGAACTGCCCGATGAAGTTGAGCCGATTACTGAATATGCCATGGGGCATCTTCCTGCGCTGGGTATCGCCGAGAGTCTCGGCCAGCGCTCCACACGAACAGATCCAGCCGCAGTAGACTCCCTTCCCCCAGCGCCGGATCGCCAGTGGCAACAACACAAAAGTCTGGATCAGTGAGATCACCAACCATGCCGTCATCGGTTGGTCGCTGAAGACATTCCAGAAAAACAGCGGCCAGGCGAGGATCAGACCGAAGGCCCGCCAGTATTCGCGCCCCGGACCGTAGCCCTCCGCCACCGGAAACAGTGCATCGGCGATGCTCTTGAAGACACCGGCATCGAACAGACCGTTGTTGCCGAGCCACGGTAAGATCAGGTAAGGCAGCAGGAACAATGGCAGCGCCTGGATCGAGATCAGCGTCCAGGTCTGCCATCTGACATAGGGAGTCGGCCTGCGACGCATGCGGCGCAATCCGAACAGCAGCACCACCAGCGTAAAGACAAGGCTGTACCAGAAACCAGCCTCACCGACACCGGTAGCGAGGGTTCCGAGCCATGTCGTCGGATCGGAGAAGGCACCACCGAGTCCGGACCACCACGTGTCAACCCCATGAGGAAATCCGCCCCGAGAACTCCACCACTCCGAGAATGGAAGCCACACGCCGGGTCTCTTCCAGTGATAGAGCAAGGTGCAGAAGATCAGCACCAGGACAAGACTCACCCAGCTGCGCCAGTTCCACTCTCCCCGGATCTTGATGCCACAGCGTCGCAGAAACTCGAGCGGAGCCTCACGGCCGATCATGGTGTACACGGAGGTTGCGGCGATCTGTTTTTGTCCCTCGGAAACGCCCAGCGTCACCGAGTCGGACTCGATCGCCAGCACCTGCGATCGGAATTCGACCTCGAGAGTCTTGCCGGAAACTCGCTCAGCAACACGCTCGATGTTCTCGCTCTTGGGGCGGACCAGTTGATCGCCTCGATGGGACAAGGTCACCTGTGCCCCCGCATCGGCGAGTGCCACCGCAGCCTCGCAGGCGGAATCTCCACCACCGACCACCAGCACTGATTCCCCTCGATGATCGGAAGGATCATGCATTCGGTTGGAAACATGATCGAGGTCTTCGCCGACGACGCCGAGTTTGCGGTAGTTGCCGCTGCGTCCGATCGCAATCACCACTCGCTTCGCCTGGAGGGTCTCACCATCTACACAGCGGATCTGGAGCGAGTTCCCGCTGGCAGAGACCGACTCGACGCGGCAGGCGATCGGCTCGATACCCGCCTGAGTGGCTTGATCTCGCAGACTCTCGAGCAGCCCTTCTCGATCGAGATCCCCCTCCGGGAGTTGAAGATCTCCGGACGGTTTCATCTCGGGTGGGCAGGTGAAGATGGGTTTGCCGACCGGAAAGTTTTCGAGGGTATCGAGCAGACGGGAAGATTCGAGCAGACGGTGCTCGATGCCACGTCGATGTGCCTCGACAGAGGCAGCGACTCCTGCAACCCCGGCACCGATGATGACGAGCGGAATCCGATCCTGTGCTGAATCGATCTCGGTTTGCGGGATGGCACGGACCACTCGAGTTCCCGAATCGATGGCGAACTTGAGCAATGGAATGCCGGTCAGATCTCCGACGATGAAGAGACCCCGAACATTGGTTGAAAAATCAGCGGCGACCTCGGGCAGCGGTTCGACCTGTCCCGATGGCCACTGCAGGTGGAGCCAGTGGCCAAATCCGGTCGTTTTCGCCGACACGATCGGTCAGATCCCGTGGACCATCTCGACCTTGCGATCGAGGCTGGCGATCATCACTGCAGGATCGAGCGGTTGCCCCGTCGCATCCTCGAGCAGTTCCAGTGGCATCCTGCGGCGACCGAGACGGTGCACCCGGGTCTGCAACCACTCCAGGATGGCGCCGAAGCGTCCCGCCGAGACCTCCGCCTCGATATCCATCTGTTTACCGATCGCCTGGTAGAACTGGGCCGAGTAGAGCGAACCGAGCAGATAGGTGGGGAAGTAGCCGAACGTTCCTAGACTCCAGTGAATGTCCTGCAGAACTCCATCGCTGTCGGTGTCGGGCTCAACACCGAGATATTGCTGCATCTTCTCACGCCACAAACCTGGCAGGTCAGAGGTGGTGATGGACCCGTCGAACAGCCCTTGCTCCAGTTCGAAGCGAAGAACCACGTGCAGGCCGTAGGTGACCTCATCCGCCTCGACCCTGATCAGCGACGGCCGCACCGGGTTCACCGCCGCGGCCATCTCCCGCGGTGTCACCCCATCGAGCTGTGAGGGGAAGTACTGTCGCATCTTGGGCAAGAAGTGGCTCCAGAAGGACTCGGAGCGACCAATTTCGTTCTCCCAGAAGCGACTCTGCGATTCGTGGATCCCCAGCGAAATGCTCTCGCATAGAGGTGTGTGCTCCCAGGCCGGATCGAGACCTTGCTCGTACATGGCGTGACCCGCCTCGTGGATCACTCCGTACAGGTTGCTGGTGAACTCATCGGTGGAGACTCGGGTGGTGATGCGCACATCATGGGGAGCTGCAGGGGACGTGCAGAAGGGATGAGCGGTGAAGTCGACCCCGCCACGTTCGAAGTCATAGCCCAGTTCAGTGGCAACTTCCCTGGCGAATGCGAGTTGCTTGTCGGGATCCCACGGCCCCTGCATGAAGGCGGGTTCGGTAGTCGGGTTTGCCAGAGCTCGGCCGATGATGTCCCGGATGCCCGGCACCACTTGCTGGCAGATCTCCTCGAAACGGTGCGCGGTCATGCCGCGCTCGTAGAGGTTCATCAGGATGTCGTAGTGAGTACCGTCTCCATCCTGCAGACAATCGGCAAATTGCTCCTGCAACCGGATCTGATTGGCGAGGTGCGGCTCGAACAGCGGGAAGTTGTCAGTCTCACGGGCAGATCGCCACGCCACCAGCGACCGGGAAGTTGCCTCGGCAATTTCAGTAGCAAGAGCCGCGGGAATCCGCACCGCTTGGTCGTAGTCGTATCGAACCTCGCGCACCAGCGATTGAAGATCCGCATCTCCCGAGTCCGTTGCGACCTCCTCGGCGCGCTCGATGCACTCGCCCAGCGCCGGATCCTGGGCTCTCCTGTGCTTGATGCCGACCAGTTCCCCCAGAGCCGCAGCACGGGACTCCGCCCCTCCAGGCGGCATGTGTGTCTCCTGATCCCACTCCAGCACCGTGACAGCATGCTGAACCAGCGACACTTCCCTCAACTTTTTCCTCAGTATTGTGATCGCATCAGGCTCCTGGGCAGTCTCCGGTGCCGCATCTCTCATCGGGTCAACTCACTCTCGGAAATGGTCTCGTCGATCCCTGCGATCCCCTCCAACCCGAGTGCATCGACGAAGTGCCTGGAACAAACCGGCTGATAAGTCTCGTCACCACCAACCTGCTTGCTTGGCCCATCCAGCATCGCAACACCATCGATGCATTTCAGATTGAAGATCGCTTTGCGGTTACAGCGGTGACAGGTGGTCTTCAACTCCTCGATGGAATCGGCCAGCTCCATCAGACGTCGACTTCCATCAAAGAGACGCGAGCGGAAGTCGGTTCTCAGACCGTAACAGATCACCGGAACTTCGACCTGATCGGCGATATCGCGCAGTTGTTCGATGTGTGCCGCTGTCAGGAACTGGACCTCATCGACCAGAACACATTGCACACCCTTGAAATCAGCCGGATCGAGTCGCTCCGAAGCCGACAGTATGATGTGAGCCTGACGGTGCAATCCGGCTCGAGATGTCACCTCCCCCTCACCGAAACGATCATCGAAGCCAGGTTTGATGACGATGACCTTCTTACCCTGGCGCTCGTAATTGTGAGCCACCGCCAGCAAGTTCAACGTCTTGGCACTGCCGACGGTGCCGTGCCTGAAATATAACTTGGCCATCGATTCCTCCTGCTACGGAGTCCATCGACCTGTAGTCAATAGACCCGTAGCAGGGTAGCCCGGAGATGGGCACCGATCCATGCTAGCCGTCGGAGTCCGGATCTGGATCTGCGCCAGTTTCTGGCTCTGCTGGGGTTTCTGGCTGCGCTTGTGGTTGCGGCTGGTTTGCCGTGAGAGTGTCGAGCCCCTTGATCAGGGAATCCCTGACGTAACTCCTCAAAATCACGGCTCGATTGTGGCCGGCAACCCGTGCATACACTCCCTCGCCACCGCCAATGAGGGGAGTCTCGTGACCGAATTGAAGCAAGAATGTCGAGCCATCTTCGAGTTCTCCCTCGATGAAGGAGTTGGGTGGTTCGAGACCGATTGCGGCCAGGTCCGAGGGATCGGCGGGCTCCGCTGCCCGTACATTCCGAAGCGACGAGAGCACCCCTTTCACGGTGGTGTCATCAGCGGCGGCTCGCTGCGGTTCGACGATCATCCAGACCGGATCCTCGGCTTCTGCCGTCTCGGTAGGCTGTTGCGTGGCATCAGGAACCGTGGTGCTTTCCCGTTCGAGCCGAACCACTCCATCGGAAGATCCGATGGTGAGACGACGAACTTCGGAATTGACAGGGAGTCGAAACAGATTCTTGTCGGTCCAGTTGCCCGCTTCGAGAGACCCTGCCCCGAATCCGGTTCGAAAGAGCAGGTTCCCGGTGACGCTGTAGACCGTGTCCTCACCGGTGATGCGAATGAAGGAGCGACCGGAGCCATCAGGATCTCTCTTCCCCAACACCAGATCGCACAGCGACCCCCCCGCTGAATCGAACAAGGAGATCCTCAGGCCCGCATCGGGGCCAACCTGGAAATTGTCGTGGCTCGAAGCAGAGGAGGCCCTCTTCTCAGGGTCTGCGATGGCGCGTATATCGGCGAGCAATCTGTCGATCTCTGCCCGGTCGCCGGGAGAGTCCCACGCAGAGGGGAGACTCCAGTCCTGATTCTCCTTGACCAGCACAACCGACGAGTCCCCCTTCGTCATCTCGATCCGTGCCACTCGATCGAGTTCCAGTTCAGACAACTCGGCGATGGCAACCGGGATTTTCAGATCGACGGTGTATTCACTGTCGGAGTTGAGATAGAGGCTGATGCCTCCGATGATGATCGCAAGGATCATCAGCAGCACTTTTTTCGAACTCACTGGGTCACCTCCTCGACCTGTTGAGCTCGGCGCGCAGAAAGAAACTGGCTCTCGTACTTCTGCGCAGCTGAGTGACGTCGCGCCACCAGCACCATGTAGAACACCAGCAACAAGAGCGGAATCCCGACCATGTTGCCGTAGCTGGCAAGCCTGCGCTCCTGGCGCGAGGTATCTCTCAGAGCGGTCGAAACCTGCACCTTGGAGCGAATCGTCGACAGATCGGGATCGAGAGCGAGAGCCTCGATCGCCCCGAGCAGGAACCGGACATTCTGACGGTACTGGATCAACGATCCGTACTTGGCGATGTCCGCCGAACCGAGTAGCAATACGCGACTGCTACGAGCATCGATGGCAGGGACGGTCGGCCCACTGGTGGCATCGGTCTCCTCGGTCGGATCCCACGGTGGAACGGTCGATCCCTGCTCGAAGGTCAACGGGAAGATCCCTTCGATGAACAGTGCAAGTTTGTGCTGAGCGAGGGAACCAGGGTCTTGCGGTTTGTCGCGCATCTGAAGGGTGTAGCCGGGACTGAAGGGAGCCAGCCAGGACTCGCGAGAGGAACTGGCCAGCACCGTCACCTCGAGACCTGCCGCAGCTACCACCGCTTCGTCGACGATCAGGGGACTGGCGAAAGGAAAGACGATCGACCCGATTCCCCGCGTCAGAGGTGAAGTGCCATCGAGGCCGTTGCCTGATGCCATCGGGCACAGTTTCAGCGGCGCGGGTCTCTGCATCGGTCCCAGGGCTGTGTTCTGCATGATCGTGATGGAACCGCACTCGTCGCTGGCCACCAGCATGTGCGGCTGGATCTGGATTCCCCACGCCTGCAGCGTCTCGGCCAGTCCCGGAGCCAGCGGTGTCATCTGTACCGTTTGATCGAGTTTCCCGGCAGTTGTCGAGGCAAAGAAGATGACCGGACGACCATCGGCGATGAATCGTTCCAGTTCGTAACGCTGTCTGGGAGTTGTCCCGTCGGGCTCTGCAACGATGAGGATCACCGCTTCTTCTGGCACCGGATTCTGCTCGGAGAGATCGATGGAGACGACTTCGAATCTATCCTTCAGAACACTGTCGATGAAGGGACTGAATTGTCCCGTCGGTTGCGGCAGAGGGCGACCATCAGGAGTGGTGCTGATTTGATCCCCGGGTCGACCATGGAAGAACGCGATGACAGGTTTCTGTCGCATCGAGAGTTTCACGATACGACTGACCAGTTCGTACTCCAGTCCCTCGAGATTGGAATGAACCGGGATCCCTTCCGTCTCGCGATCGAGATACTTCAGCAGCAATGAGCTGTAGAACGGAACGATCTCGAATCCATCGTCCTTGAAAGATCTCCCCTGGAGTTCTGGAATTCCCTGCTGGGCCAGTTCTCGCTTCTTCTCATCGGCCGGCGAAACGGGCCCGCCAAGAAACGCCCGCATCGGATCGGATTCTACAACGTCGCCAGCCTCCTCCTTGGCCTGGACGTAGGCCTCGATGACACGATTTGGATCCTTGACCAGGATCTCGACCTTCGCTCCAGCGGCGCTGGCGGCACGCTGGAACTCATCCAGGAAATCGACGGTGTCGCGCCGCAGATTCTGCAATCCGGAAGGCATCTTCTCACTGACCCAGTACTCGATGGTGATCGGTTCCTCGAGCCTGGCCAGGATCCTACCGGTCTCAGCACTGACGGTGTGCACTCCGGCGCTGGTCAGGTCGATGCGACGGTCGAAGCGTTGGGAAACGCCATTACAAACCACCATCAAGACGAACAGCACCAGCAGCGAAACAGACCAGCGCAGCAGGAAACTTTTCTTTCTTTCGATCATCAGTTCCCCCTCACTGTCTCTTCATCTCGACCTGGAACACTGTCAGTGCCAGGAAGAACAGGGAACCGGACAGGAAATAGACCACATCGCTGATGGCCAGCACCCCTCGCTCGATCGCCCGGAAATGCGTTTGAACTCCGAGCGACTCGACGACTCGAGAAACTGCCGGGTAGGTTCCCGACAGGTACATGGCGAAGTCAGGACTCAGTACCAGTACCAAAACGATGCCGACAAACACCCCCACCAGCAACGATACAACCTGGTTACGCGACAGCGCTGACACCCAGCATCCGAGCGCGAGGAACATCATCCCGGACAGTATGGTGCCGATGTAGCCGCCGATGATCGGTCCCCAATCGACGGGGCTAACCGCCAACCATGCGATGGTGAGCGGGATGCCGAAGCTGCAGACCACGCTGGCCAGAAGAACGATCAATGCCGCCAGCCACTTGCCGATCACCAGATCCGTGACACGGATCGGCAGCGACAGAAGCACTTCGGTGGTTCCGGTCCTCATTTCTTCCGACCACAGTCGCATCGTCACCGCCGGAGCGAACACCATCAGCATGAACGGAGTCAGTCCGAACCAGACCCGCATATCCGCGCTCTCGATGATGAAAAAAGGAGAGAACTGAAAAAAGAAGAAGGACAGGATCGCGATCTGCAAGGCGATGAAGATCCAGGCGATGGGGGTACCGAAGTACGCTCCGCATTCGCGTCTTGCGATGATGAGTATCGATTTCATCACTGCACCACCTCCGCTGCAGTGAGACGCAGATAGACCTGTTCGAGCGTCTCTCGTGCCTGCCCCACGCCGATCAGCGACGATCCACACCCTTCGATCTGTAGCGTCAGGGTGGCAAGATCAGGCGGGGTATCCGAGAGCCAGCGGTGAACCACCTCCCCAGGAGCCCCAGGAACACCGCCTGTCATACCGATCCCGGTACACATCTCACTGGAAATGCCGTCGCCGGAAACCACGACTTCCCAGCCTGTGGAACCTTCCCCGGCCAGTTCCTCGGCAGTCCCATCGGCGATCAACTTGCCCGAGTGAATGACGATGATCCGTGTGCAGATGGCTGCGATCTCCTGCAGGATGTGAGTGCTGAAGATGATGGCCCGCTCCTGGGCCAGTTCGCGGATCAACTGCCGGACCTCGATGATCTGGCGTGGATCGAGACCGTTGGTCGGCTCGTCGAGAATCAATACCTGCGGATCATGGATCAACGCCTGGGCAAGTCCGACGCGCTGACGAAATCCCTTGGAAAGAGTTCCGCAATACCTTCGTAGCATCTGCTCGAGCCCGAGTCGCGAACAGACGTCCTGGAGTTTCTGTTCCAGGTCCGCGCCCACCAGTCCACGGGAGTTCCCGATGAAACGGAGGTACTGGTCCACTTGCATCTCATCGTAGAGAGGAATCGCTTCAGGGAGATAACCGAAACACTGTCTCGCCCCGAGTGGATCGTGTGAGACATCGATGCCACAGATCTTGGCAGTACCTTCATCGGCAGCGAGCAGTCCGGTGATCATGCGGAGGGTTGTACTCTTGCCGGCACCATTGGGTCCGAGAAATCCGAGAATCTCACCGCGACCAACCTCGAAGGAAACGTCATCGACGGCCACTATCGCACCGAAGGTTCGACACAGTCGAGTGGCCTCGATGGCCGGCTCGTCATCTGCAGTCTTGTTCGCCACGACCACAGCCTTCTGGCCAGGCTCCATCGCCATGAGGACTCCATCCCTTTCCATCTGTAGCGGTTCGGTCAAATCACCGACCGACCCGGTACAAGATGAGAACGGGTCAAGACTCCAATTCAAGCGATCTTCAGATTCTAGACGACCAGATTTCGCAGTTCTCGGAGATTTAGGATGTCTCGTCCGTAGAGCAAAGCCGTGGCTCCGACCCTTCGAGCTTCGGCAGTGTTGGCCGGAGCATCGTCGACGAACAGAACTTCGTCGCTACGGATCACCACACCGAGGGTTCTGCGGATTTCATGCAGAACTTCGAGGATCGCCTCTCCCTTCTCCATCAATCCATATCGCGGATGGAAGAATAGATCTCGAATTCCAAACGTCTCCAGCAATTCGGTACAGATACTCTCATCGGCGCGGCAGGCAATGGAGCAGATTCCTCCGGCGCGCTGAATCGACCGCATCAACTTACGAGTGCCTCTGCGCAGCCGCACGGTCGCTGTTTTACAACGGGCGAGATGTGTTCCAGACAGTTTGAATGGGCCCTGCATCGGACAGATTTCGTCCATATCGGCACACCAGAGCGTTTCATCCAGATCGAAAACGAAGAGCCTGTATCCCACTGGCCCTCTCCCTCCCAGTAACTACCCACTCGGATCAACGGACATTCCCCTTCGGTAAGTTCCCACGGATTCTAACTGGGGATCCGGAACCAGATCCGGGTCGGACCGAAATTCCGCACAGATCGATTCGCTGACAGCGATTCACCGGCCGATGGTGAGGGGTGACTAGAAACTGGGATCGAAAGGATCCTCGGAAACGTTAGTGGCGGGGTTTGGCTCGTCGTCACAGACCAGATTCTGGGCTCCGGGGCTCAGGAACACCTCGACGTGCTCGAAGGTGTGCCCGACCAGCAGTTCGGCGAGGCGATTCTGTGCCCGAAGAGCGTAACCATGCTTCTGGATGCGATCGCGCAGTGCGGTGAGTTTCACTGCGAGAGCCTCTGGGACGAGCGGAACCACGTCATCGATGGCGAGTTTCGAGGGAATCTCCAGTCCGATGACATCCCCCAGTTCCTCGCTGACGATCAATCTCTGACGCTCTTCGTCGATGATCCGGGACAGCAGACGACCCTCACGCTGACGGTATTGCGCCAGTGCGCTGTAATCGGCCGCCATCGCAGCCTCGTCGAGATCGACCAGCACCTGCGACTGCTGCTCGTGGAGCTGATCGATGCGGCCCAGGATCTCCGATAACTCGCGGGCGAGATCACGGATCTGAATCCTCTTGTGCTCTGGTTCGCTCAACATGACCGGTGTTCCTGCTTCCTCGGGCGCTGTCCTTCTTTCTTCTTCGGCATCGAAGAGCCATCTCTGCAGGGCTGGGCCAAAATTCACCCGGGAGGCGCCGATTCGGTGGTTTCAGGGCCTTCAGGGGCGGCCAGCCAGCGACCCCGGATTCCACCAAAGGGGGACACAATATCGGAGTCCCGTTGCTCGAATCGGGTGGTGACAGTAGTTTCTGGAAGCACTCCGGTGGGCGGGTGGCGGAACTGGCAGACGCGCCAGATTTAGGATCTGGTCCCGCAAGGGGTGGGGGTTCGAGTCCCCCCTCGCCCACTTCTTCCTCATCGATGCTGAGTTGTCAGGACCACGCAGCGAGTTAGCCCGCTGCGATGGCGGCGATGGCCTCGATGACGCGACCGCGGGTGTGGGCATCGGTCTCTGGTCCGGGGGCGATCCGCACCGTCCCCCCTGCTTGAAGAGTACCAATATGCCGATGCGCCAGCGGAGCACATTGCAACCCCGAACGACAACGCGCTCCGAGTCGGGCGTCGAGTTCTGCTGCCACCTCCTCTGGTATGCGACCGGGTAGGTGGAGAGGAATCACCGCCGTCCGTGGTGCCTTCGAACCTTCTCCAGGAATCTCGACGCCCGGTACCGAGGCGAGTTCGTCTCGCCACTCTTTTCGCAGTTTCACCCGTTGCTCGAAGATCGGCGCGATCGGGTGGTCCTCGAAGTACCCCAGTGCTGCTTCGAGACCGGCGATCCCCGGCAGGTTCGGGGTTCCCGACTCGAATCGTCCCGGCCCCGATTCGGGAATGCACGGCAACTCGCTATCGATGCCGTTGCCTCCGATCCATAGCGGCTGCGGTTCGTAGCCGCTAGCCAGGTAACACAGGCCGATGCCGGGTGGGCCTCCCAGATGCTTGTGGCCTGCTGCGGTGTAGGCGACCAGACCAGGACAGCGAGAGAGAGAGACCGGTACCACTCCGGCGGCCTGGGCTCCATCGACGATCAGTGGAAGTCGTTTCTTCTGGCACCAGGCCCCCACCTCTTCGATGGGCTGGATGAGACCGGTGACGTTGCTGGCGTGTTGCAACACCACGGCGATTCCAGCACCAGGATCGAGTTGTTCGAGCCGTACAAGATCGACCTGCCCTCCCTCATCGACCGGCAGCAGGCGAATCCGCTCCTCTCCCAGTGCACGCACCGCAGGTCGCCACACCGCGTTGTGTTCGAGCGCCCCGATCCACAGCACCGCATCGTCATCGGTTCCACTGCAGAGATCCGCGATGATGGTCGAGAGCGCCAGCGTCGAGGAGGGGAAGAGAGAGATGCGCTGCGGGTCGGTGACACCGAGCAGGTGCGAGATCCGTTCGCGACAGGATGCAACGATGGCCCCGGCAGCCCTGGCACCTCCGTGAGATCCACGGCCGGCGTTTCCTGCCAGTTCCAGCGCGTCCAGCATCGCATCGGCGACTCCGGGGTGACGCGGGTGCGCGGTGGCAGCATGGTCGAGGTAGATCATCGTTCCTCCACCGCGATGGTCATCCCCAGCCGGCAGACGGTCAAGGGAACGCTCTTGCAACCCTCCTCCAGGAGCCACATGATCGCTGCCCCGGCGAAAGGACACTGATGAGTGGCAATCATAGAAGCATCGATCCGGCCGAGCTCGACCATCAGCAACGATATCACCTGATGGTCTCCTGTGTCGTACCGCGGCCAGTGGCCTGGACATCGACGATTTCACGCCAGGGAATCACGAACCTGGCACCTTTCAGTTTCTTTGGCGGGATCAGTAGCGACCCCCCCACGGTGATGCTGAGTGTCGGCAGAAGAAGGGATGGCAGCCACAAGGACACCTCTTGCAACCTGCTCGAGACCTCCGAGGCGGTGGTTCACATCTGCCCGCGAGCCGATGCCCACACGATGGTCGCCAGCAGCGAGGGACTGCCCGCGCAGACGAGTGAAATCGATCATCTGGGATTATCCACCATCAGTTCCGATCTGATCGCACCTGCGCGACTCATCGATGCCGCCATCGCCATGGAGACGCGCCGCATCCACCATCAGGAGGTCGGAAATGGCCCCGTCGATCTGTTCTTGCTCGAGGTGGTGCGTTTCCACCTGCGCGAGGATCTGCTCGTTGACGGCTTGCCCGACGCGGCCTTGCTGCAGGCAGTAGGACGGCTCGGCGGGTCTCTCTACTGCGACACAGCAGCTCCCTTTGCCATCGACCGTCCCGCTTAATCGCCCCCTGCGACAGGTTACGCCCCTCGAATAGGGCCGGTATCCTCTAGCCGTGGCGTGCGACCGCTTCCGCGGGGGAAAACCGGGTCGAACCGGTGCGGGGGAGTCAGGAACTGGACGCCAGTTCTTCCCGAAGATGGGAGGAAGGGTATATGCGCCATCCTTCATCGCTGGTCCGAGAAAAATCGAGAACTTCACTCGTGACCGGACACAACAACCACCCGGAGCAGACTCCACCATCCTATCGGACACTGATGCTGATCGTATTGATGGTGACGATGCTGTTGTTGCCCTCGTGTCATCGCAGCGGCAATTTCAACGTCACGATCCCGACTGTGGTGATCTGTGTGCTCTCGTACCAATTGACGCAGTTGCTGTTGATCCCGCTGGTCGCGATGGAACCGCTGGCACCGATCATCCCCGATGACACTCCCTGTCAACCGCTCGAATATCAGGTCGATCCAGCGCTACCAGTCGGCCTGTCGCTGGATCCAACCACGGGTGTCATCTCGGGTACCCCCACCGTTGGCGATACTTCCACCGTTCACATGATCGCCGCCATATACCCCGAGATTTTCGAGGACTTCGAACTGGCCATAGTGGTGCTGCCATTTCCTCCCGACTTCACCTATCCACAGACCGAGGTTGTCCTTCCCGAGGGAGGCCAGACGATCTTGACGCCGACCCTTGTCGAAGGCTCGGGCGCCATCGACTTCTGGAGCGTGGAGACCGACTCTGCGCCGCCATTTTCGGCCATCGTCGATAGCGTCACCGGCGAACTGAGTCTTTTCGGCAATGGTGATTTCGTCGCCACCGTCACCGGCAGCAACGAGGTGGGAGATGCCACCTTCACCATCACGGTCACCACCATCTCGACGCCAAGGTTCGCAGCACCGTTGCTGTTTCTCGACGATGGGGACGGTCTGCTGGGAAGCGGCGATCACATCCAGATCGAGACCACGGTCGCGGTCACGACCCCGGTCTCGGGCGATGAAACCCTCTCCCTCTCGAGCGGCAGTTCGCTCGGATCGGGCAGCACGACCATCTCGCAAGCAGATGGCTTCACCCTGGTCACCCTGGGTGACGGCGCGATGATCCACGCCAGAGGTGCTGCAGGAGCGGTAGGAGCCACCACCAGTCCACCCCAGTACCAGCTGCCGAGTTACGGAACTCCGGGTCAACTGGTGGCGACATCGACCGGGCTGGAACTGCCAACGATCGCACTCGATGTGTTCCCCGGCATGAGAAGCCAGCTCATCAGTGAACAGGCGGGCACCGACATCGTTTGCTTCCAGATCGATGCACAACCTTCACCAGAAGCGCTGGTACTGATCGATGGGCAAGTCCATCTCATGGAGCAGGTTTCGCCAGGAAACTGGAGTACCGAGGTGGTTGGAGGAAGCCAGCTCATCTCCATCGATGCAGCTGATATCGATTGCGACGGGGACATCGATGCCGTGGCGGCCGGATACGGCGGTATCTTGTTGCTGCTCAACCAAGATGGCGCTCTCACCATCAGTACGGTCGACCCCGGGGCCACCATCCGGCTCGAGATCGTCGATATCGACGTCAACGGCACCGCCGACCTGGTCGTCGCTCGCACTGACGGCACGGTCGACATCCTGAGCGGCGATGGTGCCGGGAATTTCTCGGTCATCGACAATCTCGCTACCGATGGAAGTGACGGAATCGAGATCGTCGACGTCGATCGAGATGGCTGGCTCGACATCGCCACTGCCCAGCCAGCGTTACTGCGTGGTGGGACCTCCGGATTCTCATCGTGGAGCGGTGCCCCGCTACCAGCAGTACCTTGTACCGCGGTGACTTCCATCGATCTCGATCGCGCCGATGGCTGGCACGGTATCGTCTGGGTCACCGAGGATGGCGACCTGCATCGCATCGACATCGCCACCGGATCATGGCAAAGCGACGTCACCGAGGGACTCATCGACGCTGCGTCTGCCATCCTCTCGAGTGATCTCGATCGCGATGGCGGCAGTGATCTGCTGATGGCCACCGAAAGCGGTATCCAGCTCCATGCCTCTCGCGGCGCACTGCCGGTTGCCGGAGCCTCGATCGAAACGGCCGCCGCGCACCTGCTGCGACTGGTCGGAGCGCTCGCCGCTGACACTGTCGACCTCGACGGCGATGGGGATCTCGATCTGCTGGCCGTCGGTGCCGGCGGCATCGTCGAGGGGATCAACTGCCTGGAGGCGGTGAAGGGATCGCTCGACCTCGACGAAGAGGACGACCAGGACGCCGAGGATTCGTTCATCTCGGCACTGGCTGCCGGGGATCTCGATCGTGATGGCTGGGTCGACCTGGTGGTCACGGGGCAGAGCATCTACTACGAACCGGGAGTCACCTGGATCCTCTACGGAGGAGAATCCGGTTCCCCCATCCCATCGGAAGAGGATGCCCAGATGCTGCTGCAAGGCGTTGACATCCGTGATGCAGCTTTCATCGATGTCGACCGTGACGGCGACCTCGACATCCTGCTGGGCGCAAAACACAGCATCGATCGACTCGTCATCCAGCTGGCACCTCGCCAGTGGCAAGTGGTCGATTTTCCAAACGGGTACTCCTGGGACAAAACGCGTCGCTATCAGGTGGGCGATCTCAACTGCGATGGCATCCTGGATGTGGCGCAAGCTTGCCAGGGTATCAACCGGATCTGGCTCGGCGACGGTAGCGGTTCCTTCGTTGACCAACCGCAGCCATTTCCATCTGACATCACCTACGCCATCGAACTGGTCGATATCGACAATGATGGAGATCTCGATCTGATCAGTGGCAATTCGACCGGTCGACACAACCGTATCTGGATCAACGATGGCGATGCCAACTTTTCTGAATCGAGCCAGATCCTCGGAGTGATGGAGGTCCGTTCCATCGTCAGTGGCGATCTCGACGGCGATGGCGATGCCGATCTGATCCTGGGGCAAAACGGCTCGGGCCCCGTCGGGTTTCTCGATGCGTTGTGGCTCAACGACGGCACTGGCACCTTCAGCGAAGGTCCCTCCCCCGGTAACCCTTATGAAACCACGCTGCAACTGGCACTGGGAGATCTCGACCTCGATGGCGACCTCGATCTGGCCACCGCCACCACCGATAGACTGAAGGTTCAATGGAACAACGGCGCCATCTTCTCGTCGCCGCTGGAACTGGACAACCATTACCACGGCACGGTCATCCTGGTCGACATCGACGGCGATGGAGATCTCGATCTGTTCTCCGGCAGGTTCGAGGAAGACATCGAGGTGTGGATTTCGCGCTGATCGCGCCGAAAATCGGCGGCGTGGCTGGCATGAAGCGTTTCGTGCTACTACCATCTGGGTCACCGAATAGGAGGTGAACCGGATGATCTCCCACGTCATCACATCACTTTTGATCGCAACCCTGTGGAACTCCCCCGTATCCAACATGGCGGAGCCGCTCAA
>Ga0310122_10000288_pt1 | contig 32892 bp, 29 predicted proteins | sample CB6_Bottom_1051__FD_203503 | JGI IMG/M metagenome (GOLD analysis project Ga0310122, IMG submission 203503) | Marine microbial communities from Western Arctic Ocean, Canada - CB6_Bottom_1051 | ecosystem: Environmental > Aquatic > Marine > Oceanic | place: Canada: Western Arctic Ocean | collected...
TTTCTCTTGACGCACTAAATTTCATAATTTATATACCTATTAGTCTCTCTTATAGTAGTTATTATTAAGCTCGGCAAATACTGGGGAAAAGCCTATTAATCATTTAAAAACAATAACTTAAGAAAGTATCAACCAGGGGATTAATGGTCATCAATGCTGTGAAAAGGCTGTGAAGAACTACGAACGTTTGGTGTGTTCACAGCTTATACAGTTATCCGGTCAACGTTCTCAACAGGTTGACATAGTCCTCGGCAACTCGAGTCTCGGTTTCTCGTAGTAGTTTCACCCGGCGGCAGGCGTGTAACACGGTCGTGTGATCGCGGCCGCCGAATGCATCACCGATCTCGGGCAGACTATGGCTCGTCAGCTCTTTCGCTAATGCCATGGCAATCTGCCGAGGTCGTGTAATTGATCGGCTGCGACGCTTCGAATGTAAATCTGCGATACGCATTTTGAAATACTCGGCAACCGTCTTTTGGATATTGTCTATTGTGACAAGCCTATCCTGCAGAGCGAGAAGATCACGTAACGCTTCCTTCGTAAATTCCAGAGTAATGGGAAGTCCGGTGAACTGTGAGTTGGCGATTACCCGTCGTAAGGCGCCTTCGAGTTCGCGAACGTTCGAGCGGATTCGTTGAGCGATAAAGAAAGCGACCTCCTCCGGGATTAGATGACCGTCGGCCGCCGCCTTGCTCATTAAAATCGCAACACTAGTCTCTAGCTCGGGGGGCTCAATCGCTACCGTGAGGCCCCACCCGAAACGCGATTTAAGTCGCTCTTCTAGACCAGATACCTCCTTTGGATAACGATCGCAGGTGAGAATGATCTGTCGCTGACCCTCCAATAACGCATTAAAGGTATGGAAGAACTCTTCCTGCGAGCGTTCCTTACCGGCAAAGAACTGAATATCATCAATGAGCAGCGCATCCAACGAACGGTAAGTGCGTTTGAATTCGGCAATGGTGTTGTGCTGTAAACCGCGCACCATGTCACCTACGAAGCGCTCCGAATGAACGTAGGCGACCTTAGCCGAAGGATCGTTCTCGAGTATCATATTACCGACGGCATGCATCAGGTGTGTCTTGCCGAGACCGACGCCACCATAGATAAACAACGGGTTATAGGCGCGGCCAGGATTCGAGCCGACTTGGATAGCGGCTGCGCGTCCGAGCTGATTACTTTTTCCTTCGACGAAGGTGTCAAATGTAAAGGTTGCGTTGAGGCGGCTTCCTAGAACCGGCGGCCGGGGTTGTGGGGTGGGAGCAGCAACGGTATTCGCAGCGATCAACGGTGGGCGTCGGCTCCCGACCTCCATCGATACCGGTACGGAGCCGGCGACAGCAAGAATTTTGTTGAAGCAATTGTCCTGGATCCAATCGATGACGAAGCGGTTCGGAGCGAGTAATTTGAGGCTCCCGTTTTCTTCGACAGGTTGAAGAGGCCGGATCCAGGTATGGAACTGCTGCTCGGAAAGTTCGTTTTCCAGTGCCCGCAGGCACTGATTCCACAGGGGCGGCTGTACCGCCGAGTTTGTTATCACGGTAGTTGTTCTGTTGTCGGTTATTGTTGTTTGTCGGTAAGGATGTGTGTCCCCAGAAGAGACCTCAGTCTATAACGGCACCGCCCCAGTTATCCACAACTTAGATGCCCGCCGACGCTATTGACAGTACTCCTCCCCGCGCGTAAAGTTTCCTGCTCTCTCTCCCTAGCACATCTCTTTGATTTGCCTAGAAATTTTATTAGAGGACCGGAATCAAGGTCGGCCCCATCATGAAGCGAACGTTTCAACCCAGCAACATCAAGCGCAAACGTACCCATGGTTTTCGAGCCCGCATGGCGACCAAAGCCGGGCGTCTAGTTCTGAAACGACGACGGTCCAAGGGCCGGGTACGACTAGCCCCCTAGCGGCTCTGAGCTCAAGTAGGATCCCGTTGCGAAAACCGGCTGGCTTTTCTCGTCCTAGACGGCTGACGACAACCATGCAGTTTGGTCGAGTCTTTGCTCACCCGACGCGGTCGTCGGACCGTTATTTCACCGTGCTGTCACGACCGAACAAAGGTGACGCGGCGCGGCTGGGATTAACCGTGTCACGACGTATCGCCAAGCATGCGGTAGCCCGTAACCGCCTCAAACGTTTAGCTCGCGAAGTGTTTCGTCGACAGGCAGACCTAACGGCGCTGGATTTCGTTGTTTTGGCAAAAAGAGCTGCCCCGGCAGCCGACAACACTGTCTTGCGCGATAGTCTACAGCGGCACTTCCACCGCAGCGTATACCGACCGGAGTGACGTGAACCTCAATAACATCAGGCTACTCGTATGGATGTCATTATTCATGATGATGTGGTTCACCTATCGGGCGTGGCTGGTTGACTACGCTCCGACCGTCGTCCCAGCGCGGACAGAGCAAGGCGCAGGGACGGCTCCAGAGCTGCCGCTGGAGTTGCCCCAACTCGAGTCACCGGCCGACTCGCTGCCGGCGCTGACTGAATTCGGCACCCCTGTCGAGACTCCACCACTTGAGGCAGCAGCGCGCGAGCGCCTCGTACGCGTTCGCACGGACGTTTTCGATATCATGATCGATACTCAAGGCGGCGATCTCGTCAGGGTCGATCTTCCGTCGTATCCAGTGGACAAAGATACTCCGGATCTGCCGGTGAGATTGCTGGATTTCTTACCAGAAAGCCGCTGGGTGTTTCAGACGGGATTTCTCGGTGTCGCTGCGGGCGATGCGCCCAATCACCTCGCTGAATTTACGAGCCCGCGTTCGGATTATGTGCTGGCGGATGGTGACGATGAGCTCATTGTCACGCTGGGCTGGCAGACTTCGGGCCCAATGCGCGCTCAGAAGATCTACACGTTTCGCCGCGGGCAATACGGCATCGAGCTCAATCTAGTCATCGAAAATCAGTCGGCTGAGCCGTGGAGTGGTGCGCCGTACGCCCAACTGTCCCGCCATCATATTCCCGTCGAGCGCTCCTACACATCCGTAGAGTCATACTCCTTTACAGGACCGGTGCTTTATGACGGCGACGAGTACGAGAAGCTGGACGTAGAGGATCTCATCCAGGAGCCCATCGATCAGACGCTGTCGGGCGGCTGGTTAGCCAGTATTCAACACCACTTTCTCGCGGCGGCTGTCCCGCCGGCTGAGGACGTGGTTACTTATAAAGCGATCACGCGCGGCTCGGACTATCAGCTGACTGCCCTAGGTCAGGTCAGAGCCGTCGCCCCGGGCAACAGTCTGATGTATCCGGTACAACTTTTCGTCGGGCCGAAGCTGCAGGATCAACTTGCCGCCACCGGTAATGAGTTGGAACTCACCGTCGATTACGGCGTGCTGACGATACTTGCGCAGCCGTTATTCTGGCTATTGTCGAAGGTACACAGCTTCGTCAATAACTGGGGTTTGTCGATCATTCTGGTGACGCTGCTAATTAAGCTCGCCTTCTACAAGCTCACGCAGGCCAGCGGCCGCTCGATGGCAAAGATGCGAAAACTGCAACCGCGAATGAAAGCGTTGCAGGAACGCTTCAAGGACGATCGCCAGGCTCTGAGTCAGGCGATGATGGAGCTTTACAAGCGAGAGAAGGTCAATCCGGCGGCGGGCTGTTTGCCGATACTGATCCAGATGCCGTTTTTCTTTGCCTTCTACTGGGTGTTGATCGAGAGCGTGGAAATCAGGCAATCGCCGTTCATGCTCTGGATTACCGACCTGTCGTCGCGAGATCCTTTCTTCGTGCTGCCGCTGCTTATGGGAGCTGCGATGTTCATGCAGATTCGGCTGAATCCGGCGCCGCCCGATCCCGTTCAAGCCAAGGTCATGCAGATCATGCCGGTGGCCTTCACCGCACTGTTCGCGTTTTTCCCGGCTGGGCTCGTGCTCTACTGGCTAACGAATACAGCGCTGTCGATTCTTCAACAATGGCGAATAAATAAAGCCATCGAAGCGACTTAAGCGAGCGGCGTACTGACGGCTAACCTATAGGACTGGGGTAAGGGCCCGTGAGATACCGACGCGATGACACGATCGCAGCGCTCGCCACGCCTCCGGGAAGCGGTGCCATTGCGATTATTCGCCTGTCCGGGCCGCAGGCGTACTCGATAGGGAAGCGGCTGACCGGCGTATCTCCCGAGCCGCGGCAAGCCCATCTTTGCGAATTCCGTGACGAAACAGGCGAGCCGATGGATCGTGGCCTGTTGCTGTACTTTCCCGGCCCTCGATCGTTTACGGGCGAGGATGTCGTGGAGCTCCACGGTCACGGCGGTACGGTAGTTAGCGAGATGTTGCTGGGCTGCACGTTGCGCCTCGGTGCACGCGCGGCGGAACCCGGCGAGTTCACCTTGCGCGCGTTCGTCAACGACAAACTCGATCTGACGCAAGCCGAAGGAATTGCGGACCTCGTGGCAAGCGGGTCGGCAAAGGCTGCGCGGGCGGCCTACCGATCTCTGGATGGGCGCTTCTCTGCGCACGTGCATCAATTGCAGGAGCAGCTGACGGCATTGCGCGTGCAACTTGAAGCGTGGCTCGACTTTCCCGACGAGGAGTTGGAGCTTAACGATACGACTGACTTTGAGTTGAGTTTCGACACGGCCATCGCGGCGCTCGGTACGTTGTTGAGGCAAGCTCGAGAAGGCGCGGCGTTGAGTAACGGCTTGACCGTCGTTATCGCGGGACCGCCTAATTCCGGCAAGTCGAGCCTGATGAATCGGCTCTCCGGATACGACGCGGCGATCGTCACGAATATCCCGGGAACAACGCGGGATGCATTGCGCGAGCATCTATCACTCGACGGTCTGCCTATCACGGTCATTGACACGGCCGGCCTTCGAGAGTCGGCCGATCCCGTCGAACTTGAAGGCATGCGACGTGCGCAGCGCGCGCTAGAAGGCGCCGACCGGCTGATCTGGGTGACCGATATTCGCTCCGATCTAACAACCGAACTCGCGGAGATACGCGAGGTGGCCGGCGACGACGCGGCCGTGACCGTCGTTCAGAACAAGGTGGACCTGACCGAGGACGCGCCCGGGCGCCTCGAGAGCGACGGTGTGACCGTCGTCCGTCTGTCCGCGCTCACCGGAGAGGGCGTAGAAGCCCTGACGGAACATCTTAAATCAATCGCCGGTTATCGCAGCGATGCAGCGGGCGCTTTCAGCGCGCGGACGCGGCACGTCGACGCGTTGCAACGCGCCGAGCACTATATTCGTGACGCGCGTTTGCAGCTAGTCAACACACTCGCGCTTGAGCTTGCCGCTGAGGAGTTGCGTTCGGCCCAGACGGCTCTCAGCGAAGTGACCGGCGAAATCACGAGCGACGATCTGCTCGGTGAGATCTTTTCAAGTTTCTGTATCGGAAAATAAGTACCGTTCCGAGAGCGTCCTCTGCTATGACAGTCGAAAAAGACAGGCTCTAGAAAAGCTTGAACACATTGGGGAATTCGAAGTTCGAGAGAACCTTGCCAACGGCGTGTACGGGGAGAACAGGCGCGAGCTGGTCGAGGAATCGCTGGAGCAATTTCAAGATGACCTCGTGGCGGAGGCCATTGAGGCGGAAGTCCTTGAATCGGCCAGCGACGCTAATGAGTTGGCTCGGGAGGAAGATCGTTCGACTACATCGGAGAGTCCCGCAGAAATATGGTATCGGCGTTCCCCGGGCATGACCGTGCTAATAGTGTTTGCCGGAGTGATCGTCGGCTGCCTAATCTATTTCTTCCGATAGTGCTCCGGCGCCACATCTCCAAACGTACGCCAATCCCCTACAATGGACTTCAAGAGAACTGACGCGCCCCCTTGATGAGTTCATAGGCAACGTTGATCTCGCGCGTCCTCTCCTCTGCAACCTCGCGCATGCTCTCTGGAAGCCCTTTGGCAGCTAATTTATCCGGGTGATTCTTGCTCATGAGACGACGGTATGTTCGCTTAATCTGCGCGACATCGGCATCCGCACTCAGACCGAGTGCTGTATAGGCGTCATTCAGTCGAGCGCGGGAGTCTGCTTCGCCTGAGTACCGACCGGTCGCCGCCGCCCGCAACAGCGCCTCCAATTGCGCTACGTCCCGTTCAGTCAACCCGAGGCGGCGCGCCACGCGCACTAGCATTTCGTGCTCTGCTGGATGCACTTTCCCGTCAGCCGCGACAGCCATGCACTGTATCTGCAGGAAGAGCTGAAAAAGTGGTGCACGGCCATATCGAATCCGCGTTAGTTTGGCAGCTTCGGCGTCCAGATCGAAATCAGTAGCTTTCCCACGGCTAAAAGCCGCCTTCGCCGTCTCGCGCTGCTCGTCGGATAGGTGCAGTCGGTCGAATGTCTCACTGACGACAGCTATTTCATCGCGAGTCACCACCCCATCCGCTTTGCAGAGTGCCCCCATGATGGCGAAGGTAGACTGGAGAAACTGCGCCTGCATGACACCAGCCTCTCTCCCAAGCTTGGCACGCAATACCCAACCAATCCCATAGCCAATAAACGCTCCTACGAGGAGGCCACGGGTACCTCCAAACAGAAGCCCTACTATCGCGCCAATAAAACTCAGTGACATAAGGAACACTCGGGTAATTACCAGGATAGTTTAATCGCTAGCTCAGCTAGGAGGGCAGCGCTCCATCAACTAAGAATCCGAACGCTCGATTTTGTTGTAATTGAAAATTACGCTTGCCGAATGCGTACGACCTTCATGATTTCGACATCCAGACCGGCGACCTGCTCTAGTTGCGGGTAATAGGTGAGATTGACCCGTGCGCCTTGCAAATTTCGGTAGCGTCTTTTCCGACTATATTTAAATGGGACGTCATATCCATCCAACATGACCGTATTGAGCACCCAGCCATCCTTCTGTCGCTGCACGTGACTAACCACTCTTGCCATATCGAGCTGATTGAGTTGCCGATTTTTCTCTAATAACTTATTTACGTCAGACTTCAAGAGAACACCCGCATTTTTCTAGCGGAAGTCGATACTGATCATCGGCTTGATAGCGAGTTCGCCTAGCCGCCGTCTTCGATCACAATTCGCAGCACGCGATCGTCGTTCGGCCGGGGCTCGAGCCGGCCGTCACGATTCGTCGTCCCGAGGTACAGCGCCCCGTCAGGCCCGACGGCCAGTGCCCTGAGCCGACCGTAGACCGACTCCGGCAGAACTCCGTCTCGCCAGACCTGCGTATTGAACCAGCGCTCGACGCCGGTCACATGGTTGGGATTGGCGGGATCGTCAAACTGGATTCTGATCAGCGCTTCTGACCACAGGGCGCTCAGAAACAGATCACCATTGTGGAAGATCAGATCGCCGGGCGGCACCGAAGGTATCCATGACAGTATCGGGTCCGCATAGCTCGGGTCGCCGGGCGCGCCCACAACGAGCGGCCAGCCGTAGTTCGCCCCCTTCTCGATGATGTTGAGTTCGTCGTAGGCACCGATTCTGGGTTCCCACTCGACCGTTGGGCCGTGGTCCGCGGCGAACAGCGTCCCGTCGTTCGGGCGAAACGCCAACCCCGTGGTATTGCGAAAACCGTATGCCCAGATCGGATTGCCAGGCCAGGGATTGTCGTCAGGCACTTCGCCCTCCGGCGTTAGGCGCAAAATACTGCCGCCCAGATTCTCGAGGTTCTGAGCGCGCCTGCGGTCGCGCGCATCGCCTGTTCCCAGATACAACATGCCGTCAGGCCCGAAACGCAGGCGCCCGCCGTTATGTGTCGTCGCGCCCGGGATATCGTCGAGCAAAATCTCCTCTTCCGCGCCGCGCCCGTTAACCTCGCGAAAACGGCTGACCCGGTTTGCCGTCCGATCGCCGTCGATATCGTAGGCGTACATGACGTATACCCAGGGCTCTTCCGGAAACTCGGGATGCAGCGCGAGGCCGAAAAGACCGCGCTCGCGAATCTCGGCATTAACATCATTTAATGTGGCCCACGGCGTTGGGTCGAGTGTGCCGTCTGGGCTGGTCACACGAATCCGCCCGGATTTCTCGGTCAAAAACAGGCGCCCGTCAGGGGCGAACTCCAGCCCCCAAACGACGTCGAGGCCCTCGAGGAACGTTTCGACCGTTACGCCGGGAGGATTAGCGTAGTAGCGCTCGAGCGGGGCGAGCGGTAGCTCGCCTAGAACCGGCCGGTCATCGCCATCTCTCGGCAGGTCGTCCTGGCCGTGGGCGATAAGCGGTAGCCATGCCAGCGCCGCAAGGCTGAATGAGGCCGCTGTCGCGGCGCTTACTGATCTCATACTCGATTCTCCACACTCGTCACGTTCCACTCCCAGGCGGGAGTGTAACCAGATCGCGACGGCAGCGGGACCGAGACTCGTTGTGATCATGGCCTATAATGCGGGCAAGTAGAATCAGGCGACGCGGGTTCTGCCGCGTCGACGGGGAAGGGGTAGCCAATATGAGATCATCCGTGATCGGTCTCATGGCCGTCGGGTTCGCTGCCCCGGCTTGCTTACACAGCGGACGATGCCGACTACTTTATCGATCAGCTGACCGGAGCGAGATCCTTCGCGGCATCCGACGAGACGATGCAAGAATATAACTGCACCCACTGAGCCTAAGGAGTTATAGAGTGATGAAAAGAACTAACAACCTTACGGTGACAGCCACTACGTTTTTGGTAACGCTTGCCTGGTCGATGCTCGCGAGTGCCCAAGACAATGCCGTGCAAGTCGATACCGACGATATTGGCGGTGTCGTTACGAGCGCTAACGGAGCCGAAGCCGGCGTCTGGGTTATCGCGGAAACGGACGACTTCGATACGTTCTTCGCACGGATCGTCGTGACCGACGACGAGGGCCGTTATCTCGTGCCCGATCTGCCAGAAGCCGACTACGAACTGTGGGTACGTGGCTATGGTCTCGCCGACTCGGACCGAGTCGCGGGCGAACGCGGTAACGTCGTCGATCTAACGGCCGTCGTCGCGCCCAGCGATGCGGTTGCGGCGGAAGTTTATCCGGCCGCCGCGTGGTATTCGATGATGCACCTCCCGGACGAGAGCGAACTCGGTCATGTCCCAGGAGGCTTGAACGAGTATCTGGGCATCATGAAGAATCAAACCTGCGTAGGCTGTCACCAATTAGGCAATCTTGCGACGCGCACGATCCCGGAGGCGTTCGGTGACTTCGATTCCGGACAGGACGCCTGGGTACGCAGAGTACAGTCGGGGCAGGCTGCCTCGCAGATGATTAATCCACTCGTGGGGCAGCTAGGCGGTGTGCCGCTTCGCTACCTGGCCGATTGGACCGACCGTATTGCGGCCGGGGAACTGCCGTTTTTCAAACCCGAGCGGCCACAGGGCATCGAGCGCAACGTCGTTGCGACGGTCAGAGACTGGGCCGATCCGAAGTCCTATCTCCACGACTTGACGTCGACCGACAGACGTAATCCGACGCTCAACGCTTACGGCAAAATCTACGGTGCACCGGAACTGAGCACGGACAACTTTCCGATTCTCGATCCGGTCGCGAATACCGCCGTGACCTTCCGCGCGCCGGTACGGGATGACGATACGCCGACGACGAACAGCGCGCCTGTCGTGCAGCCGTCGGCTTACTGGGGAGATGAGCGCATCTGGGACAGTCAGGCCAATGCCCACAACCCGATGTTCGATCACAAGGGGCGGGTCTGGTACACGGCCCGCGTGCGTGGTCCGCAGAATCCGGACTACTGCCGTGAAGGTTCGGACCATCCATCAGCACAACTCTTCCCGACAGAGCGGGCGGGCAGGCATCTGTCCGTTTACGATCCGGCGACCGAGGAGTACACATTCATCGACACGTGTTACTCGACGCACCATCTGCAGTTCGCCGAGGACGACAACAACACGCTCTGGACGAGTGGCGGCAATGACGTCGTCGGCTGGTTCGACACCAACAAGTTCGACGAGACGGGCGATGCACAGGCTGCCGTCGGTTGGGCCCCGCTGATCCTCGATACCAACGGTAACGGCAGGCGCGACGACTGGGTAGAGCCCGGCGAGCCGATGGACCCGAATCTCGACATGCGGATCTCGGCGGGATATTACGCGATTATGCCGAATCCGGCGGACGGTTCGGTCTGGGGAACGACGAGTTTCTCCTACCCGGGCAAGCTCATTCGCCTGGACCCGGGTACGAATCCCCCCGAGACGGCGCTCGCCGAGGTCTACAACATTCCGTTACCGGGGTTTGGTTCGCGCGGAGCGGATATTGATCGCAACGGCGTGGTCTGGGTGTCGCTGGGGAGCGGCCATCTCGGAGAATTCGACCGCAGCAAATGTGAGGGGCCGTTGAACGGCCCGACCGCGACCGGTGATCATTGCCCAGAAGGCTGGACATTCCATCGTTTCCCCGGCCCGGGATTTCCCGAGTTGCCGGAGTACAGTGTCGAGTCGAGCTATTACACCTGGGTGGACCAACGTAATACCTTAGGGCTTGGCGACAACACGCCGATCGCTACGGCGAATCTCTTCGATGGCGTACACGTACTCGTTGATGGTGAGTTCGTCACAATGCGAATACCGTACCCGCTTGGTTTTTACAGCAAGGGCTTCGACGGCCGAATCGACGACGCGGATGCAGGCTGGAAGGGCCGCGGTCTTTGGGTGTCCAGCGGCGATCGAACGCCGTGGCTAAAAGAAGGCGGTCTCGGTTCCCGGCCGTTGGTGGTGCATTTCCAGGTAAGACCTGACCCTCTGGCGAAGTAGGCGTCGTCGACTCTGACGGCAGCGGGTCAATCGAGTCGCCGTCCTGCGCGGAGCTTTCGTGCTGCGCCTAGGCGGTCGGCTGCAGGGGAATGACTTCGGCGCGTTGAGTCGATGATTTCGGACTGGCAGCGACCTCGACGCGGTCGCGGCCGAATTGTTTTGCGAGATGTAGCGCTTGTTCGGCTCGCCCTAGAGTTTCTTCCGCGGACTCCCAGAGCCGATACTGGGCGACTCCGGCGGAGACGGTAACGCGCACGCCGCGCTTCATATCGGTCGCGCCGATCGCACGCCGTAAATTTTCTGCGATACTCGATGCGTGCTCCAGGTCGGACACGGAAATCAGAAAGGCGAAGCCGTTGCCGTCGTAGCGGCGCAGATAATGCTACGCGACGCGGGTACCGTAGGAGATGCCGTAGATATTCCACTCCGGGAGCGCCAATTCCCTGCGCACCTGTTCGAGATCGCCGACGGCAACCGAGGTCGTGTAGTAACGTGGATCGCCGTCGAGCGCCGAGACGCAGCCGGCCACGAGAACGGCTAGCTCCTCGAGCGCCGCAGTTTCCAGATCCTCGGCGCTGGCCGTTGGGCACGAAAGCCGTGTCGATCGTCCGGTGCCGCGCTGATCCACCAGCATGATCTCTCGCTCGCGCCGTATTCGCCCAAAAGCGCCGCGCAAGGTCAGATAGAGATCCGTCGTCGCCTGTCCGGGCCCCCCTGATATCAGGAGCAGGGGGTCGGGTCGCAGCGTTGCACTCAGCGCGGGAATTCGAGCGATAAAGAGCTCAATTTGCCTGCCATCCGGGTTAGCCGGGTCTTCCGCTACGATCAGCGTGCCGCATTCGGCCGTGACGGTCGTGAGCCAGCGGGATGACAGGCGGCAGTCGGTGGTCTCGATTGCGGCAGCAGCGCCGTGCGTGCCGGTGAGCCATAGCAACCCGATCCAGCACGTGCACAAGACCCTTATGGGGGGGCTATGTTCGCGCTATCTACGGTCGTTTGCTAGCAGGGAGGGTCCGAATCACCCTAAAATCCGGTTCCAAGGAAAAAACGATGAAATACCCCGATTCATACGACTGCATTGTCGTCGGTGGCGGTCACGCCGGCACCGAGGCTGCGCTTGCGGCCGCGCGCTCCGGCGCGACAACGCTGCTCACGACCCAGAATCTGGACACGCTCGGGCAGATGAGTTGCAACCCCGCGATCGGTGGTATCGGCAAGGGACATCTCGCTAAGGAAGTAGACGCCCTGGGTGGCGCGATGGCGCGCGCGATCGATCGAGCCGGCATCCATTTCAGAACGCTGAACTCGCGCAAGGGGCCTGCGGTTCGGGCCACGCGGGCACAAGCTGACCGCGTGCTGTATCGTCAGGCCATACGCCGGATTCTCGAGACGCAGCCCGGCCTTACGCTTCTACAACAAGACGTTGACGATTTGATCCTGGACGGCGATCGCGTCCGCGGTGTCGTGACGCACATGGGCTTCGAGATCACCGCAACGACGGTGGTGTTAACGGTGGGAACATTTCTCGCAGGACGGATACACGTCGGTGAGAAACGATCTGCGGGTGGCCGCATGGGGGATCCTGCTGCGCTGACGCTGGCGCAGCGGCTCAGAGATCTCGGCCTGGCCGTCGGCCGGCTCAAGACCGGGACGCCGCCGCGGATCGACGGCCGCAGTATCGACTACTCGCGCATGCAGCCGCAGCCCGGTGACGTGCCGGTGCCAGTGTTTTCCTATCTCGGCACGCGGGCTGAACATCCCCGGCAGATACCCTGTCATATCACTCATACGACACCGCGGACCCACGAGATTATTCGCGGAAGTCTGGATCGTTCGCCGCTGTTCACCGGAGCCATCGAAGGCACCGGACCGCGCTACTGTCCGTCGATCGAAGACAAAGTTGTTCGTTTTGCAGACAAAGACGCGCACCAGATATTCGTCGAGCCCGAAGGCCTCAATACCGAGGAGATCTACCCGAACGGAATCTCGACGAGTTTGCCATTCGATGTTCAGCATGAGTTCGTCCGCTCGATTACCGGGTTCGAGAACGCGAAAATCACGCGACCCGGGTATGCGATCGAGTACGATTTTTTTGACCCGCGCGATCTACAGCCCAGCCTCGAGACGAGGGCGATTGCCGGGCTTTACTTCGCCGGGCAGATCAACGGCACGACCGGTTACGAAGAGGCGGCCGCGCAAGGTCTCATCGCCGGCACGAACGCCGCGTTGTCTGCCCGTGGCCGCGAGCCGTGGTGTCCGCGCCGCGATGAAGCGTATATCGGCGTGTTGATCGACGACCTCATCACTCGCGGTACGTCCGAGCCCTACCGTATGTTCACTTCCCGCGCGGAGTACCGTCTGTCTCTTCGTGAGGACAACGCGGACCTGCGTCTGACGCCGAAGGGCCGCGAGCTCGGCCTCGTCGACGACGATCGATGGCGCGTGTTCTCGACGAAGCGTGACCTCGTCGAGAACGAGACCGAGCGTCTTGGCGGAATCGTCGTTCGCCCGAACGATGTGCCGGCCGATAGCGATGTCGGTGCGCTCAGCCGGGACGTAACGGCCTACGATCTGCTGCGGCGACCGGAGATGCGCTACGAGGGCATCGTCGCGCTGGCACGTGTCGGGACCGCGGACGGCTACGCCGAGCTTAGCGAAGAGCTTTCGACACAGATTGGCCGGCAGCTCGAAATTCAAGCGCGTTATAGTGGCTATATTAAACGCCAGGCCGACGAAATCGAACGTCAACGCAAGCACGAGACGACCGTATTACCCGACGACTTCGACTACTCCGTCGTGACGGGGCTGTCGAATGAAGTGCGTGAGAAGCTCGAGCGTGTCCGACCTGCGAGTCTCGGCCAGGCGAGCCGCATCTCGGGTATGACGCCGGCGGCGATATCGTTGCTGTTGATTCATCTGAAGAAGCGCGAGCTCAAGCGCAGCGCCTGAGACCGAAGCGGAGAATAAAATTGAGACTCATGACTCACTGGCGACTCGGTACGGTTCTCCCGATCTTAACTTTGCTGGCTGCGTGCGGTGGCGGCAACGAGTTCGACGCCGGTTCTGCGATCACGGCGAGCGGCCCGATCGGCGGCGACAGCGGCACGGAACTCGCCGAGGTTCAGGTGCTGCACTGGGGTAATGCTGCGGACCCACAGACCCTGGATCCACACAGGGGCGAAGGCGTGCCAGGTTCGAACGTCCAGCGAGACCTCTTCGAAGGCCTGGTCAACGAAGCGCCCGATGGTGAACTGATCCCGGGCGCAGCCGCTTCCTGGGAGATCAGCGCCGATGGTGAGACCTACACGTTCAAGCTGCGGCCCGACGCGCGCTGGTCGAACGGCGACGACGTCGTCGCTGAGGATTTCGTCTACAGCCTGCGCCGCAGCCTCGATCCGGCCACGCTGTCCCGCTATACGTTTATATTGAATCCGATTCTGAACGCGACCGATATTGCTTCGGGCGAGCGGCCGATAACCGATCTCGGCGTGCGAGCGCTCGACGAGTACACGCTGGAGATACGCCTTGAGAATGCGACGCCGTATTTTCTGGGCCTGCTAACGCATTCCGCGAGCTATCCCGTGCACCGCGCGAGTATCGAGGCGCACGGGGAGCAGCACACGCGTCCGGGGAATCTCGTCTCCAACGGCGCCTTTCAACTCAAAGACTGGGTCGTGCAGTCGCATGTGCAACTCGTTCGTAACCCGTATTACTGGGACAACGACAAGACGATCCTCGATGAAGTTTTTTTCCACAACACCGAGGACAAGTCGGCGGAGATCAGGCGCTATCGTGCCGATGAACTCGACATTACCTACGACAGCCTCGCGAAGAGGCAACTACCGTGGTTACGCGAGAATCTTCCGGATGAACTCGTGATAGCTCCGTACCTAGGTAGCTACTACTACGGATTCAATGTCACGCAGCCGCCTTTCAAGGACGAACCGGAGCTTCGGCGCGCGCTCGCGCTCGCTATCGACCGCGACATCATCACCCAGCAGGTCATCACTGCTGGAGAGATCTCGTCATACGGCTGGGTCCCTCCTGTTAACGGCTATGTCGGGCAGCAGATGCGCGAAGCGTCGTGGACTCAAGCCGAGCGCGAGGAAGAAGCGCGGCGGCTCTACGCTCTGGCCGGCTATTCGGACGACAATCCACTCGTCACCGAGATCATGTACAACACTGAGGAAGATCACAAACGCATCGCGCTCGCGATTTCGGCAATGTGGAAGCAGGTCCTCGGTGTCGCTGCCAGCATCCTGAATCAAGAGTGGAAAGTTTTTCTCGATACGCGTAACCAGATGATCGACACTCAGGTTTATCGTGCTGGTTGGATCGGCGATTACAACGACGCATTTACATTCGCCGAACTTTTCCAGTCGGGTGGCGGGCTGAACAATACTGGCTACGCGAGCGAAGAGTATGATGAGTTTCTGCGGCTCGCAGCGGTGGAAGGCGATCTCCTGCGACGCGCTGAATACCTGCAACGGGCCGAGGCCGTGCTGCTCGATGATCTACCGATTCTGCCGATCTACTTCTACGTGACGTCTAAACTCGTCAAACCCTGGGTTGGCGGTCTCTCGTCCAACATCATGGACCACAATCGCAGCAAGGACTATTACATCCTCAAGCATTAGGAGCTCCGTTGCTACGCTATTCCGTCCGCCGGCTTCTGGGAGCTATTCCCACACTGCTTATATTGGTTGCGCTGGCGTTCTTCATGATCCGTGTCGCGCCAGGCGGGCCGTTCGATTCCGAAAAGGTGTTATTACCCGAGATCGAAGCGAATCTGCGCGCGGCCTATCATCTCGATGAACCGCTTTACCAACAGTTCGGACGTTACCTCGGCGGTTTGCTGCAAGGAGATTTCGGCCCGTCGTTTCAGTACCGCGATTACGACGTGACCGAATTGATCATGGCCGGTTTCCCGGTCAGTTTGCGACTCGGCGGCTTCGCGATGATTTTTGCGCTTCTAGTCGGCGTCACCGCCGGGAGTATTGCGGCGCTGCGGCAGAACACCCGCACCGATTACACGGTGATGTCGGTGTCGATGACCGGGATCTCGATTCCGAATTTCGTCATGGCGCCGATGCTCATACTATTCTTCGCCGTCTATCTCGGCTGGTTGCCGGCCGGTGGGCTCGGCGACGGCTCACCGCGCAACCTGGTCCTGCCGGTCATAGCGCTCGCGCTGCCACAGATAGCGTACATCTCACGCCTGACACGCGGCAGCATGATCGAGATCTTGCGGAGCAATTTTATCCGTACTGCTAGGGCGCAGGGTCTGCCGGAACGGACGATTCTCATCCGTCACGCGCTAAAGCCTGCACTTCTGCCCGTCGTGTCCTATCTAGGTCCCGCGACGGCGGCAATCATCACCGGCTCGGTCGTTATTGAGCAGATCTTCAGCCTGCCGGGCCTCGGGCGTTTCTTTGTCCAGGGCGCGCTGAACAGGGACTACACGCTGGTCATGGGTGTTGTTGTTTTCTACGGCGTCTTGATCATCCTATTTAATTTGCTCGTCGATCTCGCCTATGCCTGGCTGGATCCGAAGGTGAAGTACTCATGAGTACTGCGGTCGTCCAAACGCCGGGCGAGGAGCCGGGCGCCGGGCGCAGTCTGTGGATGGATGCCTGGCGAACACTGCGTCGTAACCGTGCTGCGGTCGTGTCGGCGGTTATCATTGCCGTCATGGCGGTACTCGTCATCATCGGGCCGTTGTTCAGTTCATACGACTACGACTTTACCGACTGGGGTAACCTGTCCATCGGGCCGAGCCTCGAGACCGGCCATATCTTCGGCACCGATACGCTCGGCCGGGATCTGTTCGTGCGCACGTTGTTCGGTGGGCGGATCTCGCTCATGGTTGGCGTCGTTGCGACACTCGTGAGTCTCTTGATCGGTGTCAGTTACGGCGCGACGGCCGGCTACGTCGGCGGTCGCGTCGATCACTTCATGATGCGTATCGTCGACATTCTCTATGCGATGCCGTTCATGTTCTTCGTCATCCTGCTGATGGTGTTATTCGGCCGGAATATCGTCTTGATATTCGTCGCGATCGGCGCCGTCAACTGGCTCGACATGGCGAGGATTGTTCGGGGCCAAACGCTGACGCTCAAACACCGCGAGTTCGTCGAGGCGGCCGAGGCTCAGGGGGTCTCGACGTTCGCGATTATTCGTCGTCACATCATACCCAATCTTCTCGGCGTCGTTGCCGTCTACGTGACGCTGACAATTCCGCAGGTGATTCTCGTGGAGTCGTTTCTAAGCTTCTTAGGGTTGGGCGTGCAGGAACCGATGACCTCATGGGGCGCGCTCGTGAAAGAGGGCGCCGAGGAAATGGAGAGTGCCGTGTGGATGCTGTTCTTTCCGGCCGTGTTTTTGGCGAGCACGTTGTTCTGCTTCAACTTTGTCGGCGACGGTCTGCGCGACGCGCTGGATCCGAAGGATCGTTAAATGAGCCTGCTGTCCGTCAAGGAACTGAACGTGCGTTTCTCGACGCCGGACGGTGACGTTCACGCGGTCAAGGATCTGAGCTACGAGCTGGACAAGGGTGAGACGCTAGGGCTGGTCGGCGAGTCGGGCTCGGGCAAAAGCCAGAGCGTGTTGAGTCTGCTCGGGCTGCTGGCGGACAACGGCACGGCACAGGGATCGGCGACGTTCCAAGGGCAGGACTTGCTCACGTTATCGGACGAGGGCTTGCGCCAAGTGCGGGGCCGCCGCATAGCGATGATCTTCCAGGATCCGATGACCTCCCTGAATCCCTATCTAACGATTGCCGACCAGATGACGCAGGTGGTCCGTGAACACGAGAAGATGTCACGACAGGCGGCGCGCGACCGATGTCTGGAGATGCTCGAAGCGGTAAAGATTCCGGAGGCCGCAGCGCGGTTCGATCGTTATCCTCACGAGCTCTCCGGCGGCATGCGCCAACGCGTCATGGTCGCAAGCGCGCTGCTATTGAATCCGGAGATTCTGATCGCCGACGAACCGACGACAGCGTTGGATGTCACAGTTCAAGCTCAAATTCTGGAGCTCATGCGTGATCTGAATGAGCGCTTCGGTACAGCGATCATTCTAATAACCCACGATCTCGGCGTCGTGGCGGGTTCATGTGAGCGCGTCCTCGTCATGCAGGGCGGCGAACTGAAGGAGCGCGGCAGCGTTCGCGATATCTTCTATCAGCCGAAGCACGCGTATACGCAAGCGTTACTGAAGGCCGTGCCGCGGCTCGATGAAGACAACGTCGAGCGGCTGGCGGGTGTTTCCAGCGACGTGCCCGAGTCAGCGGTTACCCGCGCTACTCGGATAGATCCGCAGCAAGAAGCGCTTCTTCGCGTTGATGGGCTCAAGGTCCATTTCGATATGCGTACGGCGGGTTGGTTCGGCGCGACGCGCCCGCTGAGGGCCGTCGACGGCGTCGATCTGATGTTACAGCCGGGCGAGACGCTCGGCATCGTCGGCGAGTCCGGTTGCGGCAAGTCGACACTCGCGCGGGCCATTCTCGGGCTTGTGCCTGCGACGGCGGGGCGCGTCTGCCTGTTGGGCCAGGATCTGGACGATCTGGATCGGGAAGCACTGCGTGCGACACGCAGTGAGTTGCAGGTTATTTTCCAGGATCCACTGGCTTCTCTAAATCCACGTATGACGGTCGGGGATATCGTCAGCGAGCCGCTGTGGACTCATCGCCCCGAGCTGGATACGGTAGGCGTGCGGGCGCTCGTCGTGGAGGTACTGGAGCGCGTGGGAATCAGCGGCCGTGAGCTCAATCGTTACCCGCATGAATTCTCGGGAGGGCAATGCCAGCGTATCGGTATTGCCCGGGCGCTCGTGCTTAAACCGAAATTGATCATCTGCGACGAGCCGGTCAGCGCGCTCGATGTCTCCATCCAGGCACAGATCGTCAATCTGCTGATGGACCTTCAGGCGGACTTCGGTCTGGCGTTGATCTTCATCGCACACGACCTCGCCGTCGTTCGTCATATCAGTCACCGTGTCATGGTCATGTATCTCGGCACGATCATGGAGGTGGCATCGCGGCAGGACCTCTACGACCGCCCGGTTCACCCGTACACGCGCGCATTGATTAGTGCCGTCCCGATTCCGGACCCCGATAAAGAGCGCTCCCGCGAGCGTGAACTCCTGGCGGGAGATCTGCCGTCGCCACTCGATCCGCCCTCCGGGTGCCGATTCCGGACGCGCTGCCGGTTCGCTGAAGATCGTTGTAGCCGCGAGGTGCCGGAGCTGCGGTCGCTGGGCCCAAGCTGGGTCGCCTGCCACCGCGCCGAGGAATTCAGCCCGTCGTCGTAGGTGACACTGATCGAAGGGCGTAGGAGCGACGGTCTCGTCGCGATTCTTCACGTATCCTCCAACCGAGGCGGGTTGGCTTCTTTCCTTATAACAACTCTCTACGGCACCGTCAGTCAGTAGACGGTGTGCTTATCTTTCTGCGCGCGACGTATCGGGAGCCTCCATTGAAATTGTCTACACAAGACAGCCCGCAAACGGCGAAGTCGGAACCGTCGGGCCATGGACCCGTGTCTGCGGGGTCAGAAACGTTGGCGCTGATGGTCCATAGCAGAATTTTGACTGACATCATCGAAGGTCGGTTGAAACCGGGACGCAAGCTGAATACACGGTTACTGGTGGAGAGCTACGGGGCTGGCAATAGCCCAGTCCGGGAGGCGTTGAGCCAACTCGCTGGGGAAGGGCTGGTCGTTCGTCAGGAACGCACAGGATTTCGCGTTGCTCCCACCAGCGCTGAGGAACTGCTGGAGATCGTGACGACACGGTGTTCTCTAGAAGAGACCGCTTTGCGGGAATCGATCGAGCATGGAGGCGCGCGGTGGGGGGGTCGGATTATCCTGGCTCACTATCGACTCTCACGAACGCCTCGTCCTCAGGGTGAGTCGCTGCTGGATGATCGGCCTGAATGGGAGAATGACCATCGCGAGTTTCACCTGGCGCTCATCTCCGCCTGCAAATCTAGCATCCTTCTAGGCTATTGTGCCGAGCTTCAGGAGCGGACGTTTCGATACCGAAACCTTTCGTCTGTAAGAGCCTACAGGAACGGTCGAGCTGTAGACGATCATCGTGCGATATGTGATGCGGTACTCGAACGAGATGCCGATCGAGCGGTCTCGTTGCTCACGTCGTACTACAGAGCAACCGGGGAGGTCGTTGCGAGCAGCGAGCGTGTGAGCGGACTAGAAGAAAAGCGGTGGCCGCTCCTATTAAGGTGTAACTGAGACGCCGGACCGTATACTGCGCGCATGCAGCAGAGGATCTTCGAGCAGCTGGAAACGGCCGGCTTACCCGTCAAAGAATCCGAAGCTGGTCAGCTTGCTGAATACCTCGGGTTGATGGAACGGTGGAACATCGTCTATAACCTCACCGGTATCACCGACCAGGACGAGATGATTCAGCGGCATCTCGTCGAGAGCCTCGCTTTCAAGCCCTATCTCCACGGCACTCGTATCGCCGACGTCGGCAGCGGCGCTGGGCTACCGGGGATTCCACTCGCGATCACGACACCGGAGCGCGAGATCACGTTGATAGAAAGCCGCGGCAAAAGGGCGCGCTTCCTGCGTCATGTTCAGGGGGCGCTGAATCTCACTAACGTCAGCGTCGCGCATTCACGGGCCGAGAACTTAACTCCCGTGCCGCCCTTTGATACCGTGCTCGCGCGAGCCGTTGCGACTCCCCCGGAGCTACTGGCACTCACCAGGCATCTTCTGGCGAGAGAGGGTATCTTGCTCGTTCTCACGAAGGCGAACTATCAAAGTGAGGCTGCTGAGCTCGGCGAGAATGTCCGGGCTCGCCGTATTGAGGACCCCGTGACGGCATCGCTGCGGGGCTCGCTGATTATCATCGAGACCACGGACTGCTGATGGGACGAATCATCGCGATAGCGAATCAGAAAGGTGGAGTCGGGAAGACCACCACCTGCGTGAACTTGGCCGCGTCTCTCGCCGCGACTCGCCGTAATGTCCTGGTCGTGGATTTAGATCCTCAAGGCAATGCGACGATGGGCTGCGGTATCGATAAGAACGAGCTGGAGCAGAGTGTCTGCGATGTTCTGCTCGAAGGAGTTGCGGCGACCGACGTCATCCAACCCGTACTCGGCGACGGCCTGGCGCTCCTGCCGAGTAATCAGGAGTTGACGCTGGCGGAGGTTGAACTCGTCAGTCAGCCGGAGCGCGAATATCGACTCGCCCGAACCCTTGCGCCAATCGCTGACGACTACGACTACATCCTCGTGGACTGTCCGCCGTCTCTGAACATGCTGACGGTCAATGCGCTGACGGCGGCAGACGGCGTCCTGATTCCGATGCAATGCGAGTACTACGCACTGGAAGGCCTGACGGCGCTGCTGGGCACCGTCGAGCAGATTCGCGGCGGCGTGAATAGAAAGCTAACGTTATTCGGAATCCTGCGAACGATGTTCGATCCGCGAAACAGTCTTGCGACCGAAGTCTCCGGTCAGCTGACGCAGCATTTCGGCGAGCGGGTCTTTCGAACCGTCATTCCGCGAAATGTTCGTCTCGCTGAGGCGCCCAGTTTTGGCAAGCCTGCTCTTTATCACGACAAATACTGCCGAGGCGCCTTGGCCTACCTGGCGCTCGCGGGAGAGATCAATCGCCGCGAAAGCGCGCAAACGGGCTGACGTTTCGCCATCGCGCTTGCGCTACAATTCGGCAGCGAAGTAATCCCCGGGCAGCAGAAGCACCATGGCCAAGCGGAAAAGCCTCGGGCGTGGGCTGGAGGCGCTTTTAAGCACCGAGTCCATTCCTGAAGTAGAGGGCATTGCGGGCAATCTCAAGGAGATTCCCGTCGATCTGCTGCAACGCGGTCGATACCAGCCGCGTGTTGATATGCGCGAGGAGACCTTGCAGGAGCTGGCCGACTCGATCCGCTCACAGGGGCTCGTTCAGCCCATTGTCGTCCGGCCGCTGGATCCCGCCGGCGGGGAGCTCCGCTATGAAATCGTCGCCGGCGAACGCCGCTGGCGCGCGGCACAGCTCGCTGGGTTACATGCGATTCCCGCGATCATTCGGGATATACCCGACCAGGCGGCCGTCGCCATGTCGCTGATCGAAAATATTCAGCGTGAGGACCTGAACCCGATGGAGGAAGCTCGGGCGCTGTGGCGCCTCGTGGAGGACTTCGATATGACTCACGCTACAGCGGCCGTGGCCGTTGGCCGATCCCGAGTCATGGTCAGCAATCTCCTGAGACTGCTGGAGCTACCCGATCAGGTGATCGCGATGCTTGAGCGGCGCGAGCTCGGCATGGGTCACGCCAGAGCGTTACTAGCCCTGGACTCGGTTGCGGACCAACTCACCCTGGCCAGGCGCGTGGTCAACGAAGGTTGGAGCGTCCGCGAGACGGAGCGCTCGATCCGGCTGCTGCCGAAGTCCCGGAGACGCCCGAACCGCGGCGACCGGAGCGCGGCGCCGGACCCGGATGTCCAACGACTGGAGAACAGCCTGGCCGACCAGCTGGGGGCGAAGGTCAAGATCGAGCACAGTGGCGCCGGCGGCCGCATCGTCATTCGCTACCACAGCCTCGACGAACTCGACGGAATCATCGGCCATATCAAATAAATACCGTCAAACTCGGTTGAATCGGCTGTAACCTCTGCTTACAATTAGGCGGCTTAGCCAAGGCGATGTGAGCCGTGGCTATTTTTTTGACCGTCGGCGACGGTGTCCCGGGTATCAACGAGAGTCAGTTCTTGCTAACTCCAAAGCGGCAGATGCGACTGGCCGTACTCGGACAGGCCGGGTTCGGCGTCGGTGTCGGCGCCGTGCTCGCAATAATACAGGGGCGTGCGGTAGCCATTTCGTGGCTGCTCGGCGTCTTCGTAGCAGTGGCTCCGAACGCGTTCTTGGCGGCCAGACTACTCGGCTCGCGAGCGGATGCGAGGGCAATGCTCAGAGCCGCATGGATCGGCGAGATCGGTAAGTTCGCTCTTACGGTCTTGCTTTTCGGGGTGATTTTCGCGTCGCTCAGGCCGTTTTCGGCTCTGGCCGTTTTCGGCGGATTCATCAGCGCGCAAATGGTGGCTATCGGTGTCCTGGCGCTCGGCGGCCTGGTTGGAAATGAACAAGTAGTGACGAAGAACTGAGGCATGGACGAGCATTCCGCAGCCGAGCAAACGGCTACCGAGTACATCAATCACCACTTGACGAACCTGACCGTTTGCCGAGATCACGGTGAATGGGTAGTCGGCCATTGCCAAGGCAACTTCTGGGCGCTGAATCTCGATTCGATGTTTTTCTCGCTGCTCCTCGGCACCGTCTTCATTTGGATCTTTGGCGGCGTGGCGCGCAAAGCGACGAAGGGCCGCCCGGGCAAGCTACAAGCGGCCATCGAACTCGTGATTGGCTTCATCGAGACGGCCGTGAAGGACGCGTTCCACGGCGAGAACAAGCTTATTGCGCCCTTGAGTCTCACGATTTTCGTCTGGGTCTTCCTCATGAACCTGATGGATCTGGTACCGGTGGACTGGCTGCCGGAGGTCGGGCTCCTCGTCGGTGTCCCTTACTTGAAGGTGGTTCCGACGACCGATATCAACGTCACGTTCGCGATGTCGATCTCCGTGTTCTTGCTGACGATTTTTTACTCGCTTAAGATCAAGGGGATCGGCGGCTTCGTCAAGGACTTTACGCTGCATCCGATCGCGCCGCCGACCCGCGGCATCGGCCTGATCGCTGCGCCCGTCATCATCGCCTTCAACTTCACTCTGGAGACCGTCGCATTTATAGCGCGGCCGGTGTCGTTGTCGCTGCGGCTTTTCGGCAACATGTATGCTGGTGAGCTGATCTTCATTCTGATCGCGTTGATCGGCTTTTATCAGCTCCCGCTGCATTTCATGTGGGCGGTTTTCCACATCCTTGTAATTACGCTGCAAGCCTTCATATTCATGATGTTGACGATTGTTTACATGAGTCAGGCGCACGACACGGGACACTGAGACGAATGGCGCGCGATTCAATCGAGCTTAAAAATGTTCTGAACTGGGACTGGAGATACTAATGGAACTTGTGATTGCAATGACCGCCCTTTCCGCGGCGATTATGATCGGCCTCGGCGGCCTCGGCGTCGGTATTGGCATGGGCCTTCTGGGCGGTAGCTTCCTCGAGGGTGCCGCACGTCAGCCGGAGCTCGCGCCGATGCTGAGAACGCAGATGTTTCTCGTCGTCGCGCTGCTCGACGCCATAGCTATGATTGGCGTCGGTATCGCGCTCTACTTCGCATTCGCGCAGCCTTTCGTCGGAGTGCTGCAAGCCGCAGGCGGTTGATCGTCAAAGCTGATTTCTAGGACGGTTTCAAACGACAGCTCTTGAAGACGTTCTAGAGACGGACCAAGGATCAAGCGTTAACACAGAGGAGAGTCCGCGTGGACATCAATGCCACCATCATCGGTCAGACGATCGCCATGATCTTCTTCGTCTGGTTTTGCATGAAGTACATCTGGCCGGTCATCACGGACGCGATCGAGGCCCGGCAGATCGAGATCGCCGATGGTCTTGCAGCGGCCGAGAAGGCGCAATCGAGCCTGTCAGAGGCGCAGGTTAAGATCGAGAAAATCGTTCACGAGGCGCGCGATCAGGCCCGCAGCATCATGGACCAGGCGCAGTCGCGCGCGAATGAGATTGTTGACATGGGTAGGCGGGAAGGCGAGGCGGAGAAAGAGCGGCAGCTCGAAGGCGCGCGCGCCGAGATCGATCTCGAGGTAAACCGAGCACGCGATGAGTTGCGCGGCCAGGTAGCGGCGATCGCGGTTGCCGGTGCCGAAAAGGTCCTCGCTCGAGAAATCGATTCGAGCGCGCATCGAGAATTGTTGGACAACTTGGCGGCTGAGCTCTAGAGCTCAGGGATAGGTAGGACGCATGGCCGACACGAGCACAATCGCGCGACCCTACGCGCAAGCATTGTTCGACATCGCGAAACGCGATGACGCGCTAGCGAACTGGGCGCAAACACTTGGCGCACTGGCTCAAGTCGTGATCGATGAGGATGCGAGCGCTTTTCTGACGCGCCCGGACATCGACGAAGAGGCACGGGTAGAATTTGTCAGCGAGCTTGGCAATCAGCTTGGAGCGGCGAACCTTTTGGGCTCCGATCGCGGCCGGAATCTGTTGCGCCTGCTCGTCGAGAACGATCGCCTGTCGGTTTTGCCCGATATCGCGTCGCGCTTCGATGCATTAAAGGCGGCTGCCGAGAACACCGTCAAAGTAACGCTCATCTCTGCGAGCGCGGCCGACGACGACGTCGCGGACAAAATCGCGAAAGCGTTGGAAGCGAAGCTCGGGCGATCCGTCGACTTGGAACAGGAAGTCGACGACGAATTGATTGGCGGCGCGTTAATTCGTGCCGAGGACATGGTTATTGATGGCTCAGTAAGAACCCGGCTGCAGAAGCTGGCCGAGTCACTGGTCTCGTAAGGAGATATTGATGGCACTTAAAGCTTCTGAAATCAGCGATCTCATTAAAAAGCGTATCGAGAATTTCGACGCCGCGACCGAAGCCCGCGATGTGGGTACGGTCATCGCGCTGACGGATGGAATCGTTCGCATTCACGGCCTCGCGGATGTGCAATACGGCGAGATGATCGAGTTTCCGAGTGGTAGTTTCGGTCTGGCGCTCAACCTCGACCAGGACTCCGTTGGTGCGGTGGTACTCGGCGAGTATCGGCACATCACGGAAGGCGATACGGTCAAGACGACCGGAAGAATCCTTGAGGTGCCGGTCGGCGAAGCGCTTCTGGGACGCGTCGTCGATTCTCTTGGTAAGCCGATAGACGGTAAAGGCCCAATCGATGCGGTGGAGACTTCGCCGATCGAAAAAGTGGCGCCTGGGGTCATCGACAGAAAATCGGTCGACGAGCCCGTACAAACTGGGTTGAAAGCGATCGACTCGATGGTGCCGATCGGGCGTGGTCAGCGTGAGCTCATTATCGGCGATCGGCAGACCGGTAAAAGCGCGGTCGCGATCGACACGATCATCAACCAGAAGGGCACTGGCATTAAATGTATCTATGTGGCAGTGGGGCAGAAAAATTCCACCGTCGTTAACGTAGTAAACAAGCTCGAGGAATTCGGCGCGATGGAGCACACGATCGTTGTTTCGGCCTCCGCATCCGACTCTGCCGCGCTGCAGTACATCGCTCCGTATGCAGGTTGTGCGATGGGCGAGTATTTTCGCGATCGTGGCGAGGACGCGCTGATAGTTTATGACGATCTGACGAAGCAGGCCTGGGCCTATCGTCAGGTTTCACTCTTGCTGCGTCGGCCGCCGGGACGCGAAGCGTACCCAGGGGACGTCTTCTATTTGCACTCGAGACTCCTGGAACGTGCGGCGCGAGTCAGCGCCGACTACGTCGAAGAGTTCACGAAGGGCGAAATAAAAGGCAAGACTGGATCACTGACGGCATTGCCGATCATTGAAACTCAGGAAGGCGACGTGTCCGCGTTCGTGCCGACGAACGTAATCTCAATTACCGATGGGCAGATCTTCCTCGAAACGGACCTGTTCAACGCCGGTATCCGCCCGGCCATCAACGCCGGGCTGTCGGTTTCGCGAGTAGGCGGAGCGGCACAGACGAAGATTATTAAGAAGCTTGGCGGCGGCGTGCGCTTGGCGCTCGCGCAATATCGGGAGCTGGCCGCGTTCGCACAGTTCGCGTCGGATCTGGACGAAGCGACTCGGCGGCAGCTCGAGCGAGGCCAGCGAGTAACGGAGCTGATGAAGCAGCCCCAATACTCGCCGCTATCCGTCGCGCAGATGGCGCTGTCGTTGTTTGCCGTCAACGAGGGATTTCTGGACGATGTCCCCGCTGACAAGGTTGTGGCATTCGAAGCCGCGCTACACGCTCATGCTGGCGCCAACGCCGCCGAGCTGATGGGCAAGATCGACAACAGCGGCGATCTAAACGACGAGATCGCGAGCGGGTTGAAAGCTGTTGTCGAGAACTTCAAAGCGACGGGCGCGTACTAGGGACTTACCATGGCTGTCGGCAAAGAACTTCGCACCAAGATCAATAGCGTCAAGAACACGCAGAAGATCACTAGGGCCATGGAAATGGTCGCTGCGTCGAAATTGCGCAAGACGCAAATTCGTATGGCGGCATCGCGACCGTACGCCGATCGAATCCGGACCGTTATCGGGCATCTGTCCGAAGCGAACCCGGACTATCGTCATCCGTATCTCGAGACTCGGGATATCAAACGGGTCGGTTACATCATCATCACGACTGATCGCGGCCTATGCGGCTCGCTAAACGTCAACATGTTTCGCGCCCTTCTCAACGATATGAGTGAGTGGCAGGATAAAGGCGTTGAAATCGATGTCTGCATCATCGGCGCTAAAGGCATCGCCTTCTTTCGCCGCCTGAAAGTGAATGTTGTCGCGGCGACGAGTCATTTGGGCGATTCGCCGACAGTAGCCGATTTGGTCGGCACGATTAAGGCGATGACCGATGCCTACGAGGCGGGAACCATAGACCGGTTGTTCCTCGTCCATAATGTCTTCGTCAATACGATGAGCCAGACGCCGGACATCAAGACGCTGATCCCGGTGGAAGCGGCCGATGGCGAAGACCTACAAGAGCATTGGGACTATATCTACGAACCGGATGCCGTCGACCTACTCGACAATGTCTTGAATCGTTACATTGAATCGCAGGTGTATCGAGCTGCGGTCGAGAATGTCGCTTGCGAGATGGCGTCCAAAATGGTCGCGATGAAGTCGGCTACAGAGAGTGCCGGCGATTTCATCGATGAGCTGCAACTCGTCTACAACAAGGCGCGACAGGCGGCAATTACACAAGAAATATCAGAAATCGTAGGCGGCGCAGCCGCTGTTTAACACGCATGCAAAGGTAAGGTAAGTAGCTCATGAGCACGGGTACTATCGTTCAGATCATCGGCGCCGTGGTAGACGTCGAATTTCCCAGGGAGGCGATCCCTAAGGTTTATGACGCGTTGAATCTAGACGATCGCGAATTGACGCTCGAGGTTCAGCAGCAGCTCGGCGACGGAGTCGTCCGCGCAATCGCAATGGGTTCCAGCGAGGGCCTGAAGAGAGGGCTGCCTGTCACGAACACGGGCCAGCCGATTACCGTCCCGGTCGGTGAGAAGACGCTCGGCCGAATCATGGACGTTCTCGGCAGACCGATCGACAATGCGGGCGATATCGGCGCAGAGGAACATCTTCCGATACACCGGAAGGCGCCTTCGTACGAGGAACAGGCGACATCGACCGAGATCCTTGAGACAGGCGTCAAAGTCATCGATTTGATCATGCCGATTGCCAAGGGCGGCAAGATCGGGCTGTTCGGGGGTGCCGGCGTGGGTAAGACGGTCACGCTCATGGAGCTGATCAACAATATCGCGAAAGAGCACGGCGGCTACTCGGTGTTCGCCGGAGTCGGAGAGCGTACTCGCGAGGGCAACGACTTCTATTACGAGATGAAAGAGTCGGGGGTTATCGACAAGGTGTCCCTGGTCTACGGGCAGATGAATGAGCCTCCGGGCAACCGGCTGCGAGTTGCGCTAACCGGTCTGACTATGGCCGAGTACTTCAGGGACGAAGGCCGCGAGGTATTGATGTTCATCGACAACATCTATCGTTACACGCTTGCCGGAACGGAAGTGTCGGCGCTGCTGGGGCGCATGCCTTCCGCGGTCGGTTATCAGCCGACCCTGGCTGAGGAGATGGGCGTGCTTCAGGAGCGCATCACATCGACGAAGACCGGCTCCATCACATCATTCCAGGCCGTCTATGTCCCGGCTGACGATTTGACCGATCCCTCGCCGGCGACGACGTTCGCTCACTTGGACGCGACACTCGTTCTATCCAGGCAGATCGCAGAGCTAGGAATCTACCCGGCTGTGGACCCGCTGGATTCCACAAGCCGCTTATTGGACCCGAATGTAATCGGCCAGGATCATTACGATACCGCACGCGCGGTGCAAGCCGTGCTGCAGCGCTACAAAGAATTGCAGGACATCATCGCAATTCTCGGTATGGACGAGCTGTCCGAGGAAGACAAACAGATTGTCCAGCGCGCGCGCAAGATACAACGTTTTCTATCGCAGCCATTCGCTGTTGCCGAGACGTTCACGGGCACTCCGGGAAAATACGTTTCCTTGAGCGACACGGTCAAGGGTTTTAAAGCCATTGTCGCCGGAGAGTACGACCACTTGCCCGAGCAGGCTTTTTACATGGTCGGCTCTATCGAGGAAGCCGAAGAGCAGGGCAAGAGCCTGCAGTAGGAATAACGAATCGTGGCCAGCATCCATATCGATATTGTCAGCGCCGAAGGTGAGATCTTCACAGGGGAGGCGGCAATGGTCTTCGCCCCCGCCAAAATGGGCGAGATTGGTATCGCCCCCAGGCATGCTCCGCTGTTGACCGATCTGAAGCCCGGCGAAGTGCGAGTTCAGACGGCTGACGGCGAAGAGAAGCATTTCTATGTCACCGGCGGTGTTCTAGAGATACAGCCTCACCTCGTCACCGTGCTCGCCGACAGCGCATTACACGCAGACCAGCTTGACGAAGACGTGGCGCTGGCGGCCCGCGAGCGTGCCAAGGAAGTCCTGGAAGGCCGGCATGGCGAAATCGATCTCGCCCAGGCTCAGGCTGAGATGGTCGAAGCGGAGGCCCGTTACCGAGCGGCCCAGAACCTCAAGGGCAAGCGTCGCTGAGACGTTTTTCGGCCGACATCGTCGGTTGCGGCGGTGGGAAACAGTCGAACTCCCGACGCTATCGGCACGTCTTTGCAGCGCTACCGCGCTATCATCGGTCACTATCGCTTCTCGACATGGGGTAACGATGGCTCTGACGGTAGTAATCCTGGCCGCCGGCCACGGCAAGCGCATGAATTCGGACCTGCCAAAGGTGTTGCAGCCGCTGGCCGGCCGCGCGCTGCTGGCGCATGTACTGGATACGACCCGACAGTTGCAGCCGGACGCAATCAATATCGTCTATGGGCACGGCGGAGAAGCGGTTCGGGGCGCGTTCACCGATAACGATCTAACCTGGAGTCACCAGCTCGAGCAGCTCGGTACGGGTCATGCGCTCGCTCAGGCGCTTCCGTCGATTCCCGACGACCATCAGGTATTGGTCCTTTATGGGGACGTGCCGCTCGTAAAAGTCGATAGCTTGAGGACTCTGTTGAGCCAAGGCAGTGGCGAAGAGGCCGTGATGTTGACCGCGTTCGTCGACAATCCGCACGGCTACGGACGAATTCTGCGCACTGACAAGCGTGCCGTCAGCGGAATCGTCGAAGAGAATGAAGCGTCGGCCGAAGAGCTCGGAATTGCGGAAATTAATACCGGCCTGATGCGCCTGCCGGCCGGACGGCTACGGGGCTGGCTAGCCGAATTGACTAACGAGAACTCTCAGGGAGAGTTCTATCTGACGGATGCTGTCGGCATGGCTGTTCGCGACGGTGTCGAAGTCATCGGACTTCCCGCCGCGGATCCGGCCGAGGCGCTGGGCATCAACAACCGCTCACAGTTGGCGGCGGCGGAACGCATCCTGCAGCGACGTCACGCCGACGCTGCGATGGAGAGCGGCGCGACGTTAGCGGATCCAGCGCGTTTTGACGTTCGCGGTGAACTGATTGTCGGCCGCGACGTCTTTATCGATGCCGGCGTACTATTTCTAGGCCAGGTTGAGCTTGGCGACAGGGTTCAGATCGGGCCGAATACAGTGATCTCCAACTCAGCGCTGGGGGACGGTTGTGTCGTGCATCCGAACTCCGTTCTGGACGGTGTCGTAGCGGGGCCGGATTGCGAGATCGGACCATTCGCCCGCCTGCGACCCGGGACCGAGTTCGCCGAGCGTGTGAAGGTCGGTAACTTTGTCGAGGTGAAGGCCAGTAAGGTCGCCGCCGGCAGCAAGATGAATCATCTAACCTACGTGGGCGATTCCCAAGTCGGCGGTGCCGTTAATATCGGTGCCGGGACGATCGTCTGCAACTTCGATGGCGCCGTAAAAAGCCGCACCGTGATCGGCGACCGCGCCTTCATCGGTTCAGGTGTCATGCTTGTGGCGCCGGTCAAAGTTGGTGAAGGGGCGACGGTCGGGGCGGGCTCGACCGTGACTAAGGATGCCCCGGCGGAAGAGTTGACGCTTGCTCGTGCGAGGCAGACGGTTGTAAAAGGCTGGAAACGCCCGCAGAAGCCGCCGAAATGAGTAGCAAGCACGTGCCAAGCTGAGCCGATCTCACCGATAATTACTACCAGGCCAGGAATAAGGACGCTTAAGGTATGTGTGGAATCGTTGGTGCGCTAGCCGAGCGCGATGTGACTCCGATATTGATGGAGGGTCTCAAGCGCCTCGAGTACCGTGGTTATGACTCGGCCGGTATCGCCCTGGGCGAGGGCGGCGCCCTGAAGCGCGTCAGGCGCGAGGGCAAACTCCGTAACCTCGAAAAAGCGCTCGCGGATTTCCCGATCAGTGGTTACTGCGGAATTGCACACACGCGATGGGCGACCCACGGCGCTCCCAGCGAGATCAATGCGCACCCGCACACCTCGGGCGCCAACGTCGCAGTCGTCCACAACGGCATCATCGAGAATCACAACGAACTCCGTGCCGAACTGAAGGCGGCGGGCTACGAGTGCACTTCGGAGACCGATTCCGAGGTCATCGCTCATCGGGTCCGCTTTCATCTAGCGAAGCTCGACACGCTGCTCGAGGCCGTACGGGCGACGGTCGCCGATATGCAAGGCGCCTACGCTCTCGTCGTCATGGACGCGAATGACCCGGACGCGCTTGTATTGGCACGGTGCGGCGGCCCCGTCGTGATCGGGCTCGGGGCTGACGAGAATTTCGTTGCGTCCGATATTGCGGCGCTCCTGCCCGTGACTCGGCGGTTTCAATTTCTCGAAGACGGTGATGTCGCACTGGTGCGTCGCCGTAGCATCGAGATTTACGACGCAGATGGGAATGTCGTCGAACGCCCGGTCATCGAGAGCGAACTCACCGCGGAGTCGGCGGATCGTGGCCGCTTTCAGCACTACATGGAAAAGGAGATTCACGAACAAGGGCGCGCTGTGGCCGCTACGCTCGAGGACCGTATAGTGGATGGACGGCTGTTGGACAACATATTCGGTCCGGCCGCGAACGATATCCTCGCGGCAGCCGACGGCGTCCACATCGTCGCCTGTGGCACGAGCTATCACGCGGGGCTCGTCGCCCGTTATCAGATCGAGGAGCTTGCCGGACTACCGTGCATGGTAGAGATCGCGAGCGAATACCGTTATCGCAGCCCGGTGGTGCCGAAGAATACATTGTTCGTCGTTATATCCCAGTCGGGGGAGACAGCCGACACGCTGGCCGCGCTGCGAGCTGCTACCGAATTGGGGTATCTGGGAAGTCTGGCGATCTGCAATGTTCCGGAGAGCTCGCTGGTTCGCGAAGCAGATCTCGTATTAATGACACGCGCGGGTCCGGAAATCGGCGTTGCTTCAACGAAAGCGTTTACGACTCAGTTGGCCGCGTTGGCGCTGTTGACGATCACATTGGCGAAATTCCGTGGCTTGAACGCGCAGGACGAGAAAAACCTTGTCCGACAACTCGCCGAGTTGCCAACGCTCGTCGAGCAGACCCTGACGCTCGACAAGGTGATCGCGACCCGGGCGGAGGAGTTCGCGGACAAGCGTCACGCTTTATTTCTCGGCCGTGGCGTAATGAACCCGGTTGCGATGGAAGGAGCGCTCAAGCTCAAGGAAGTCTCCTACATTCATGCTGAAGCGTACGCTGCCGGTGAGCTGAAACATGGCCCGCTCGCGCTTGTCGACGACGATATGCCGATCGTGACCGTTGCGCCGAACAACGGGCTGTTGGAGAAACTGAAGTCGAATCTTCAGGAGGTCCGAGCGCGTGGCGGCCAGCTATACGTCTTCGCAGATGCTGAGGTAGACCTGGACGAAGGAGACGGTGTGCACACCATCCGGATGCCCTCTCACGCTGAGCCGCTTCAGGCGCCGATCCTGTACACCGTGCCGCTACAACTGCTCGCCTACTACGTCGCGGTACTAAAGGGTACCGATGTGGATCAGCCGCGTAATCTGGCCAAGTCGGTTACCGTGGAATGAGGGTCTCTTGTGAGGTTTATCCATACCTCACATTCAACATAACAACCCAATCAAACAACCTAACTTTTCTATGTGAGTACTCTGAAAGACAAGAGTATCTCTATACCCTGATCA
>Ga0310122_10000290_pt1 | contig 32792 bp, 30 predicted proteins | sample CB6_Bottom_1051__FD_203503 | JGI IMG/M metagenome (GOLD analysis project Ga0310122, IMG submission 203503) | Marine microbial communities from Western Arctic Ocean, Canada - CB6_Bottom_1051 | ecosystem: Environmental > Aquatic > Marine > Oceanic | place: Canada: Western Arctic Ocean | collected...
GGTCATAGGCGACGCCAATGGGATTCCGCGCTCGGCGAAGCAACATCTCCGGGACGTCAGGTGGCGTCGGAAGCTCGACCCGTTCACCGATTGCCCTTGCGTCGACCACGGCGCGCAGCAGAGCGTATTCCTGGTCGGTCGGCGTTCGCTTCATGACCGACAGAAAATCCCGCGTGATCAGATAGCCGCGCGAAACCGTCGGCAGCTGAAGCATGCTCTCCATGAATCGCGACATGAACTGGCCTTCGTAATATTTCCCTTTGACCCAGGTCGTGGTGAACCGGTCGAGTCGCTGCCAGAGGAGGTATTGAAAGGGCCAGTAGTTGTATCGATCCGTATGATTCATGGCAAAGATGACGGGTTCGTCGGGAATCCGATCTTGATTCTCCATGTCGAGTTCAATTCCCGGAAGCCGGCTGTAATTCACGCCCAGGAACCAGCCGAGGAATCGTTGAGAGAAAGGACGGCGAACCAGATTCAGTCTTTCGAGTCGAGCAAGATCGAGCATCAGATCAACCCTTCACAAGCGACGCCAACTCGTCTGGCGTATTGACATTCGTGAGCGGCGCGCGGCCAAGACCCGTGAGGCCCAGCTGTTCGATCGTGACGCGATCACACCCGACGATCGCGAGCAACTCGTTCAGCGAGAGTCGATCGGCTTCGAGGTTCGCTCGAGCGACGCGAAGGCATGGCTCGCGCTCGTAGATCGCGCAGAGGGGATGGTCGCCATCTTGATCCGCGGGAACGACGATTTCGCTCGCCGGCCAGGCGCAGAGCGCGAGCAGGAGATCGGGGCAGAGAAGGGGGAGATCCGTTGCGACGATCAGGACGCGCGGCGACGTGGCTGCCTCCAATGCCGCGACCAGGCCGCGCAAGGCACATTGCGGCCCCGCCGGATCCTCGATTCGCAGACCGGGCGCTCGCTCTTCCGGCGCACCCCCGATCAACAACGTTTCCGAGAAGAGGCCGGCGAGCATTTTCGCCGTGCGCGTCGACCACGCCTCGCCCTCCCACTTGAGATGGGCCTTATCGCGTCCCATTCTCGACGACTCGCCACCGAGTAGCAGGGCTCCGGTCACATTACCGAGCAGACCGATCGCCATCGCTTCAGAATCCTCGCTCGTCCCGATCAAAAAATCCCGGTTCGAGAATCTGCACATCGACCTCCTCTCCGACGTCGAGGTTTTCTCGCTCAGCCGGAAAAATAACCAATCCCACACCGCGAATCAGCGAGGTCAGAACGCCGGAACTCTGGTTCCCGGTGGGCGTTGCATGAAGGCCGTCGTCTCGAGACTCGAGGGCGACGCGCACGAAATGCAGACGCCCCGCGTTCTTCGTCATCTTCTCGGTCAGCCGTGCGCGAACGACGGGACGAAAGAGCGAACGATGCCCGATCATCTTGCGCAGCGCAGGCCTCACGAATTGTTCGAAGGTCACCGCGGCGGAAACCGGATTGCCCGGCAGCCCGAAGACGAGAGTTCCGGTCGATTCGATCACGCCGAAGACCAGCGGGTAGCCCGGCTTCATCAAGACGCCCCAGAAATGAAGTTTGCAACCCAACCTTTCGAGAACGCCACGAACATGATCGTGATCGCCGACGGAAACGCCGGCCGAAGTCACGATGACATCCGCTCGCAATCCTGCGCGAAGCTTCGCTTCGATCGCCTCGGGTCGGTCCTCGGCGATACCGAGATAGAGCGGTTCGGCACCGACCTCACGGCATTGGGCGGCCAGCGTATAGGAGTTCGAAGAAACGATCTGGCCCGAGTCAGCGGGTCGATCCGGTTCGACGAGTTCGTTTCCGCCTGACAAGATGGCTACCGTTGGCCTCTGATGGACGGAAACGACCGAACGACCAATCGAGGCCAATACGCCTAGATGCGCGGCACCTAACACTGCACCCGCTTCGATCAGTCGATCTCCGACGTCGAAATCTTCACCCGCGTCACGGACATTCTCGCGCGACGCAGGACTCACCAGGATCTCGACGTCGGCGTCGGCGACGCGTGTGTCCTCCTGACGAACCACGGCGTCGGCGCCCGCAGGAAGTGGCGCGCCGGTAAAAATCCTGGCGGCCTCACCGGCTTTGATCGGACGCGCTGCGTGGCCACCCGCGGCGACCTCGAACACCACCGGCAGCGCCACCGGAGATTCTGCAGACGCACCCCTCAAGTCCGCGACACGAACCGCGTACCCATCCATTGCAGAACAATCGTTGGGCGGCTGGCGACGCCCGGAGTCGATCGACTCGGCGAGCACCCGGTTCGCTGCTTGGGAGGCCGAGAGGGTCTCGGCACCGAGCGGATGGGTCAGGCCGAGGATCGTTGTCTGGGCTTCTTCGACGGTGAGACCTTCTCGCATCGGCGCAACAGTACCCTCTAGAGGCCGAAGGCGGGACCCCGGACTGGCATACGCGAACTCGCCCGCTGGGGTTTTCGATTTTCAGGACGCACTTGCACGTGGTCGCGTCGTCGCTAGAGTGCACAAAAATGAGGCAATCTCCTCGTCACGCTATCCGAGCACCCATTCATCAGCCATGAAACACGATCTACAGGGCATCTTCGACGCACTCCTCGAAGGCGTCGTCATCCTCGACGACCTCGGTCGAATCGAACTCGCCAATTCCGAAGCGACTCGCCTCTTCGACGCGACCCGCGAACTCACCCCGGGAGAAGAATTCGCGAAGGTACTCGGCGCGCACCACCCGGTCTGTGAGATCGTCGCGCGCGTGTTGCGATCCGGTCGGGCGTCGCTCCACGACGAAGTCGAATTTCCCCGCCGACTAGCACCTCCGTTGCCCGTCGACGTGGCGGTCTCGATTCTCGACGAGAACGGTCCGAAATCTTCGGGGATTGCGATCGCCTTGCGAGATCGAAGCGCTGCGCGAACCCTGCGTGAAGAAGTCACCGAACGCGAACGCCAGGAGTCCTACGGACACATCGCGGCCGGCATCGCCCACGAGGTCAAGAACCCGCTCGGTGGAATTCGCGGCGCGGCCGAATTGATCGGAATGGACGCGTCGAACGAGCGCGGGCGAAAGGTGTCGGATCTGATCGTCAAGGAAGTCGATCGCATTTCGGACCTCGTCGACGAATTGATGATCTTTGCGCGAGGGGACCGACTCGAACTCACGAGCACGAACGTCCATCGCCCGCTCGATTCGCTGCTCGACCTTCTCCAATTCGAACGTGGCTACGAGAACATCGAGATCCAACGCGTCTACGATCCCTCGCTGCCGGAGATTCCCGCCGACACCGACCGCCTTCAACAGGCTTTTCTCAACCTTGCCCGAAATGCGATGCAAGCCATGGAGGAGGTCGGCGGTACCCTGGTCCTGGCTACGGGGATGACCCTCGAACACCGTATCGTCGGTGCCGATGGCCGTCCCAAACCGACCATCGAAATCAGCTTCTCCGACACCGGGCCCGGCATTCCACCCGAAATTCTGAATCGACTCTCAACGCCCTTCTTTACCACGAAACGGAAGGGAACCGGCCTGGGACTGGCCGTGGCGCGACATTGGATCGGGCGCCACGGCGGACGGATCCGGATTGATTCGGTCGAGGGCGAGGGAACTCGCATCGATGTCCATCTTCCATTGAAACCCGACGAACCGTTCGATCCCAGCGGTCACGACGTACATAATTCTCAGGAGTCTGCTCGATGATCGACCCTCATGCTGGTATGCACATTCTCATCGCGGACGACGAACCGTCGATCCGATTCGTCTTGCAAGAAGTGCTCGAAGACCTCGGTCATCGCGTCGTCACCGTCGAAGACGGTGAAGCGGCGTTAGGCGCGCTCGTCGGGGAGACCTTCGATCTGGCCTTCCTCGACATTCGCATGCCGGAAATGACCGGCATCGAGGTCCTTCAGCAATGTCGAGCCCGAGGCAGCGATGTCGCGATCGTCATCATCACAGCCCAGAACCTGCTGGAGAATGCGATCGAGTCGATGAAGTCCGGTGCTCTCGACTATCTCGTCAAGCCCTTCGCACTCGCCGAAGTCAAGGCGCTAGCCGACAAGGCCGTCGCGACCCGCGCCCTCAAGGACGAAGTTCGCTTGCTTCGACGCGCTGTCGGACGGGCCGTTTCGCCGGGCGGCGATCGTCTGGTCGGATCGAGTCACGCCTTGCTCGACATCTTCAAGACGATCGGCAAGGTCGCGCCGCGCAACGTTCCGGTTCTGATCACGGGCGAAAGCGGCACGGGCAAGGAACTCGTGGCCCACGCGATCCATGCCGCGAGCCCTCGCGCCGAGAAACCCTTCATCCCCGTAAATGCCGCAGCGATTCCGCGAGAGTTGCTGGAGAGCGAACTCTTCGGCCATGAACGCGGGGCGTTCACGGGCGCCACGACATCCCGCGCCGGACGATTTCGGGAAGCCTCCGGTGGCACGATTTTTCTCGACGAGATCGGGGACATGGCCATCGACCTGCAAGCGAAGTTGCTGCGCGTCCTTCAATCCGGCGAGGTGACGCCCGTCGGCGGGCGCGGCGACGAGATCGTCGATGTTCGAATCATCGCCGCCACCCATCATGATCTAGATCAGGGCGTGCGAGAAGGTACGTTCCGAGAGGATCTGCTCTACCGACTCCGTGTAGTTCCAATGTCGATTCCGCCTCTTCGAGAACGCGTTGAAGACATTCGAACTCTGGCCGCCCACTTCATCGATCGCTATGCGCCGGAGTTGACGGAGGGCGCCGTGAACCTTCCCGAACAGTCCATTGAACGGCTCGAATCTCATAGCTGGCCTGGTAATGTCCGAGAGCTCGAGAACGCAATCAAGCGCGCACTGGTTCTGTCGACCAACAATGTTCTGGCGCCGGAGGAATTCGACTTCCTGATGCCGCTACCGAATTCAGGTTCTGGAGAAGGAACGCTCGAAGAACTCGTGATCCAAGAAACCAACCTCCTTTATGACGCGGACAAAGACTCGACCGATATCTATCAGCGTCTTCAGCAGCGAGTCGAGCGTGCGCTTCTCGAAGTTGTTCTCGATCGAACGCAAGGAAATCAAATTCGCGCCGCGGCGCGCCTCGGCATCAATCGGAATACGCTTCGCAAGAAGATCACTGAGCTCGGAATCGAACTACCTCATCGGAGTTGAAGCGTCGCCATGAGCGATCGCGGAAAGCATTACCTGGGGCTGCATGTCCTTGCCGACGACGACCCGCGTTGGCCTTGCGATCCCGTCGAGCAGGCTCGCCGGGCGTGCGCGGCGGGTGTTCCCGTGGTTCAGCTTCGCGCTAAATTCGCAACGGACCAGCAATGTCTCGAATGGGCGTTGGCCATCCGTGAGCTGACCTGGGAAGCGGGCGCGCGCTTTGTCTTGAATGATCGGTTTGACATCGCACTGCTTGCAAAGGCCGACGCGGTTCATCTAGGCCAGAATGACCTTCCTCCGGCAGCCATTCCCAAGGAATTGCGGACTCGATTGGCGATCGGACGCTCGACTCATACGGACGCACAGCTCGAGGCGACACGCGCTGAAGACGTCGACTATGTCGCCTTCGGGCCTGTCTTCGGAACCACGTCGAAGGAATCCGAATTCGATGCGCGCGGCCTCGAAGCCCTCGAGCGAGCGGTACGACTCGCCGCTCCGAGACCGCTGATCGCGATCGGCGGCATCCAGCTAGACCATCTGGCCGATCTCCGTCGCGCCGGTGCGGGCGGGATCGCAGTCATTTCGGGGGTTGCCGGAGCTCTGGACCCGACGACGGCCGCCCGAGACTTCATCGAACGATTCAGACACCGGCTACCGGCATCGGACGAGACGGAGAGCCTGTCATGACGGAACCCGCTCTTCGCGCGGTCTCGTGTGCAGGTTTCTTCGTCCTGCTCGCCATCGCCTGGGCATTCTCGAGCGACCGCAAAGCGATCGATCGGCGTCTGGTCGGACTCGGCGTGGCGATTCAATTCCTGCTGGCCATCGTCTTGTTGCTCAGTCCGATCGGCGGCGTGTTCTTTTCTCTCGTAAAAATTCCGGTCGAAGTCCTGATCAGCGTAACGCGAGCGGGCGTTCAGTTCGTCTTTGGCCCCCTCGCTGACATCGGCCACAGTTTTGCGTTGAACGTGCTGCCCATCATCATCTTCATGGGCAGTCTATTCGGCACCCTCTACTACCTCGGATGGATTCAGCCCGTAGTCCATGGCCTGGCTAAGGCATTGGCCAGAACGATGCACCTATCCGGGGCCGAAGCGCTGGCCGCGATCGCGAATATTTTCGTCGGGTTGATCGAGTCGGGAGTCGTGATCCGCCCCTATCTCGGTCGAATGACCCATTCCGAACTTTTCACGTTCATGACTCTCGGGATGTCGACGATCGCTGGCTCCGTTCTGATTGCCTATGTGACGATTCTCGGCGGTGGCGACTTTGCGGGACATCTGGTCGTGGCGAGTTTGATCTCTGCCCCGGCCGCGATCGTCGTGGCCAAGATCATCATCCCCGAAACCGAGATTCCGGAGACCCGGGGATCGGCGCCGCAACTCGAAGCAACGTCGTCGAGTAGCTTGATCGATGCGGCCGCGGAAGGTGGCATCGTGGGAATGCGGCTGGCTCTCAATATAGGCGCTCTGCTGATCGCCTTCGTCGCACTCGTCGCGCTCGCAAACACGATCATCGGCGCGGGCGCCGGCCTCTTCGGCTACCCCGAGCTGACCTTGCAGGGCATCCTCGGATTCTTCATGGCACCGCTGGCTTTCTTGATGGGTATCCCCTGGAGCGAAGCCCGTGAAGTCGGATCACTCATCGGGCTGAAGACGATCGTCAATGAATTCGTCGCCTATGAAGCATTGGCTCGTTCGATGAGCGAGGAACTCGTTTCAACTCGAAGCGCAATCATCGCATCGTATGCGCTCTGCGGATTCGCGAACTTCGGATCCCTGGCGATTCTACTCGGCGGCATCCATGGAATCGCACCCGAGCGACGGTCCGAGGCGGCGGCGCTTGGGCTACGCTCGATACTCGCGGGCACGCTGGCGACCTGCATGACGGGCTGTCTTGCGGGACTGATGATTTGAGCGGAATCGCTCGAAGGAGATCGATCGGGTGAAAAATTTCGAAGGCAAGATTGCCGTCGTCACCGGCGCTGCCAGCGGCATCGGACACGCGACGGCGCGACGATTGGCGAAACGCGGCTGCGCCGTCGCGCTCGCCGACATCGATCGCGACGGCCTCGAGTCGGTCGCAAAGGAATTGACCGAACTCGGTTCGACGAATTCGATACACGTCGTCGACGTCGCCTCTTCCGAGCAGATGGAAGCCTTCGCGGGCGAAGTCGAAGACCTTTACGGCCGGGTCGACATCCTGATCAACAATGCCGGTGTCGCGATTGCCGGAACATTCGAAGAGCAGCGCCTCGAGGATCTCGAATGGCTCGTCGGCATCAACTATTGGGGCGTCGTCTATGGATGTCACTATTTCCTGCCACTTCTGAAGCGACCGGAAGAAGCGCATATCGTCAACCTGTCCAGCATGTTCGGCTTTCTCGGCCTGCCGGAACAAAGCGGCTACTGCGCAACTAAAGCGGCGGTTCGCGCTTTATCCGAGAGTCTCTGGGCGGAATTGCGTCGCGACAAGATTGGCGTCACGAGCATTCATCCGGGCTGCATCGACACGTCGATCATTCAATCGAGTCGGATCGACGACGAAAAATCGCGCGCCAACATTCAAGAGCTCTTCAATCTACGTGGAGCACCACCAGATACGGTCGCGGTCGCGATCCTTCGCGGAATTGAAAAGAACAAGCTTCGCGTTCGAGTTCGACCGGAATCGGTCCTGAGCGAATGGGGGAAGCGACTCTTCCCCGTCGGCATTCACCGAATGATCGCGAGGTACTGGAAACGACGGCGAGTGACTCAGCGATCCGAGACGCGGACTGCGAAATGAGCTGGCGAAAGACCACCGCCCGATATGGAGCGATCGTGGCCGTTCTCGTCGCTCTGTTTTGGTTGGCGCTCGCACTTCAACTCGAGGGCTACATCAACCAGATCGATCCGACTCCGCTGCCAGCGATCTCTCCACGTGCCCGCGCCCTGCACGACACGAGCTTCGTCGCCGATCTCCACGCGGACTCCCTGCTCTTCGGCCGAAACCTGCTCGACCGCAGTAGTCTGGGACACGTCGATCTCCCCCGTCTCCGCGAAGGTGGCGTCGGTCTGCAGATTTTCTCGCTTCCGACCATCGTTCCCTTCGGACTCAATATCGAAGCCAATGAACGACCGGGCCTCGATGCCATCACGATCGCCGGGCTGGCCCAACTGTCTCCCACCGCGTGGCTTGGTCCCACGGGCCGGGCGCTCTATCGGGCCAATCAATTGCGCGACTACGCCCGCGCGTCGGACGGTACACTGGTCCTGATCGAAGATCGTGCGGACCTCGAGCGTTTACTCGCGGCCCGCGCGGAGGGAGCGGAGATTACGGGTGCCCTGCTCTCGATCGAAGGTGCGCATGCCATGGAAGGGGATCCCGACAGCCTGCAGCGACTATTCGACGCGGGGTATCGAATGATCGGGCTCACGCATTTCTTCGACAATCGTTACGCGGGTTCGGCACATGGGGTCGAAAAGGGCGGGCTGACCGATCTGGGTCGACAGACCGTACTCGACATGGAAAAACTCAACGTCGTCGTTGACCTGGCGCATCTCTCGCCGACAGCAATCGGCGAGGTTCTCGACTTCGCCAGCCAACCGACCGTAGTCTCCCACTCGGGTGTTCGCGCAACCTGTGACAATCGGCGAAATCTCTCTGATGAACTCATCCGCCGAATCGCAGACGGCGGAGGTATTGTCGGAATCGGCTATTGGGAAACGGCCGTTTGCGGCCGTACGCCTGCGGATATCGCCAAAGCGATCAGTCATATCGTCGGTCTCGTCGGAGCCGACCATGCGGCGCTTGGGTCCGATTACGACGGCGGAACTACGGTCGGCTTTGATACCAGCGACCTTCCCGCAGTGACGCAGGCCTTGATCGACGAAGGCCTTGGCGATGCGGCCATCCGAAAGGTCCTAGGCGAGAACGTTCTTCGCGTTCTTTCGAAGACCCTACCGCCTGCCGGCATCGAGGCGGACTAGCACGACTCGGAAATGGAGGTCGGATCGCCTTCCGATTCCTTTGTTGGCTTCTGTTCCTGCTGCTCTTCCTTCGGATCCGTGTCGGGCTCGAGAAACATCTCGAGCATGAGAATTCCGACACCAATGACGATATAGCTATCAGCCATGTTGAACGTTGGCCAGACATAGCCACCCCAAAGCCGAAAATCGAGAAAATCGATGACTTCCCCATATGCGATGCGGTCGGTCAAATTGCCGATCGCTCCGCCTAACACGGCTCCGATCGCGATCGAGGAGAGCCATTGACTCGAGTCGAGCCGCCTGAAGAAGGCCAGGAGTAGCACGATCGCTAGAACACCCGTCCCCAGAAAAAAGACCTGGCGGAAGTCGGAAGACATCGTCGCCATGAAGCTGAATGCGCCCCCTGGATTCCGGACGTGTGTCAGGTTGAAGAAATCGGGAATCACCACCAACCGTTCGCCATATTGAAATCGACCGATGATCCAGAGCTTCGTCAGCCGGTCGATCGCCAGTGCCGTCACGAAGACGATCGACAAGATGAGCGTGTTGCGTGAAGGAGCTCTCATGGCGCCGCAGGGTATCACGTTGGCCACGACCGCCCTCGCTGATGGGCTGAGCGGGCTCGAACGCGCGCTGACGTCCGCCACAGACTCGCCATTTTCCCACGGGGCTTCGCCTTCGCGATGATAACATTACAGTTATTGTCCCGTTCTATCCGATTTGTTAATTTAATGGTCATGCAACCCACCGCGCGCAGCCTCGTGCTCGACCTCCTCTCGACCCTGCGTCGAGGAACGATGCCCGTGCGCGCGCTTGTCGAAGCCGGAGCGATTCTGGGGATCGAAGAGAACAATATTCGCGTTAGCCTCGCGCGGCTCTACTCGAGCAACCGGATCGAACGCGACGAGCGCGGCCGCTATCGACTCGGTCCTGCCGTTGAAGCGATCAGCGGCCAACTGCGCAGCTGGCGACGTCTCGATCGCCGAATGCGAACCTGGGAAGGACATTGGGTCGCCGTTCACCAGGTCCGCCTGGGACGCGGCCCGGCCAGACGGCGGCGCGAACGCGCCCTCGAGATGCTGGGATTCCGTGAACTCGAAACTGGTTTTTCCTTCCGCCCGGACAACCTTCGAGGCGGCATCGTGGAACTGCGCCGACAGCTCGTCGCGCTGGGATCGGGACCCGCCGACCAGACCGGCTCGCTCGGCCGCGTCTTCATCGTTCGCGACCTCGACCCAACGAGCGACCTCCAGATGCGAAGCCTGTGGGACGCGGATGCGATCGCGACCGAGGCTCGAGTCGCGCTCGAATCGCTGCGAGAAAGCGAAGCGCGCATGGCGCGCCTCTCGATCGAAGAAGCCATGGCCGAGAGCTTTCTCGTCGGCGGACGCGTCTTGCGACAACTGGTTCGCCATCCGCTTCTACCCGCGAAAATCCTCGCTCCGGAACCACTCGCGAACCTGCTCGAAGCCATGAAGAACTATGACGAGCTCGGGCGAGTTGCCTGGGCCGCCTTTCTCGCGCGTCATGAGGTGCCTCATCGCGCGCTACCCCTCGACTCTCGACAATCCAATTTCGGCCTGATCCCGGCCACACCTTCCGAACTTCACTAGGACCTGCGAGGAAACGCCATGACAGCCACGCCGACTGCCCCTGCACTCGATCAACGCGAGGATTCGATACTGAAGCTCTCTGCTGAACAGGTTCGCGGCGAACAGCATTGGAAGAAGCAATTTACGAAGGAAGAGCTGCGCGATATCCTGGCCTTCGAGGACTGGCGAAGTGTCTGGACCCTGGTCGTGAATTGGGGAATCATTTTCGGCAGCTTCGCGCTCGTCGGCTGGCATGCGAATCCGCTGACCATCTTGCTCGCCCTCTTTCTGATCGGCGGCCGACAACTCGGTCTTTCGATCGTCCTACACGAAGCCGCACATCGCTCCTTCCTGTCCAACCGGAATTGGAATGATTGGGTGGGGAACTGGCTCGGCGCGTATCCCGTCTGGTCCGATGTTCTCCCTTACCGCAACTACCATCTCGTGCATCATGCCAAGACGGGTACGGAGGCGGATCCGGACCTGTCCCTCACCCTACCCTTCCCGATCTCGAAGGCGAGTTTTCGTCGTAAGGTGTGGCGGGACTTGAGTGGCCAAACCGGCTGGAAGCAACTCGTCGGTACCTTCAAGCGTGACGTCGGAATCGGAATGGCTCGGAGTCAGCGCAATCAGGGACTCAAGCCGGGCGAGAAGCCCGACGTCGGCTGGCACAAGCTCCTGCCGGTAGTCGTGACCAATGGCCTCATCCTCGGAATCCTGGCGCTCTTCGGACGGCCCGAGCTCTATCTACTCTGGGTCGTCGCCCTGCTCACGACCTTTCGCCTCGTGATACGCATCCGCTCGATTGCAGAACACGCGATGACTGGCCCCGCCGAGAATCCGCTTCGCAACACACGAACGACGCTCGTAACGTGGTGGGAGCGCCTGTTTCTCGCACCGAACTTCGTGAACTATCACCTGGAACATCATCTGCTGATGACGGTGCCCCACTATCACCTGCCGAAAATGCATCGGTTACTACGCGAACGCGGGTTGCTCGAAGGGGCGCTGATCGCGGACCGCGGCTATTTCGAAGTCCTCGCACGAGCGGCGAACGCGTAACGCCACGAGTCCCTCTAGCATCCCGCCACGCAACCGCGGGCGTCGATCTTGAGCGCGCCGTCGGCAGCGGCGCGTCGAAAGATCGGATCTTCCCGGATCTGATTCTCACGCCAGCAGGCTTCGACCAATTTGATCGCATGCTCCTGCAGTGAACAGGCGGCGTGATAGCGAATCTCCTCCCAATCACCGGAGATCCGATCGACCTCCGCGTCTCTTTCTGGTGCCGCCGTCTCTTCACCAAATATTGAAAGCATCGCGACCGTCGCCTGGAAAGCAGCCAATGCCAAAGAGCAAGAATCGGCTTGCGACAGATGAGTCTGCACGAGTCTCGCCGCACTCGGGATCGTCACGGCATGGACGAATCCGATTCGCACGGCGGGATGGTCGAGGTAGATTGACGCTGCCTTGCCACAGAGATCGCTCAGAAATCCGTCCAGCTCTTCGGGCCGAGGCTGCGCCACACGCTCGATCGCTTCAGCGAAGGCCGGAAAGGAATCGAGTCGACGAACACTCTCGAAGAAGAAACCCTGCCGCGACTGGGGTTCCCCGACGAGCGGCCACTCCGACAGAACCTCGATGGCGTCCTTGGCAGGTGTCGTCCCGACCCCCAATCGCCCGGGCAAGGTCTGGAAATGTGCAGACCAATAGGCGAGACCGCGGGCCAACTCGCGTCGACGAAGCGGATTGTCCTGCTCCTCGAGGCTTCGGACGGCATGCGCTACGCGGAGAAAACCATGTCCGGCGCCCGCGAAGAGACCGGGGATCAGCGGGGGTACGAACTCCTCGACGACTCGACCCCAATCCCCTTTCGCTAGCCGCGCCTCGTAGGTGGCAACCCAATCTGCGGCGCGCGAGGGATCTCCGAGTGCCGAGCCTTCTTCGGCTGGCTCGATCGCGCGCCCCGTCGCCGCGACCGGCAAGCGAGCGGCGTAGAGTCCCAGAAAGGCTGGAATCAGTGCCTGATGGCCGAGCCGTTCGAGCGCCTCGACCGCCATGGGTCCGTGATTGGCGAGCCCGCCTGCATATTCGAGGTCGCCCAGGTGAAAGCGCTCGAGAGCCTCTTCGAAATTGCTCACCCTCTCCCTTTCGCTGTCCCGGAACCGACCCATCCGTTTCATTCGGGCTTCATAAACGAACAGCGTAGCGAGCCGCCGAGCGAGGCGTCGGAACAGGCCGTTGGCTGCTAAGCTCTCTGCGCCTTCCGGTATCGTGCGCGGCACGCACCGAGCGCGCCATCACCTCAAGAGGACCTGTTCCCATGGCTGACCCCGTAAGCGCGAGTCAAGTACTCGACGCACTTCGCCCGATCATCGATCCCGATTTCGGAAAGAGCATCGTCGATCTGGGCTTCATCAAGGATCTCCGGATCGACGGCGCGGCCGTCTCCTTCGCAATCGAGCTGACCACACCGGCCTGCCCGGTAAAGGAAGAATTCAAGCGCGCGGCAAACGAACGCGTACTTGCACTCGACGGCGTCGAGGACGTTGCAGTCACGATGACCGCCAACACGCGGCAGGCCAGTCGCGCGTCCGGCGAAGGGAAGACCCAGATCGACCTGCCGGGCGTCAAGAACATCATCGCGATCGCCTCCGGCAAAGGCGGCGTCGGCAAGAGCACGACGGCGATCAACCTCGCCCTCACCCTTTGCAATGAAGGTGCGAAGGTCGGCATTCTCGATGCCGACGTCTATGGCCCCTCCCTCTCCTTGCTCACCGGCACCCATAGCCGCCCGGACACGACCCCCGACCGAAAGATCATGCCACTCGTCGGTCACGGCATGAAGCTGATGTCGATGGCCTTCTTTCTCAACGACGACTCACCCGTCATCTGGCGTGGCCCGATGGTCCATGGACTCGTGAAGCAATTCTTGACAGACGTGAAATGGGGAGAGCTCGACTACCTGATCGTCGACATGCCGCCGGGAACCGGCGACGCCGCCCTCACGTTGACCCAACTGGCACCGCTTTCGGGCGCCGTCATTGTGACGACGGCCAATGACCTGTCTCTGATCGATGCGCGCAAGGGACTGCAGATGTTCGAGACGGTCGGCGTTCCGATTCTCGGCATCGTCGAGAACATGTCCTTCTTCACTCCCTCGGATCAGCCCGATCGCAAATACCACATCTTCGGAAAGGGCGGCGGCGAACGCGTCGCGAAGGAGTTGGGGGTCGATTTTCTCGGCGAGGTACCGATCGATCCCCGCATCGCCGAAGACGGCGACCTCGGAAAACCCATCATCGTGAGTCAGCCCGACTCACCGTCCTCGGTTGCCTTTCGATCGATTGCTGGCCAGGTCGCGCGCAAGGTCGCGGTGCTCGCGATCAATAGCCCGCAGGTCGCCGACGCGAATATTACCTGGGTGAACTAACAGCGTCGCCAGGCGGTCGTTCGCGCCGAGGACTCAAGCTCGTCTGATCAGTCGAAGGCAGAGCGCGGGTGTCACCGTGATGTCGACCAGCCACGCGATCGCAAGGGTCGCCGAGCCGAGCATCCCGAATTCGGCCTGATTGCGCAGATCACTTCCGCCGACGACCAGGAGTCCTACGCAGATCGCCAACGTCGTACACGTGATTGGGCGACCGACGTGCACCAGAGCTTGACGAAGGGCCTCCTCGACATCGACGTTGCCCCGTAGCGCGCGACGATACTCAACGAGGAGATGGAGCGTGTCGTCGACGGCGATTCCCAGGACGATCGAACCCATCAAGGCCGTCGAATTATTCAGCGTGACACCGGTCGCGCCGAGCAGTCCGAAATAGAGTAGAACCGGCATCAGGTTCGGAATCAGTGCATAGAGGCCGAGCCGAACGGACTTGAAATATCCGATCAGCAGCAACCCGATCATCGCACTCGCAGCCAGCAGACTCAGCGCCTGCGCCAGAGCGATCCGGTTGGCCGCACGCGTCAGCAGAATCGCGTTGCCCGTGGTGTGTCCGCTGATTTCGTCCGGCAGCTCGGCCAGGCGGGCATCGATTCTGCGGGCCAGGAGATCGAACTCATGGGTTTCCGTTTCCGTCGAACGAACCATGACCGTGATGACCTGGTGTGCCCGGTCGAGCAGGACATCGAGTTCTTCGTTGGCGCCGAAAAGCAGCAATTGCGCGATCAGATTCTCGTTATCGGGAATTCGTCGCGTCGGAATTTCTTCCGGACCGAGCGCTTCGTTCAGGACTTCGAGATATTGGACTACGGACGTCGTGGCACCGATCTCTGGCTGTGCAATCAACCATTCCTGCAGACTCGCCACCTCACGTAGCAGCTCCGGGCGTTCGAAGGCACCGGGCTCTCGGGCGCGCAGCATGACGTAGAACTGATTGGCGCCGCCAAAGAGCCGGTCGACCTCTTCGTAGGCGAGCCGAATCTCGGTCTCCGGTCCAAAGTTCTCGATCACAGGCAGGTTGACTTCGATTTTCGTCGCCGACCATGTCGATGCGATCAATACGACCGCCGCCACGACCAGAATCGGTGTCGCATAACGAATGTCAAAATCCGCGACCGCACGGAAACGTCGGTCGAGCCAGTTCGATTCCGGAACCGTGAATTTCGCCCGACCGGTCTTCCGTCCGGGGAGCATGAGCGGAACGAGGGTCAGTGCGGCAAGCAAAGTCGCCATCGTGCTGACTACAGAGAAGATTCCGAAGCTACGAATCACTTCGAGACCGTTGGCGAGCAAGGAGATGAACCCGGCCGCCGTCGTGAGTGCCGTGAACGTGACCGGAAAGGCCACTCGTGCAAGCGCGCGCTGCACCCGATCGTCGCCCTCGCTCGTCTGAAAGCTCGCGACGACATGCGTTGCGTACGCGAATCCCAACACCAGAACGAGGGGCGGAATCAGCGTCGTCACGATGTTGAGATCGTGACCGACCCAACCCATCACTCCGACCGTCCAGACGAGCCCGAGAGCGACTGCCGCAATCGGCACGATCCCGATGCGAAAGCTCCTAAAGAAGAGGCACGAGATGACACTCATCAACAGGAAGACGATGGGAACCATCGTAGTCAGCTCCGACGTCATCAACCGACCCACTTCGGCCTTGATATGCGGGGTTCCCGCCAGGACGACCGACATGTCCGGCGCGGCCGCGCGGGCAATGTCGCGAACCGCGAGATCGAGGGATCGGGCGAGAAAGACGGCTTCGGGCATCCGCTCGAAGGTGACCAGAATTCCCGTGGCCGTTCCATCAGCGGAGACGAAGGTTCCGGCCCGCAGAGGATCGGAAAGAACGTCGTCGCGAAGCAGGTTGGCCTCGTCCTGGGTCGTTGGAATGGTTTCCAGGAATCCCGAGATTTCGAGATCGTCGTCGACCGAACGCATACGAATGGCGTTGGCCAGGCCTTCGACGTGATGCACACCCTCGGCGCGCTCGACCGCGCGAGTCACACGCGACAGTGTTGCCAACCCGTCCGGCGTAAAGAGAGATTCCGAGCGCAGCGAGAGCAACACGACGTCGTCGCTGCCGAATCGCTCGAGCAACTCTTCGTAGAAGCGTCGCGCCGGATCGTCGGCGGGCAGCATCTCGTTCAGGGATGGATCGATCTTGATGCGCGGAAGTCCGCGAATCGGGTCGTAGATTCCGGCGGCGGCTGCAAACGTGAACAGCACGAGGAGTGACGCGACCCATCCGCGATGGCCGAGAATCCAACTCGAGAACGAATCCGACAGGTGGAGGCCCTCGTTCAGTGCCCGACGGAGGCCGGCGCAGGTTCCTGAAGCGCGCGCTTCGTGAATTGCTCGACGGGAAGTCTCGCTTTTGTTTCGAATCGATCGATTCTGATGATCGTCCGGGACTCGCGGCGAAGATCTTCCATCACGAAGAGATAGGGCAGATGAGCGGACCCAATCGTACGAATCTCATCCTGTGGTGCGCGCAGACGCTTACGGAGCCGGTCGCCACGTTCGAAGAGATCCACTTGAATCGGCACGCAATGCCGCTGATCGATGTAGGTGAGCACGCGCGTATATTCGGATCCATCATCGGGCCCCGGGATCGCCTCGAGAAGCCAGGCGGAGCGCCCATCGATTTCTGCGATTCCGATCAACTCGAGGTTGCCTCGATTCAGCGGCTCGCGCAGTCGTTGCAGATCCTCAAAGCTGAAATCCGTGCCGAGTACCGGACCGCGCAGTCTCTTGCTTCGCACGCGCTTCACTTTCGGAAGCTCGGGAAGTCGCACGAAGAACTCGGGCTGATCCGATTTGCGGTCCATGATCAGTAGCGCCGTTCCCGCCGTCTTGGCTGGCTCCAAAATGCGGAGAAGGACCCGGACCAGTTCGTCGTCGTCCTTTGTCCAGCGGACCTCGGCTCGCGAACGAGTCGTCTCACCCCCTTTGCCGATCGCTTCGAGGCTGAACTCGATGACACCCGCGGCGTCTGGCAGGTTTCGACTCGAACAGGCTTCAATCTGTGCAAGCGTTGCGGAAGCTCCGAGCAACTCGGGCGCGAACACGTCCGAAGCGTTCGCGGAATGGACGGGGTTTCCGAGGACCGCACCAAGCACGCAAAAGAAGGCACCCGCTCGCGCGACACGCGAACGCCGCGAAGTCCGTAAGCGCATTGAATCAAATCGCATTTCGTCTCGAGTCTTCACGCTCACCACCCGGCGGAGAGGCTCCACCAAAGCGCCGGGGCCGTCGACCCAATGCGGCAGAAAGAATCCGACTCCCCACGCGTCTGAGTCGGACGTCCGGGCCAAACCGGCCGATTATGATCTCCCCAGCCCGGCCGTCGAGACCGCGGGCCTGAAAACACGCCCTCAGAGGGTCCAGAGGTCTGGTTGTCTCAGTTCGCACGAAAGCCATGAATCAGCTCCGGGTAGAGGATCGGCAGGCCGCGAACGGGTCCCTTCAGGGATTCCGCGACCCACTCGTCGTACTCGAGTTTCTGGATCTGCAGACCGGCCACGGGCTCGAAGAAGCGCTCGGGAATCTCGAAGCCCGAGGCCCAATTCGAATAATTGAGCGTTGCAGAATCGCCAGATTCACGATCGAAATTCTCGACTCGAAGAGGTACCTCCGACTCGCCGACCGCGACCCAGACCGTTCTTCGACCGGTCGAATTCGTGACTCGCCAGATCTCGGCCGGAATCCCGTTGAGCACGCCAGCCTCGACTCGCTCACCACTGGCTCGAATCAGTCTTTCGAGGTCGTTGCCGAAGGGGCGCCCGCGGGTCGCGTCTTCTGCGATCGCGAGTGGCGACCTCTTCACCTCGACACCCTCGCCGCGAAGTTCGTCGAAGACCAGGTATCGGTTGCCGCGCACGATCGTCGTGATCGGTCTCACACCCAGCATGGTCTCCGCACGCAGCGTCGGTCCCAGCGACCAGTAATGCGTCACACGATATCCGCCACGCCCAGAAACCACCGTCGACACATACCAGGTTGGCGGTCCCGTAATCTCCTTCGCTTCGTCGCCGACCGACGGTCGAGCGAGGGGAAGAAGACAGAACATCACGACCATCGAGACTGAGCCCACACAACTACGGGTTCGCAACCAGCTCATTTGTCGAATCTCCGTCATGGTGTCGTGGGCGTCCCCAACCGGATTCCCTGGGTGATCTCCACGATCGGCGCTTCCACCATCTGCGAGGGAATCGGTAGCCCCAACAACTTGAGGATGGTCGGCGCAATCGCGAGACTCGACACTCGACCCAGATTCGCGCCGACGGAGACGCCCCGCCCGCGAGCCACCAGAATCCCCGCCATCTCGGGCTCCGTCGCCGGATAGCCATGAAATCCATCGATCCGGGTCCGCGCGCCAACGATCGCCATCCCGATCGGCGCGCGAACGACGAAATCACCGAAGCGCGGATCCGCGACATGCCAGTTCTCCGGCGCTTCAGCGCGAGCCCACGCCTGCATTCCCGCCTCCCGCGCAACGGCAACGGCCCGAGCCAGATTCTCGTCCGTCCTTTGCCCATCCTTGAAGACACCCGTCGCGAAGCCGCCGATCCCCAACAGCGTCACTTTCAGCCCCGCCCGTCGGAGAACCTGACCGAGATTGACACGCTCCTCGGCCGCCGCCATTCCATGGTCCGACACGATAATGAGTGTCGTCGAAGCAAAGAGTCCTCGCTTCTCCATCTCCCCGACGAGACGCTCGATCTGGGCATTCTGGGGAAGCAGAAATTTCGCGACGGCGCTCGCCCCCGGACCCGACACATGCCCTGCGTGGTCTGCGCCGTGGAACCATGACGTGATCAGGCGAGGACGATCTGCCGGATTTTCGATTGCGAGCCATTTCAGGATCTGCGTGACCTTCGTCTTCTCGCTGGTTCGTGACGAGAATTTCTTCCAGACCGATGGCCCCGGTCCGTCCTTCCAGGGGCCTTCGGAGCCAACCCAATGAAAGGACGCAGTCGGCAACCCATGGCGTTCCGCGATCGACCAGATCGGCTCGGACTCGATCCAGGTATGAATCGCGTCGCGAGAGAATCTCCCGCGCGCCGGATCGATGAAGACGTTATTCACGAGACGATGGGTCTCCGGTAGGACACCGGTCGCCAGGCTGACATGACTGGGAAAGGTATTGGTAGGGTCCACGGGCACGAGCGCTTGCGCGCGCGCCCCCAGTCTCGCGAGTTCGACCAGACCGGGCAGTTGCGCCATCGTGAGATCCGCCGGCCGCGTCCCGTCCATCGAAATCAAGATGACCGTGGGTGGACGATCCTCGCTGGGAGATCCAGCGGCGGGCGGCGCGTAGCCCCAGGTCGACGCGACCAACAATATCCACGTCAGCGGCTGGGCAATCATGATGTCGAATCGTCTCAAAGGATGCGCACTCCGGGGCGGGAACTTACCATCGGTTTGCATGCAAAGCGTACTCTCGATTGCGGGCTCTGATCCGACCGGCGGCGCCGGCCTCCAGGCCGATCTTCAAGTCTTTCGCGCCCACGGTGTTCACGGAGCGGGTGTTCCGACGGCGCTGACCATCCAGGACGGATTGCGGATCAGCCGGGTCCTCCCGGTCTTTCCCTCGGTCTTGCTCGATCACCTCCGCACCACCCTCGACATCATCCGGCCCCAGGCAATCAAGATCGGCATGCTGGCGACGGACGATATCGTTCGAAACGTGCTGCTCTCCCTCGCGCAGATTTCAGACACACCCGTCGTCATCGACCCGGTTCTCTGCGCCAGCGACGGGACGCCCCTGCTCGAGAAGCGGGCCTATCCGGCGCTCCGCGATTTGATCCATGGTCGCTGTCTGCTGACTCCAAATTGGCCGGAAGCCGAGATCCTCGTCGATGCACTACTGCCGCGACGGAAGGATGGCGAGGCGGCGGCACGTGAATTATTGGCCGACCTCGAACTCGAAGGCGTCCTGTTGAAGGGAGGCCACCTCGAGGACGACTCGGACGATCTGCTGATCACGCGTTCCGGCGAAGGCGCGCATGCAGAGATTCGCGCCGAGTGGCTGCCCGGGAAGCGTCTTCCGGGGCCGCCCGTTCATGGAACCGGTTGTGCACTGTCGGCGGCGATCGCGGCCGGCCTGTCGAAGGGCAAGAGTCTTCGTGACTCCATCGTCGACGCACGCGCTTATGTTCGAAACGCCATCGAACACGCCCATACGCTCCACAATGGCGCACGGATCCTGGCGTTCGGATGAGCGTGCACGAAGCCGATGCCGGGAGCGCAGAGGTTCCGAGGACGGCCTACGACGACGGTCTCGCGGCCTCCGAGATCGATCAAGCGATCTGGACGAAGCGATCGCGGCTGGCCTCGAACGCAAGACTCATATGCTTCGTCGCCTTCCTGATCGTCGCATGGCTGGCGTTTGGAACCCGAAGCCTCGCAGGGGGCTGGGTCGGCTTGCCGTCCCTCGCCTTCGTGGTGTTGATCGTCGCACACGATCGAATCCTGCGCCGTGAAGAGCGCGCGAGCCGCATGCGACGCTTTTTCGAGGACGGTATCGCCCGTCTCGAAGACCGATGGGCCGGTCGTGGCGATCCCGGGGAGCAATACCGCGATTCGAGCCATCCCTACGCTGACGATCTCGACGTGTTCGGACAGGGTTCGCTCTTCGAACTCCTGGCAACGACCCGCACCACGACGGGCAGCGATCGTTTGGCGGGTTGGCTCCTCGAGGCCGCCGATGCCGAGACGATTCGGAGCCGACAGGCCGCTGTCCGTGAGCTTCGGCCGCGACTCGACTTGCGCTTGCGAATGGCATTGGCCGGAGACGAGTCGGGGTCCGCGATCCAACAAGAAGCATTGGAAGCCTGGGCGTCTGCCCCGGCCGCCCAACTTCCGGCCGCCATCTTCTATCTAGCGATCTCTGCGACTTCGCTCTCCTTCGCCGGAATCGCTCTCTGGATTTTCACGACCGCGGGTCCGGCCCCGACGATCGCCGCCCTGATCCTCCAATCCACTCTGGCTCTGGTACTGCGCGGGCGCGTGGCTCCAGTACTCGCTGCTGCGGAGACTCCTGTTGGCTCGCTCGCGCGAACCGCCTCTCTGCTCGGTTGCATCGAAACCGAAAAGTTCGAAGCGGCAAGTCTGGCCGAGCTTCGAGCCGAACTCGAAACGACAGGGCAGCCGCCCTCTCGAGAACTCGAGGCGCTGCGGGTGCTGGTCGATCGACGCGACGCGCGGGCCAATCAGTTCTTTGCCCCGATCGCAGCGCTGCTCATGTGGGGAACGCATGCCGCGCTCGCGCTCGAAAAATGGCGAGCGCGCTGTGGGCCTCGACTGTCGGTCTGGATCGAAGCGGCCGGTGAGATCGAGGCGCTCTGCGCGCTCTCGAGTTTCGCCTACGAACATCCCGAAGATCCCTTTCCGGAGATCGTCGAGACCGAGGCAATCTTCGAAGGCGAGGCCTTGGGCCATCCGTTGTTGCCGACCAACCGATGTGTCACGAATGATCTCGGGCTGGCATCGGGCACCGCGCATCCCCAGGGCCTCGTGATGAGCGGCTCGAATATGTCGGGCAAGAGTACGATGCTCAGAACGGTTGGCTGCAACACCATCCTTGCGTTGGCGGGAGCGCCCGTTCGAGCGAGTCGGCTCCGAATCTCACCCTTGCGAGTCGCGGCTTCGATTCGAATCGTCGACTCGCTGCAAGAGGGACAGTCCCATTTCATGGCCGAGATCACGCGCCTGCGACAGGTCGTTGAAATCTCTCGCGGACAGCCCCCTGCCCTGTTCCTGCTCGACGAAATTCTTCACGGCACGAACTCCCATGATCGGAGGATCGGTGCCGAAGCGGTGATCAAGGGATTGATCGCTCATGGCGCCCTCGGCATCGTCACGACCCACGATCTTGCGCTCACTGAAATCGTCCCCGAGAGTGAAGGCAAGCTTCACAATGTGCATTTCGAAGACCATCTCGAAGCGGGCATCATGCAATTCGACTATTCGCTTCGCCAGGGCGTCGTCGAGAAGAGCAATGCGCTCGCACTCATGCGCTCGGTCGGCCTCGACGTCTAGAACGCTCTCGCCAGCAATGCCCGTCGTCAATGCCTAACGAACGCCGAAAGAACGCCGCAAGGCCTGGAGTCCTCATGATTACCGTCTGTCGTGTCTCATTTCTCGTCGGCCTTCTACTCGCGACGAGCGCCGGTGTTTTGGCCGCGGAAGCCTCGGAAACGGATCGTAAGGTCACGGCCGGTCGAACGCCGGATGAACGAGAAGAGAACGCCTGGTTCGCGGCTGGGCGCGCAGCCGTGCGAAAGGCATCCCGGTTCGTCGCGGGCGAAACGCCAGCCAACAACGTCATTCTCTTCGTTGGCGATGGAATGGGCATCGCGACCGTCACGGCAGCCCGCATTCTCGAGGGCCAGCGCCGTGGAGAAACCGGAGAGGAGAACCTCCTCGCCTTCGAGACCCTTCCCCATGTCGCCTTCTCGAAGACCTACAACACGGATGCTCAGGTTTCCGACTCGGCATCGACCATGACGGCGATCGTTTCGGGAATCAAGACCCTAACGGCCGTTCTCGGTGTGGACGAAACGATCCGACGCGGTGACTACACAAGCGTCGAAGCCGCGACAGTGCTTACGATTCTCGAAGAAGCCGAGGATCGAGGTCTTGCAACCGGCGTGGTTTCGACCGCGATGCTCACTCATGCGACGCCAGCGGGATGTTATTCACACGTACCGATTCGATCCTGGCAGAACGATTCGAAGATGTCGAAAGAAGCACGCGAAGCCGACTTTCCGGACATCGCCAGACAACTCATCGAGTTCTCGCATGGGGATGGGCTCGAGGTTGCGCTCGGCGGTGGCAGAGAGAATTTCAGGCCCCGCGGAATGATGGACCCGGAGACACTCATCAAGTTCGGACAACGCGAGGACGGCCGAGACCTGACCAGGGAATGGACGAAGGCCCGAGAGGGCTCACGGTATATCTGGAACCGAGAGCAGTTTCTTAGCATCGATCGCTCTTCCACGAACCATTTGCTTGGCCTCTTCGAACCCGGGCACATGAAATACGAAGCCGATCGGGCGGAGGACTCCGCCGGAGAACCATCACTCGCCGAGATGACCGATCTCGCCATCGACCTGCTCTCGAAAGACCCTGACGGATATTTCTTGATGGTCGAAGCCGGCCGGATCGACCACGGACACCACGCGGGTAATGCGTACCGCGCACTCGGCGACACGATTGCGCTCTCCGACGCGGTGCGCCTGGCGCTCGACAAGGTCGACATGGCGCAGACCTTGATCGTCGTCACAGCCGACCATAGTCATACGCTCACGATCAACGGCTACCCGAAGCGCGGCAATCCAATTCTAGGCAAGGTCGTCACACTCGGACTATTCGGCCGAGGTGGGGACGAAGATGAAATGGCTCGAGCGAGCGACGAAAAACCCTTTACGACGTTGTCCTATTCGAACGGTCCCGGATACGTCGATGCCAAGAAGCGACCCGACCTCTCGGACGTCGACACGGAGAGCGAAAATTACCGTCAGGAAGCGACGGTCCCCCTGGTGTGGGAGACTCACGCCGGAGAGGACGTGCCGATCTACGCCGGTGGCGCGCGCGCCGCCCTCTTTCATGGCGTGCAGGAACAGAACTACATCTACCATGCAATGGTCGAAGCATTCGGGTGGACGCGCCGTGGCGTCCCCGAAAACTAACATGTAGCGGAAGCTTGATCGGATCCCGTGGACGCTGTGCGGTCGCGCGCGATCTAACTGATCGTCCAGAGCTCCGCGACCTCCGCACCCCCATGAACCAGGATTTCGTGACTCGTATCCGCGCTGGACCGTTCGGCCGTGAGCAAGCGTTCGATCATGCCGAGTCGTTCTGGCGGCGGCGGGAAAATTCCATGCTCGATGGGAAAACCCAACTCCCGGGCCGCTAGCCGCGCGACGCCATTGACGCAATCGGGTTCGAGATTCGCCGAAAAACGCCAGATGCAGCCCTCGGCCGAACGACCTAGCACGAATCGGGGCAAGATCCCTTCGGCAAACACGTCAACGATTCGCCCGAAGTTGTCGTACTCGTAACGAATTTCGAGAATTTCGAGAATTTTTTCGAGTCCCGTCAATTCTTCAACCTGTCGTTGGTCAGTCTGCGCATTCAATTCACGCTTGCCGAACGCGGAACCACATTTCCGGGTTATGATCTTCGCGCGCTCAGCCTAGTCCGAAATCTAGTCGGAGACCGTGATGATCGAGCATCCCAACTCGCTTCTCGTATACCACTGCCTGCAGGCCGCCAGCGAGGGAGATCGGGATACCCTTCGCGAGTTTTGGACACCCGACATCATCTGGCACATCAAGGGCCGCAGCCCCTGGCGAGGCGATGTCAGAGGTGCCGACCGCATCCTGGACTACCTCGCCCAGATCGGCAAGATCGGAAACGCCGGCCTCAGTACCGATATCGAAGACGTCATGATCAGCAACAAGCGCGCGGCCATGATTTGTCATGCCCATGCCGAGATCGGCGACCGCGTCCTCGATGCGGACTATCTGATCATCGCTGAGATCGCGGACAGACGAATCCGTGAGATCACCTCGGTGCCCGTCGACCCCGATCGCGCGGCGGAATTTTGGCTCGATGCCGCCTACACCCGAGAGGCGACCCAAACGGCGACCCAAGAGCCAACCCAGCCGACGAACGGGACTCCGATTGAGGCTGCGCGGCTCGGCGGGCCGACGGCGTCGCTACGTTCGCCGTTCAACCGCGCCTGACCTCAGCCCGAAGAACCCTCGTTCTCGAGGGCCGTCAGCAACTTCTCCCAGATTCCACCGAATGCACCGTTGCTCATCACCAGAACCACATCGCCTTCCTGACGGCCGGCAACGACCCACGAAACGATCTCGTCGATTTCGCCGAATGCCTGCGCGTCGAGGCCGCGATCGCGTAGCGCTTGTGCGACCGCCGACGACGAAAGACACTCCGTGACTTCTCCCGTGTTGCTGTAGATTGGTTCATCGCCCACTTCCGCAATCGCGACCCGGTCCGCGCGAGCGAGCGCTTCGACGTAGTCATTCTGAAAGAGAGCGCGCCGACTGGTATTGGTGCGCGGTTCGAGCAGGGCGACGACTCGACTGCTCGAATGACGCTGGGCGATGGCCTCGATCGTTCCGGCGACAGCCGTCGGATGATGGGCAAAATCATCGATGACCGTCACTCCCGCGGCCACGCCGCGAATCTCCTGGCGGCGCTTGACGCCGAGATGACTTTGCAACGCCTCGATCGACTCTTCGACGGGAACGCCCAGCGAATCGAGCGTGGCCAGAACGCCCACGACGTTCTCAGTGTTATGCACTCCGAAGAGCGGACTCGAAACTTCGAAGGAACGCCCTCCGCTTCGATCCTCCAACGAAAAGAGAAGTCTGCCGGGCTCCGGCCGCAGGTTGTATCCCCACCAATTCCCACGGGTCGGTCGCTCTGTGGGTCTCCCATCAAGTCCACGGCTTTCGACGGCATAGCCGTCCACCGCGCAGGAAGCATTCGCCAACACGTCCCGTACACCCGCGTGTCCGACCGCGGCCACGATTCGCCCGGTCGCGGGCATCGACGAAACGAGGTCGCGAAAAGCTGACTTCACATGGTCGAGATCACGATAGATATCCGCGTGATCGAATTCGACGGAGGTCAAGATGAGTGTGTCTGGGTGGTAGTGAAGAAATTTCGGCGTCTTGTCAAAAAACGCCGTGTCGTATTCATCGCCCTCTACGATGAAGTGATCCCCCGCGCCCTCTCGAAACGAACCTTCGAAGTCGAGCGAGATGCCACCGACGAGCAGAGACGGATCTCGACCCGTCGCCAACAGGATCTGCGCCATCAGATTCGTGGTGGTCGTCTTGCCGTGCGTTCCACTCACGGTCACGCAATGGCGCTTCGAGATCGCGAGCTCATAGAGGGCGTCGGAAAAGGACCGATAGGGAATCGCAGAGTCGAGGATGGCAACGGCCTCTGGATTGTCCTTGCGAACCGCGTTCCCGATCACGACCAGGTCGGGCGGATCGCCGAGAACGTTCGATGCCGCAAAACCTTCTGCGACATCGATTCCCCAATCCGCCAGAGCCGTACTCATCGGTGGGTAGAGCAACTTGTCCGACCCGGTCACGCGAATACCGCGCGCCTTCAGGAGTCCGGCCAGCGAACCCATCCCCGTGCCGCCAATGGCGACGAAATGGACATGTTCGAGTCGCTCGGGAAGCGAGCCGCTCATTCGGCGGTGAGACCCTCGACGATCGCGTCGTGAACCTTCGCGCGAAGTGTGAACCGACTGCGCTTCGCCACTTGATGGATCCGGTTCGTCAGCATGACCACGATCAATTCGCGTTCGAGGTCGATCCAGAGTGAGGTTCCCGTAAAACCGAGATGCCCCACCGACTGAATGGTGAAGTGCTTGCCCGACGAAGAAACACCCGAAGTGGGCGTATCCCAGCCGAGCGCCCAATCCGAGGATTCAGGCAGACTCTGTCTTTCGCTGAATTCTCGCACGCGCTCCCGGGGAAGCGAATCGCTTCGTCCGTGCCACACGTCCAGGAAGACCTGGGCAAACTTCATGACGTCATCGGCCGTCGAGAAAAGCCCCGCGTGACCGGCGACGCCTCCCATCGATGCGGCGTTGGGATCGTGAACCTCGCCCCAGACAATGCGTTCGCGCCATGGGCAGTTCTCGGTCGCGGCAACCCTCCGGCGAATGGCCTCGGGAACCGGCGGCGAACCATCGACGGGGATCGGGAAGAAATGCGTATCTTCGAGACCGAGGGGTTTGAAGATCCGCGACTCACAAAACTCATCGAAGGGCTGGTGGGCAACCTCTTCGACGAGTGCGCCCAACACGATGAAATCGAGATCGCCGTAGACGGCGGCTTCGCCCGGCTCATGCACGAGTGCCGAACGAATGATGCGATCGAGAATCCACTCGCGACCCTCTGGCGTTCCGAGCCAGCGCTCGCCGGTCTTGCGCTCCCTGCGAATCAGCAACTCATGGAAGCCGCGCCAGGGCTTCAGCCCGGCCGAATGACAAAGAAGATGTCGAATCGTGACTTCGTCTTTTCCACGATCTGCAAAGTTCGGGAGCGATTTCGCCACTGGGTCGTCGAGGCAGATCGCGCCCTCGTTGACGAGTATCATGATCGCAGTCGTCGTCGCCATCGGTTTGGTCAGCGAGGCGAGATCGAAAATCGTGTCGCGTCGCATCGGCAGGCGTTCGGGGCGGGCCGCTGCCATTCCACGCACCCAGGCATAGTCGAGAACCTCGCCTTGGCGCGGCATCCGCGCGAGCACGACTGCGCCCGGAATTTCTTGTTTCTCGATGGCCCGGTCGAGGGCCGTGTCGACCTTGCCGAGCTTCCGCTCGATCAAACTCCGCTTCATTCCGCCCCGTACCCCCCGATCACAGCGATCCTCTGCCAACTCCCGATTGCGACGCTGGCAACCTACCGCGTCGTCACCGCCGATTCCAATATCTCGAGCTCTCCGCGTGCGCCGTCCAGCGCCGCGCGTCCGGCAAACGGCCAGGGCCGGTTCAGGGCTCCATGCCCAAAAGGCAATTCGGCCACAACCGGCAATCCAAGCGAGCCAAAGGTCTCGTCGAAAATTCGCGCCATCGTCCACTCCGGATAGCGCTCGTCCTCACAATCGCTAAAGCCACCCAGGGCGACGCCCGCCACTTGCTCAAATTTTCCCGCGGCCCGAAGCTGCTGCAGCATCCGATCGATTCGGTAGGGCGGCTCGGACACATCTTCGAGCATCAAGATCGAATCGCGCGTATCAATTTCCCAAGCTGTTCCAAGGCTGGCAACACAGATCGTGAGTGATCCACCGACCAGTCGCCCTTCGGCCCAACCACCCGCGAGCGTCTGCCCGTCGTAGCGAGGCAGAGGCCCCGTCCCCTGGAGCGCCCGGACCAATGCCGATCCGGCTTCCCCTTCGAGCCCATCCTTCTTTTCGAGCATCGGACCATGAATTCCCAGGAGTCCGGCAAACTTCCGCTGCCAGAGCAGCAGCGTCGTGATATCGCTGTAGCCGACCAGCGGCTTGGCGGCCTTTCGAAACGCCGCCGCGTCCAGGGAATCGAGAATTCGCTGACAGCCGTAGCCGCCTCGCGCACAAACGATCGCATCGATCTCGGGATCGCGAACGAATTCCATCAATTCCACGGCGCGACGCTCGTCGGCTCCAGCCAGGTACCCGTCGCGATCGAGCAGGTCGTCGCGCACGACGATTTCGAAGCCGAGCCGCTCGAGTGCTTGTCGGCCCGACGCCAACGCCTCGGGGTCGACGGGACCGGCTGGCGCAGCGATCGCGATTCGGGCACCGGGCCGAATGGCTCGGGCGCGCCGAAGACTGGGCATCAGAGTCGGCCCGGATCGGTATCCGACCCGAAGTCCCCGCCAACGAAATCATCTTGGGGCGGTCGCGCGTAGTCGCCGGCGCTGGCTGAGCCGTCATAGGGATTGTCCGAGAGGGGCCAGTCACGGAACTGTGCGAAGCGACCCTCGAACTCGAGTTTGATGGTTCCCGTCGGGCCGTTTCGCTGTTTGGCGATGATCAGTTCGGCAAGGTTTTCGTACTCGGTTTCCTTGTTGTAGACCCAATCGCGATAGATGAAGGCGATCACGTCCGCGTCCTGCTCGATGGCTCCCGACTCGCGCAGATCCGCCAACATCGGACGCTTGTCTTCTTTGCGCGTTTCGGGCCCACGATTGAGCTGGGATAGAGCCATCACCGGAATATCCAATTCCTTTGCCAATCCCTTCAAACCTCGACTGATCTCAGAGATTTCCTGCTCACGGTTCTGGGTGTTGCGATCGCCGCGCGCGAGCTGGAGGTAGTCGACAATCACGAGATCGAGACCGTACTGCGAATGCAGACGGCGACACTTCGCACGCATCTCGAGAACCGATGGCGCGGCCGTGTCATCGATCCATAGTTTCGCCTCGGCGAGCCGACCCGCTGCCGCCATCAATTTCGAATGCGCGTCTGTCGAAATCAAGCCACTTCGAAAGAGCGAGAAATTGACCTGCGCTTCCGAGGAGAGCATGCGCATCACGAGCGAGCGTGTCGTCATTTCGAGGGAAAAGACCGCGACCTTCTTGGCATGGTCGACGGCCGCATTGCGCGCGATATTGAGGGCAAGAGACGTCTTCCCCATCGCGGGTCGCGCCGCGAGGATGAAGAGATCTCCGGGTTGCAACCCGCCGGTAATTTCATCCAGGCCCTGGTAACCACAAGACAAGCCAGTGAGTTCGCCGCTGCGGTTCATCAACATATCGATGTGATTGACCGCATCGTGCATCTCGACCGAGATGCTCGAGAGACTGGTATTCGCCTTTTCGGTCGAGAGCGCGAAAATCCGACTCTCGGCTTCGTCGAGTAGCGTGTCCGCGGTTTCGCCGTGTTCGTAGCCAAGGGCGACGATTTCGCTCGCGGTGGAGATCAGGCTCCGCTTGATCGCCCGGTCTCGCACGATCTGGGCGTAGTAGATGATATTGGCGGGAGTGGCCTCGTAGTCCGCGATCTCGGCAAGCGCGACGGGCCCGCCGACGCTATCGAGCAGACTCTCACCCTTCAGATAGGCGGCGAGGGTGGTTAGATCGACGGGTTGATTGTCATCGCGTAGACGCACCATCGAGCGGTAGAGCATCTGATGGGAAGGATGATAGAAATCCTCTTCCCGTACTTCGGTGACGACGGCATGGATCGCATCATTGTCGAGCAGGATCGCGGACAGGACGGCCTTTTCGGCCTCGATGTCATGAGGCGGAATCCGCCCCGCGATCTCGTCCAGCTCGCTCACGCTCTCTCCCTCGCAGAGCTCTCGGAATGATCGATTCCCGGCCGCGGCAATTCGCACGCGGACCTATTCGAGAGCGGGTCGAGAGTAGCGTGTTCTAGAGCGCTGCCTTGACCGTAACCTTGAACTCTGCGACGACATCACTCCGCAGCCGGATCGCGATCGCGTGTTCGCCCACGCTCTTGATCGGTTCCTGCAGGACGATCTTGCGGCGATCGACTTCGAGCCCCTTTTCGGCGAGAAGGTCGGCGAGATTCTGGGCCGTCACCGAACCGAAGAGCTTGCCCTCTTCGCCTGCCTGGGCCTCGATCTCGAGCTCGATCTTGTCGAGCTTGGCTTTGACGGCTTCCAGATCCGACGAGTCCTTCGCTCGCTTTTCGATGATCACGCGCTGCTGATGCTCGATCTGATAGACGCGTTCGGAGGTCGCCAGAACCGCCTTGCCTTGGGGCACGAGGAAATTTCGGGCAAAACCCGGTTTGACGCTGACGATTTCTCCTGCGTCACCGAGCGCGTGGACGTCTTCACTCAAGATGACTTGGACCAGTCCCATGATCGACTCCTTAGAAGTGGCTCGGGGCGTAGGGAAGCATGGCCAACTGGCGCGAGCGCTTGATTGCTTGCGCGAGCGGTCGCTGGTGCTTGGCGCAGGTTCCGGAGATCCGGCGCGGCGTCATCTTGCCCGTTTCGGTGATGAAGAGTCGCAGGGTCTTCACGTCCTTGTAGGACATCGTGAGGTTCTTGTCCGCACAGAAGCGGCAGACCTTGCGGCGCTGGAAAATGCCTTTGCGTTTGGCCTGCTTCCTGGCCTTTTTGCGGGCGGCCGCGCGCAGTCGGCCCTTGACGGTCAGCGGCGCTCGCGGCGGCCGATCATCGCGGTCTCCTCGCGACGGACGCGATCCGCGATCCCCGCCACCATATCCACCACCACTGGGGCCACGATCACCGGCCGAAGCCGAGGAAGGTGGACCGCCCGAACCGCTGCGCGGCGCTCGGGGCGGCCCATCCCCACCCGCGGCAGGACCACTCGGCGGAGTGCGCGTTTGGGCTGCGTTGTCTTTCGTATCTTCGCTCACGACTTCTCCTCCCCGGCGTCCGCGGCCTCAGGCTCTTCGCCTGGATCGCTGGCCGGGTCTGTCTTGGCGGCGTCTCCTCCGGAAGCGTCCGACGATTCGACCTCCTTTGCGACCGCGGTCTCACCCGAATCCGGATCGACTGCCACAGCACCGTCGCCGTCGGCCTTCGCTGTGGCGGACTTGGCCTCTTCTGCGGCTTTGAGAGAGGCTTCGCGCGCGGCTTCCTCGGTCGCTCGGCGAGCGGAGGCTTCTTCCGCTTCGCGTGCGGCGCGTTCCTCCGCGCGCTTCGCCTGCTCGGCTTCCGCCTCGGCGGCCACCGTCTTCCGGGCTTCGACGTCGACCACATCTTCCTCGGCCAGAATCGTCAAGAAGCGCAGGACCGACTCTTCGAGCCGAAGTACGCGCTCGAGGTCCGCGACGACTTTGCCTTCGTCGAGGAATTGCAATGTGTAGTAGTGACCCTTGTTGAACTTCTGGACCTCGTAGGCAAGCTTGCGCTTCCCGTGGTCCTCACACATCAGGCGTGTGGCGCTGCCGCTGGCCAGAACGTCGTCGAGCTTGCTCAAGATGGTCTGGCCGCCCTCGTCCGAAATTTCCGGCTGGACGATGAACGTCGTTTCGTATTCCCGCAATGCATGCCTCCCGGTCGGATGTCTGAAAACATCCGGGCGCTGCTTGGCCGGGCGAATCAGCGGGACGTCTGTCCCTGCCGATTCCCGCCGTCCATTCGACTTGCCTCAGCATCGACTCGCAATCGCACGAGAGGGATGGAAGCAAGCGGGGCCGCGTTGGGTGTCCGCGGACCACTTCGAGAGCACCGAGGTTGGTGATTAGGTGGGGCAACGCCCCGATTTCGAAGGGCTTACGGGTAACACAGATCTGGGATCTAGGGCAATGGGTCGCGGCGTTGAATTCGCTCGTAGAGGGAATCCGTTTGCGGCTTCTTTCGATCCCGCTTCGATCCGCCTTTCGTCGGCGCTTGAACCCCGCGGGGATAGGCCGTGATCACAGCCGGCCGGATCCCCTCGCTACATCGAGAACAGCGCATCAGATCTGCGGCGCTGTCCGCCACCGCCGCGCAGCCGCGTTCTTGATCCGTCGCCGCTTCGTATTGCGCCATCGTCTCTCTCCGAGAATCTGCGTGCGATCCCAGTAATTTGCGCGCGTGACGAGTCACCTGGGCGCACTCCGATGCGGGCACCGGTTCATATGGGTCGCCGCAACCCACCGCAAGGACCAATGCGGCGAACGCGAGCGTCCCCTTCGTCCAGCGCAATCGTCTCATTTCACTTCCTCTGCGCCGATCCGCGAGTGGAACCCGGTCGAATGCCCGGATTCGGGTCCGCGTGAACGCAACGTTCCGATCAGAACGGAATTTGCCGTCGCATTGCACATCGATCGCCGGAACGAGTTGGCCGGTCGGCATCGAAGACCCGCCGGTCTCGGCGATTGCATATTTGCACTAGGAGTGCAATATTTTCCCTCGCCCGGAGAACCGAAGGAGACCCCCGTTTTGGCAGATTCACATCAGGAGACGACGAACGCGGACGCGACGGCGAGCGAGCTCGCTTTCGACCCCAAGTCTTTGCGCGACAAATATCGCGAAGAGCGTGACCGGCGGCTTCGCGACGACGGAAACGAACAGTACGTCGAGGTGAAGGACGACTTCGCACACTTCCTCGATGATCCCTATGCGTGGCAGGGCTTCGCGCGCGAGAGCCTGAACGACGAGGTCGAGGTCCTGATCGTCGGTGGTGGATTCGGCGGGCTCCTCGCCGGTGCACGACT
>Ga0310122_10000291_pt1 | contig 32598 bp, 36 predicted proteins | sample CB6_Bottom_1051__FD_203503 | JGI IMG/M metagenome (GOLD analysis project Ga0310122, IMG submission 203503) | Marine microbial communities from Western Arctic Ocean, Canada - CB6_Bottom_1051 | ecosystem: Environmental > Aquatic > Marine > Oceanic | place: Canada: Western Arctic Ocean | collected...
ATAAAATGCTGGGAGGTGAAGGCAGTACAATTCTTCGGACTTGTGCTTTGAAATATCTTGAAAGAGATATGGATGCTGCTGTAAAAAGTGGGTCTTCACAACACAGCACTTAAAATTTTAATTGCTTAGCAATCTTCTCAGACTCTATTCTGACCTTTTCAGCATCGCCTAGATAGTAGTGCTTTATCGGTTTCAAGTCTTTGTCAAGCTCATAAACAAGAGGGATTCCAGTTGGTATATTCAACTTTGTTATTTTTTCGTCTGATATCTGGTCCAAATATTTTATAAGGGCCCTGAGGCTGTTTCCGTGGGCGCAGATTATCAATTTCCGTCCACCTTTCAATGCCGGAGCAATTTGCTCATTCCAATAAGGTAGCACTCTCCCAACAACGTCTTCCAAATTTTCTGTGCTTGGAAGTTCAGTTTCTTTGAGATCTGCGTAAAGTTCGTCATTTTTTGGATGCCTATCATCATCTTCGCTCAGAGCAGGCGGTCGAACATCATAACTTCTCCTCCAAAGGAAAACCTGCTCTTCTCCCTCTTTCCTTGCTGTTTCTGTTTTGTTAAGCCCCTGGAGAGCTCCATAGTGGCGTTCGTTTAGTCGCCAGCTCCGGTGAACAGGTATTTCAGAAAGTTCCATCTCTTTTAGAACTATCTTAAGAGTTTCTGTTGAACGCTCTAGAACTGAAGTATAGGCTTCATCAAACACATAATTTCCTTCTGATAAAAGCTTGGCAGAATCTCTTGCTTCTTCTTCCCCTTTCTCAGTCAGTCCTACATCAGTCCATCCGGTAAACTTGTTTTCAAGGTTCCATACACTTTCTCCGTGTCTGAGCAGTACTAGTTTTATCATCTTATATTTGGAAAAGGAGCCCTAGGTTGTAAGTCAAAGCAGTCGCGAATATGCCAATTGCTACCATTTCAAAACCTCCAATATACCATTTCTTAAGAGTAAATTTACTTTTTGCAGCTCCTCCTGCAAAAAGGACTGCTGCTGTGAAGGCAACTGCATATGGAAGTGCTTGCGCTGATAGAGAGAATATCATGAAAGGTATTACTGGTATGATTGCACCAAAAACAAAGGCGAGTCCTGTGTATCCTGCAGCCTTCATCGGATTCTTATTACTGACCTTTCCAAAACCAAGTTCTTCTTCCATCATTACTCTGAGCCATATCTCTTCATCAGATGTTATTACCTCAACAACTCTTTCTAAATCCTTCCCTTTGAATCCCTTCTTCGCATAAATGTCACGTATTTCCTGTCTCTCCACATCAGGCATATCACGTATTTCTTGTTTTTCTCGCTCAAGCTCCTTATCATAAAGCTCAGAATCGGATTTAGTTGACAAGTAGTTGCTGGACATCATAGATATGGCTCCTGCGAGAACCTCTGCTATTCCGGCTATCAAAACAATATTACTCTGCGCAATCGCACCTGCTACCCCTGCAACAAGGGCCAGGTTTGAAATAAGGCCATCATTGAGTCCAAGGACGGCGTCTGATATGTATTTTTTCTCATCAATGAAATGCTCTTCTTCCATGCAAGAGCTTATTTAAGAGTGGCATAAATATGTTTTGAAGCGGATACTCTTAAAATGATTCCAAAAAAATATCTTGCAAGTCTTAAGAGTGTAGGTGAGCTTTCTGATGACGTTAGTTATTTCACTTTTAATTTGGGCTCACCAATGCTCTTTGAGCCTGGGCAGTTTGTAATGATTTCTATGGATATCGGCGGTGAGACTGTTAAGAGAGCCTACTCTATTGCCAGCAGTCCGGACTCTACAGAAGTTCTTGCTTTCTGTGTCAAGCTTTTGAAAGATGGGAAACTTTCCTCTGCTCTTGATAAACTCGAAACAGGTGATACTGTAGAGATTCAGGGTCCTTATGGAAAATTTTTACTGTCTGAGCCTGAACTTGATCAGCTTTTTATAGCAGCAGGAACTGGAGTGGCTCCCTTAATTCCTATGCTGAAATCTTATCTTGAAAATAATACTTGTGAGGCAACTCTACTATTTGGCTTCAGGCACGAAAAAGATTTTCTTTTTAAAAAAGACCTAGAAAAACTCACTTCAAGCTATGCAAACTTTAAGCTAGTTCCTATAACGAGTCGTCCTCATGAAGGGTGGACTGGCCTGTCTGGACACGTTACTGCATATCTTGCAGAGCATATAAATGATATAGATAGAACAATTTCTTATGTCTGTGGTCATAATGATATGGTGGTCGATGTTAGAAAGGTCTTAATTGAGGCTGGTTTAAGTCCAGAGAGAATAAAAATTGATAACTGGGGCTAATTAACCTTTCAGAACGCCAAGCGGAACTAATTTTGCCACAATTTTCCCAATTCCAACTTCGTGTGATACTTTGACGACTTCGTCAATATCCTTGTAAGCACCCGGAGCTTCTTCTGAAACACCTCTCCAGCTTGCTGATCTCACAAGTATTCCTTTGCTTTTCAAGTCTTTCTGAACTTGTTCTCCTGTATATAGTTTATTTGCCTGATGTCTGCTCATCAGCCGTCCGGCTCCGTGTGGTGTGCTCCCAAAAGTTTCCTTCATTCCCTCATCTGTACCAACAAGAACGTAAGAAGCAGTTCCCATGCTTCCAGGTATCAGAATAGGCTGTCCGACATCTCTGTATATTTCAGGTATTTCCCTATGTCCCGGACCAAAGGCTCTTGTTGCACCTTTCCTGTGTACATAGACTTTTTTCATTTTGCCGTCTATTTCGTGCTCCTCAAGTTTTGCCATGTTGTGGCATACGTCGTACATCAATTTCAAATCAGAATTAGGGAACACTTTCTTGAATGAATTTCTGGTTTCATATGTCATAACTTGCCTGTTACACCATCCAAAATTTGCCGCAGCACTCATAGCTTTATAATAATCATCAGCAATCTCAGTTCCAAGAGGCGCGTATATCAGTTCCTTATCTTCAAGACTTTTGAATATTTCAGGCTGTTCTGTCTCCATTCTTCTCAAATAGTCTGTGCAGACTTGGTGGCCTAGACCTCTTGAGCCTGAGTGTATCATTATAACAACTTGGCCTTCTTCCTTTATTCCAAATTTTTCTGCCGTGCTTTTATCCAGTATCTTTTCAACAGCCTGAATTTCTATAAAGTGGTTTCCGGCCCCTAATGAGCCAACTTGTTTTCGTCCGCGCTTTTTCGCACGGTCTGAAACTTTGGAAGAGTCCGCCTGCGGCATCCTCCCATTTTCCTCGCAACGTTCCTTGTCTTCCTCTGTTGCGTAGCCCTTCTTAATTGCCCAGTCTATTCCTGTATCAAGAAGTTCTTCAAGCTCACTAGTTTCCAGCCTTATTTTGGATTCAGAGCCTATTCCTGTATGAATATTCTCATAGAGAACATTGAGAATCTCCTCTAACTTTTCCCGTACTTCATCCACTCCTAGATTGGAGGTTAATATCCGTACTCCGCAGTTTATGTCGTATCCAATGCCTCCGGGGCTGATAATTCCCTTTTCTGCGTCAAAGGCGGCCACACCTCCTATTGGAAAGCCGTAGCCTTGGTGTGCGTCCGGCATCATTATTGCATGCTTGCAAATTCCCGGGAGTTTTGCCATGTTAATCCCCTGTTCAAGTGCTCTGTCCTTTTGTATATCTACCATCAGCTTTTCTGAAGCGAACACTTTAAGGGGGACTTTCATATCTCCTTCCTTTTCAAATACATAGGTGTTTTCTGACTCTTTTTTCATATGTCTACAACCACTTGCACTGTGCACTTTTCTGGCTTGTCGTCTACTATCATCTCACTATATGTCATGGATTTTATATTTCCTGAGACTAGATACTTCGTATCTCCTCTCATGTGAAGGTCTCCAACTGCAAGAGCCTTCAATGTGTAGCCTGTCGCTTCTTTCTTTATTTTAAGCTCCTTCATTTTATTAAGAATAAAATTATCAGTATCGAGGAGGAAAAGGAGCTCATCTAGGTATTCATAAAGAAGCTCAGGCAAACCATTTCCCTGGACTTCCACGGGTTTTTCAACAATTGGCTGAATCTTTTCTGTGTCAGTTATGATTCCAAACATTGCAAGAGCTGCGTTTGAGAAAGCTTCCTCAATGGTCTTTCCAAATGCCCTGAATTTCGCGTCTGCTGTATGTTCAAGATATTCATAGTTTTTCATTAAAAAAGGTAGATTGAATAGCTAAATAAGTCCTTCGTAGCCTTTCTCCTCAATCTCTTCTGCAAGTTCCGGACCACCAGATTTTACAATTTTCCCCTTGTTCATAACAATAACTCTGTCCGGTTTTATATAGTTCAGAATGCGCTGGTAATGTGTAATTATTAAGACTCCCATATTATCACTTCTTATTTTGTTAATGCCTGATGCTACTGCTTTTAGTGCATCGACATCAAGACCTGAGTCAGTTTCATCTAAAATTGCTATTTCAGGCTTTAACACTGCCATTTGTAGTATTTCAGTAATTTTTTTCTCTCCACCAGAAAACCCGTCATTCAAATATCTGGCTAAGAATGATTCATCAATATTGAGCTCATCTGCCTTTTCTTTAATTTCATCGTAGAATTTAAGAATATCAATTTTTTCATTTTTTCCAAGTCTCGACTGCATCGCTGTTCTTAGGAAATTTGCAACGGTAACTCCGGTGATTGCAGAAGGGTACTGGAAGGACAGAAAAATTCCTAATTTTGAGCGCTTGTCCGGGCTTAGCTCAAGAATGTTCTTGCCTTTGTATGTCACTTCCCCAGAATCAACCTTGTAATTTGGATTGCCCATAATAACGTTAGCAAGCGTGCTTTTACCGGAGCCATTAGGTCCCATCAAAGCTACAACTTCCCCTTTGCCAATCTCTAGATTGACACCTTTCAATATTTTTTCATTATCTACACTAACTTCAAGGTTTTTTACTACAAGTTTGTCTTTAGATAGGTCTGCCATTTGAACTATTCCTTTACCTCTATACTTCCTTCTGCCTCACTTGAGTCTAAGGCACACTTTACTGTTACTAGACCTAGTATTGCACATTTCGTCCTTACAGGACCGATACTTATCTTAAGCATATCTAGAATGTCTGAACGCTCAAGTGCTTTAATTTCCTCAACAGCTAGGTTCTTAATCTTTTCCGTGAGCATGGAGGAAGCCGCCAGGCTTATTGCACAGCCTTTTCCTTCGAACATTATATCTGTTAATATCTTATTGTCAATTTTAAGTGTATACACAAGCTTATCTCCGCAGAGGGGGTTTTCTCCTGTGAAAGTGATATCTGCGTTCTCAAGCCTGCCATAATTACGTGGATTCTTATAATGCTCCATTATATTCTCCCGATATATCGTGTCAGTGTTCACTTAAACAAGTCCCGTGCCTTCTTTAAAGCTTCCACAAAAATATCAATTTCTTCTTTTGTATTGTAAAGGTAAAAACTTGCCCTTGCAGTTGCGTCTATTCCCAATAATTTCATGAGGGGTTGTGTACAATGGTGCCCGCCCCGTATCGCTACTCCTTCTTCGTCCACAAGTGCAGATATATCGTGCGGATGTATTCCTTCCATAGTGAAAGAAATTATTCCAGCCAGTTTCTCTAAAGGCGGTATGTACATCCTCAGGTCTTCAAAGTTTTCCAGTACTTCAAGTGCATATTTAGTAAGTTCTTTCTCGTGCTTGTATATTTTATTCATACCTACATTACTTAGGTAGTCAACAGCCTCTCCAAAACCAATACCTTGCGCAATATTTGGTGTGCCTGCTTCAAACTTCCACGGACTTACATTCCATTTTGCTGAATCATAGTCAACTTCAGAAATCATTCCTCCTCCAAAATTGAAGGGTTCCAGTTCTTTCATCAGTTCTTCTTTTCCATACAGAGCTCCTATCCCTGTGGGTCCTAGCATTTTATGGCCTGAAAATGCAAAAAAGTCACAGTCAATATCCTTTACATCTATTTCCATATGTGGCGCACTTTGGGCTCCGTCAACAACCATAAGGGCATTATTATCGTGAGCTATTTTTCCAAGTGTCTTAACATCATTTATAGTTCCAAGCGAGTTCGACACATGTACAGCAGAAACAAGTTTTGTTTTGCTACTCATAATTTCTTCAGCTTTCTCCAAATTCAGTGTATAATCTTCATTGAGCTCAATGAATTTCAGCTGTGCTTCTGTTTTATTGCAAATTTGCTGCCAGGGGATTAAATTGCTGTGGTGTTCCATGCGCGTTATAACAACTTCATCATTTTTTCGTAGATTATTTAATCCCCAAGAATATGCGATTAAATTAAGGGATTCTGTTGTATTATTGGTAAATGCAATTTCAGCTATTGAGTCAGCGCCTATAAAGTCAGCAACTTTCCGGTGGGCTCCTTCATAGAGCTCAGATGCTTCCTCACTTAAAGTAGAGGTTCCTCTGTGTACGTTTGCATTTGAATTCGTATAAAAACTTGAGATGGAATCAATAACACTCTGAGGTTTTTGCGAAGTTGAGGCATTATCAAAATACACCAATGCATTTCCATTTATCTCTCTTTTTAAAATCGGAAAATCTTTCCGTATCTTTTCAGTGTTTAAGCTCATTTATTCCGCCTATTCTTTCAAGAATTATTTTCTTCAAGTCGGCCTTTACTACATCCACAGGTATTTTCTGAATAAAGGGCTCAAAAAATCCTTCCACGAGTTTTCTCTTTGCAGTAATTTCATCCATGCCTCGTGTCATCATATAAAATAATTTGCTCTTGTCAATCTGTCCAATTGCAGTTCCATGGCTGCATTTTACATCGTTGTTGTCAATTTCTAGATTAGGGACAGCCGAAGCTTCTGCATCACTACTTAGCAGTAAGGTTTCCTCATTTTGATATCCGTCTGAATTTGGCGCCCCTTTTTCAATTCGAACAAGACCACGGTATATCGCTTTTGATTTTCCATCCAAAGCTCCTTTGACATCTAAATATGATGTGGTATCTTTGGCCTTATGATTTGCCACCAGATAAAAATCAAAATTCTGCTCACCCCTTCCAAAGAACATACTTCTGCTGCTTACCTTGGAACCACGGCCTTCAAGGTTTGTAATAAGAGTAACTCCTCCAAACCTTGCTCCAATATCACATGCTATCCAATCGATAGTGGCATCTTTTTGTACATAAGCAATTTTCTTTGAGAAGTAATTTGTCTTTTCACTAAGATTTTGGAATTCACCATATTGAATTCTTGCTGAATCTTGGACGTGTATCTCAATATTACTTGTTTTGAATTGTGGCTTTCCTATGCTCTTCTGGACCACTGTCATCTTGCTTCCAGGCTCTGCAATAAATAAATTATGCTCAGCAATTGCAATTGCTTTTGCATCACTTGTAATATTAACAGGAGTTTTAACTTCCTTCCCCTTTGTAATTTTTACAAACAGTCCTTCACTCCAAACAGCCTGGTGAAGTGCTTCAATTTTATTTACCGGGCTTGTCTTGAATAAGTAGTCTTTCAAATCCTCGTCTTTAACAGCATCTGAAAGCTTCTTAACAATAATTTCCTTATCTGCAGTGCTTGTTATCTCTGAAGCTACGCTCCAAAGGTTTTTCGGAACTGCAATTTCCAAATCAAGCGTATCAGTGTTTAGATTTATCCCTAAGCCGTAACTGAAGTTCGGAGCTTCAAATTTCTCAAATTGCTTTAATCCATCTAGTCGTTTCTTTAGTAGCCATTTTGGCTCGTCTCTGCCTGCAGAGAATACTCTAATTGCGTCAATACTTAATTCAGAAGACATCTTTAACCTATGGATCCCTCCATCTCCATTTCAATAAGTCGGTTTAATTCAACAGCGTATTCCAGAGGCAGCTCTTTCACTATTGGTTCGATAAATCCCGAAACAATCATTTTTTTTGCCTCTATTTCGTTGAGTCCACGGGACATTAAGTAAAATATATCATCTGAGCTTATTTTTCCTACACTTGCTTCATGTGCAACGTCAACTGCGTCTTCATTTATTTTCATGTAAGGGTATGTGTTTGAAACTGAGATGTCATCAACTAAAAGGGCATCACACTGTACACTTGCTTTGCTGTCTACAGCTCCCTTACTAATTCCTAGGTACCCTCTGTAAGACGTTACTCCTCCTCCTTTGCTTATACTCTTGGCTGTTATTGTTGAGCTTGTGTTCGGGGCAAGGTGGTACATCTTGCTTCCTGTGTCCTGATTCTGGTCTCCTGAAGCAAATGCAATTCCAAGGTAATCTGAGCGAGCACCTCTTCCAATGAGCAGACTTGACGGATAAAGCATTGTTACACAGCTTCCCATATTCCCGTTAACCCATTCAAGTGTTCCGTTCTTTTCAACAAGCCCTCTCTTGGTGTTGAGGTTGAATGTGGTTTTGCTCCAATTCTCTACGGAGCTATATCTCCCCTTCGCCCCTTCATTGATGAATATTTCAACGCCACCTGCATGTAGGGAATATTCGTCATATTTTGGAGCTGAACAGCCCTCAATATAATGGAATTCTGAATTTTTGTCAGCAATTAATAGCGTGTGTTCAAATTGCCCACCTGCTTCTGAATTCATTCTGAAGTAGGCCTGTAGAGGCATGTCTACTTTCACACCTTCCGGAATATATAGGAAAGTCCCTCCTGACCATACCGCTCCATGTAGAGCTGCGAATTTATGTAGACTTGGTGGGATGCATTTAGTCATAAAGTGTTTTTTAACAAGTTCAGGATATTCCTGGACGCCTACATCCATATCTAAGAATACGACACCTTGGGTTTCCCACTCCTTCTTTAAATTGTGATATACAACATCGCTTTCATACTGAGCTCCTACTCCTGCGAGAGATTTTTGTTCAGCCTCAGGTATTCCAAGTTTTTCAAATGTATTCTTGATATCTTCAGGAACGTCGTCCCATGTTTTTGAATTTCTTTCAGCGTCTGGTGACATATAGAAATGAATCTTATTCAAATCGAGTTTGTCCAGGTTTGGGCCCCATGATGGCATTGGTATTTTCTCAAAAATATTCAGGCATTTTAATCTGTGTTCAAGCATCCAATCTGGTTCGTTCTTCTCTGAAGAAATTAGCCTTACTACTTCTTCCCTCAGGCCGGGTTCAGGTTTTAAGCGATGCCGTTCCTCGTTTGCATGGTCAAATCGCTCCCTATTAATTTTAGTGGCGAGTTTCTGCTTTTCCAGTATTTGTGAATCAGTCATTATTTTCCTCCACTGACCTGTTTTCAGGCGCTATATAGCATCCTGCGCATGCATTTTCTGCTCGTGGGTCATCTTTTTTATGTATATTGCAAACTATATCAAAAGCCCTTGGTAAATTAAGTAGTCTTAAAAGTTCTTGAAGGGGCTCTGATGTGCCATTTTTCAGTTTTTTGGAAGAAACGCTAATTTCTTCAAGCATTTCATCTCCAAATTTAAGTGTCCCTCCTCTTTTCGCACTTCTATATTGTGAAATAGCGCTGGAAGTAACACCTAGAAGCGCTGCAGCATCACCTTGCTTGAGTTTTCTCTGGTCTATAAGTGCAAGCGCTAATTCGCGCCGTAGAGCCGGCAATACATAATTTGCCTGAATCTCTTGTGGTAAAAGCATTTTCATACACTAATTAAGTTAACAGCCGTTAATAAAACTTGTTATTTAAAAATTATTCCTCTTGAGATATAGCGTCAACAGGGCAATACTCTATAGATTCCTCTATCATTTTCGTATTGTATTTTTTCTTTTTGATGACTTCTGCCTTTTCTCCCTGCTCTGTTTGCACCATTTTGAAATCAGGATCTTCAAAATTCACAGTTGGGCAAAGGCAACATCCTATGCATTTTTCTTTGTCTACGATTGGTTTTTTTTCACTAAACTCGTCACTCATATAAAACAAGTCATTTTTCGGCTTATAAACTCTTTCACTAGCTCTAAACAGGTGCAACGGACCTTAAATAATTCAGGAATTCAAGAAGTACATAGTGGTATAATATCCAGTTAAACATGTAGATTAGTGCAATTTTTATCACAACTTCTGGTACTGGCCTGGCCGTTAAAATAAGTGTTAAAATCACTAAGAAGACCATATAAATGGTAAGGCTAAGGAAGTAATAGAATCCCAGGTTGATTAGTATACCTGCTGTTCCAGCAAGCTCAAACATAACACTTATAATTAAAGCCCAGATGCTCAAGTAGATTAACTGGGTTATAGCTATTTGAGAGTCCTTGATTATTGCAAAATCAATAAGCCGTGGCTTTGAATTTATTCTTACCATTATAAGTGTGGTTACAACAATTATTGAGAGGACCAGCCATAGGCTGAAGTACAGCATCAGTCCAAAAAGTATGATGTGTATGAAGGCTATGCCTATCTGATTTAAAATGGACATCCTTGATAAAAGGAAAATCACAGACAGCAACAAAATGGTGTTTATTGCTTCATTTTCACCGCCAACATTTGCCGCCCATGCAAGAGTTATTATTAAACCGACCAGAAAGACCATTACAATCGTTGCAATAAATTTTCCAGGGTTAGGAGTTCCTGAAGAATATTGTCTACCTTTTGTCACAGCATCCTTCATGCCTAGTCCCCCTCCTAATTTTGAGGCTAAATCGTTCCGCATAATCCACCACTGTCCTAGTATTATTGCGTTGCCGTTTTATCTATCTTTGTATATCCAAAATAAAGCAATGCTGCGAGTGCAAAGCCTATCAAGCTCAGCCTGAGGTATTTATTCAGGAATCCCCAATATCTTAGTGTGGTGTAAATAAACAGGAATATTCCTCCACTTAGAAGCCCAGATCCGACTGCGTCAAGGCCTGTAAGCAGTATCCCTGCCGCAATTGCTACGATTGCTATACTCCCCAGCGCTATGAAACCAACTCTTGCGTGTTTTTCGCTTTCTATGTCATAGGTCTCTTCGCAAGCTAGATAAGTCGGGTCATTCTTTGGGTTAAAATAAGGGTCTCTTGTCTCATTTGTGTCTAAAAGATCCCAACAGTCATAATCAGGACTCTCATAAAAAACTTCCATCCCATAGGCAAAGAATATTGTGAATATCAGACCAATGCCGATAACGACAAAGAATTTTTTGAAACTCATACTCTAATCTAGTGGGAAATTTGTATATAAAGCTTTATTTAGTCTTATGTGCAATTATCAAGTATGTTCAGCATAACTTTTCTCGGAACAAGCTCAGGCACGCCTACCGTAGCGAGGGCGCATTCAGCAATAGCGCTTCAGTTGGATGGGGAGATAATTCTTTTCGACTGCGGAGAAGGAACTCAGAGACAGATGATGAAGGCGAAAACATCTATGATGAAAGTCCGCAGAATTTTTATTACACACTGGCATGCTGACCATTCTCTTGGTCTTGGAGGTCTTATTCAGACAATGTCCTTGCTCGGAAGGACTGAGGCTCTTGAGATATATGGTCCAAGTGGGACAAAAAAATATATGAAAAGCCTTCTGGACGTTGGTCATTTTAATCCAAAATATCAGCTTCGCGTAAACGAGCTTAAGGATGGAGAAAAAGTTGAAGCAAAGGGATACACTGTCTTGGCAATAGACGCTAAACATTCTGTTCCTGCTCTAAGTTATCGCATGGATGAGCCCCAGAAGCCTGGAAAATTTGACAGGAAAAAGGCAGAGTCCTTTGGGCTAAAACCACCTCAATTCGGTGAGCTTCAGCGCGGAAATACTCAAAAGGTTGGAAGAAAAACGATTAAGCCCTCAGATGTCATGGGTCCTCCCAGAGAGGGTGCTTCCTTTGTTTATTCAGGGGACACAGCGTATAATGAATCTCTTGTAAAATTGTCGAAGAAGGCCACAGTCTTGGTCCACGAATCGAGCTTTGCTAATGATAAAAAAGACTTTGCAAAGGAAGTCCTACATTCAACAGCAGAAGACGCCGCGACTGTCGCAAAAAAAGCAGGAGTCAAAAGTCTTGTACTGACTCATATAAGTCCAAGATATCTGGAGACTGATGTTCTTTTGAAAGAAGCTAGTAAAATTTTCAAAAATACCACTATTGTGAAAGATTTTGATAAGCTAGAATTTAAGTAGTTAGCAGGCAGCTGCGATTGTAGCAAATACTGACACTATATACGGTGCTGTATATGCAAAAATAACGATCATGGGTATTGCCCAGGCTAAAATAGCCTTCACTGTATCAAATCCATGTGAGACCTTTGTTGCAATCGTCAAAGGATAAAACCACATCATTCCAGCTATTAAATATGCTATAAATATTACGCAAGTATTAGGTATTGCCGAAACCATCGCCAGTAGGAGTACTATTGGCGCCATAGAAATTGCGATTAAGTGTGAGTGAGTTCTGAAACTTTTCTTTCCACCTATTGCCAGGGAGAAGAAATGTAGTAATGCGCTGAATGAAATCCACAGAAGTATCGCTACAAGTGGGTACACAAGAATATGTGAAAAGGATTTCAGTGCTCCTGCTTTTCCAAAAATACTTGAAATTCCAATTCCTGAAGCAAGAGCTTCAGTCGAAGCTCCTGTAAAAATTGTCGAAATCACCGTTATTAAGCCACCAATAAGTCCTCCAAACACACCTGCAATGGCAAGATGCGCCATTGAGTTTGGAAGTCTTGCTGCCTTTCTCTCTTTTGTAAAGATGGCAGTAGGTGAAACAAAAACCCTTACCCACATCGTGAGATAATCAGCTATACTAAGTTCTCTCTCTTTCAGAGTTTTTTTCTCTGCCTGCCTTGGTCCGACTTGTACCTGTCTTGGTTTAGGCTTTGTGATTCCTTCTATTGCAGTATCTATTTTTCGAATGTCATGACCAAAGCTTATAAGGTGCTGGCGAATATTCTCTTCATTGTGACCCAAAGCAATCTGTTGCTTGATGTAGTCTCCTAGTCCTTCTTTAGTCATACTCTGCCTAAAGGTTTCCATTATATATCTCTTGCTTCTGCTATGTTTTGCTATGTTTTTGTTTGAAAATTGGTCAAATATTTAAACTCTCTGTCACAGAGCTTAGTTTATGCAGGAAAATCCCTTCAGCGATTCCGTTCCATCTCATCTTGCCATAGCGGCAACAGTTTATACCAAGCCCCTTTCTGACCTTGAAAAACTATCTGATACCAACCGGTCAAAGCTTTTTCTTGTTATTGGGGACTATGGGAACGGAAAATCTCATGCATTAGAAAAGCTGAAGAATGATTTAAACATCAAGAAAAAGGACACTCTTGCTGTGTACACCTCAGCCTTTGCCACAAAAAGCCTGAGGAGAATTTATGAACAGGTTTGCGCTGAGCTTATTACAGGGAAAATCGAAAAGTTTGAAAAAGGCAGTGAAGTTCGTCTGGCAATGGTCTCTAAAGGTATTCCTTCCAAAATAATTGAAATTTTTTATGAGGGCAATCATCTCAAAAATCTTGACGGGATTGCCGAGTGTCTTCCTTTCGGTAAAGTGGTTAACTCTTCAGCTGATGCGGTTGATTTCATCTGTGCAATAAGTCTTCTTGTAGACCAGCTTGTACTTTTAATAGATGATATTGAAGAAGCAAGTGTTCTTGAGAGGGCGGAACGCAAAGCATTTTTCGGCTACATAAGAGCTCTCTACGACCAAGCAGTGAGGAAGGACTTGAATCTTAGTGTAGTTTTGGCTATGACTTACAAAAAAGTTGAGCTTCTTGAGTCAGATCGCCCGGATTTGCTGGAACGAACAGACCATTTTATTGATTTTGTCAAGCCGAGCAAGAAGGAGTTTTATGAAATGGTTAAAAGGCGGCTGGAGGTAAGCGGGCTTGGAAACTATTCTTTCACAGAGGATACACTTGAAGCTACATGGGAAGGCTTCCCCTCAATAAGGTCCATGTTTAATCTTCTCCGTGATAGTCTTGACAAGGCAGAGAAAGAAGGAGTTGAGGAAATTACATCTATAACTATTCCTCAAAAGAAAAAATCGGAAATGGCAAGTGCTCTACAAAGGGCAGCATATAAGCCGGCAGACGATGAAATTGTTACAGCTCTGAGAAAAAATGATGGTATGTATGTTGAAGAAATTGTGAGCAAAACTAAGATGAGTGCATCATGGATACGGCACAGGCTTGCAGATTTAGTAAGAGGAAATATTCTAAGAAAGGAACAGGAGGCGAGGAATAAACCTGCCAAATACTATTTGGTAAAGGGTAAGAGTCGCTGAATTATATGAGAATTGGAGCCCGAGTTTTTTCAATTTCTGTGGATGAAGATGAATATCTCACTATAATAAATAGACTTGAAAAGAACTATTCGCTTATTGTAGATCCCAGGAAATTTGACACCCCTCTCAAAATAAATGCGCGTTTCAAGCCTCGGGACTCAAAAACCAGGTATATAGAATTAAATTCTAGCGGAATGGCCTATGTTGAGCACAGTGGCTTGAAAAAAGATGCCGAAAAAATTCTTGCTTCCTTTAAAGTTCTTATTTCATCTATGATGGGTGAGATGCAAGTAAAAGAGGAGGATTTTGAGATTGTTACAATGGAGCTCCTTTCCAGAAAAAAACCACTTCTAATTCCAAATGACAAAGAAGAACTTCAAACATTCAGGCGTCTTGAGACCAAGAATATTCTCTCCCGGGCCCAGCCAGTGAAATGTCCCCGCTGCAGCCAGTCATTTCTCTTGCTGTATGAAAATTTAATTAATCCTGAACACAGAGTTCTTTGTTCTGACTGTACCTTCTGGTTCTCTCCTAAAAATAAAAAGGAAGTTTACGTCGTAAATGAGGAGTATATGAAGGTTATGAGCGGCGTATGGAATAAGGTTCAAAAGATAATAAATGCTAGCTGGAGGGAAGTTACAAGACATGGCTTGCCAATGATGGGCCGTGGGAGTACTCTAGATGAAAAAAAACCTGAGAAAAAAACACCTTCTAAAAAGAAGTGAAATCCCAATACCTACAGTTTTGAAAAAAAGCGAAGTAATTGGGGAAAAATTATTGCAGCTTCAGGAGATTTCCGAGTCTTCAAAAATAATGATTTATTCCTCCTTGGAATCTGAAGTAGATACTGCGGTGATTATACGCTCCTTTCTCAAAAGCAAGAAAGAGGTCTACCTCCCTAGGACTGAGATCAAAACACGAACAATGGAGGCAGTTCGTATAAAGAAGTTCCCGGATGAGGTTGAAACTGCTTCTTTTGGAATACTTGAACCCAAAAAAGAACTGCCTGCATGTGAAAGCATCAAGGAAATAGACTTGGTTATTGTTCCTGGTGTGGCATTTGACGAACGTGGAAACAGACTTGGTTATGGCTTTGGCTTTTACGACAGATTCTTAGCGGAAATCAGAGCTCCAAAAATAGGTCTGTCATTTGAATCGCACATTCTTGATACAATTCCTAGTGAGTCACATGATATAAAGGTGAACAAAATAGTGACAGAACTTCGTGTTATAGACTGTTCTAATTTTTCTTGAAATTATATAAATGACTGGATACTATTTCGCTTTATGGTCAATTTAGAGTCTTTAAAAGAGGGAGATCCTGAACTGTATAATCTCATTGTGAAAGAGACCTCGCGACAGAATTCCGGTCTTGAGCTCATACCGTCAGAGAATTTTGTCAGCAAGGCAGTTCTTGAAGCAATGGGTTCCATCCTAACAAACAAGTATGCTGAAGGTTATCCGGGAAAACGCTATTATGGTGGAAACCAGTATATTGACCTGATAGAGCAAATTGCAATAGATCGTGCAAAGAGTCTTTTTGGAGCAGAATACGCTAATGTTCAGCCAAATTCAGGTTCTCCTGCTAACATGGCTGTCTATTTTGCCCTTATGGAGCCAGGAGACAAGCTTATGGGTCTTGAACTGTCACAGGGAGGCCATCTAACTCACGGGAGCCCTGTCAATTTTTCCGGAAAATTATACTCAGCTTCTTCTTACAGTGTTGATAAAGAAACTGAAATGATTGATATGGATGTTGTCAGGAAGTATGCGGAAAAGGAAAAACCAAAAATTCTCCTGTCCAGTACCACTGCATACCCTCGTGAGCTAGATTTCAAGGAATTTTCTGAAATTGCCAAAGATATTGGAGCCATATCGATGGCAGATATAGCTCATATTGCAGGTCTAGTAATTGGAAAAGTGCACCAGGATCCATTCCCCTTCACTGATATTGTTACAACGACTACTCACAAGACTCTCCGTGGACCAAGGAGCGGTCTTATACTCTGCAAGGAAGAATATGGGAAGGCAATTGATAAGGCAGTATTTCCTGGAATGCAAGGGGGACCTCATGAGCATATAATAGCTGCAAAGGCAGTATGTTTTAAGGAAGCAGCGACTCCAGAGTTCTCTGAATACGCAAAACAAATAGTCAAAAACGCAAAAAAACTTTCCGAATCGCTCATAGAGCACGGCTTTAGGCTTGTAACAGGAGGGACTGACAATCATCTCATCTTAATAGACCTTACAAACAAAGGAATAACTGGTAAAGAAGCCCAGAACTCTTTAGATGAGGCTGGAATAACAACAAACAGGAATACAATCCCATTTGAACCAAGATCTCCCTTTGATCCCTCTGGTCTAAGACTTGGCACACCTGCAATAACTAGCCGTGGTATGAAAGAGTCTGAAATGGAGCAGGTTGCCGGCTGGATAAACAGAGTTATAGAAAATCACGAGGATTCATCACTTAAAGAAAAAATTAGAGAGGAAATCCGAGAGTTTTGCAAAGAATTTCCTTTATACCCTGAATAATGCCTGCGCAACTTATTGATGGTCAAAAAATAGCTAGGGATAAATACATAGCTTTGCAGCTGGCAATCGATAAACTTGATTTTCAGCCAGGTATAGCTACAATTGTTACAGAGGATAATGCGGCGTCAAAACTTTATGCTTCAAAAAGAGGAGAAATAGCAAAGAGTATTGGAATGTATTCTGAAGTTCATGATTTAGGTGGATCTTCCAAAGATGAAGATATTATCAGACTTATTTCAGAGCTCAACAAGGATGTAAAAATTCACGGGATAATTGTTCAGATGCCCCTTCCAAAAAATGCAGACATCAGTGCTATTCTTGGATCTCTCAATCCTAAAAAAGACGCGGATGGGATGCAGCCCTCTAACCTTGGAAACTTGTTTTTAGGCACCCCTATTATAATTCCTGCTGCAAGTAAAGCTATACTTGAGCTAATAAATTCAACAGGAATTAGTCTTCCAGGCACGAAGGTTACTGTTATAGGGAATGGTCTTGCATCAGGAAAACCAACTGCGATTCTTCTTCAAAATAAAGGAGCTGTAGTTACAGTATGCAATTCCAAAACAAAAAATCTAAAGAGCCACACTCTTGATGCAGACATAGTTATTGCTTCTGTTGGCAAAGCAAAAATACTCACTGAAGATATGATAAAAGACGGAGCAATCGTTATAGATGCAGGCATAAACATCATTGATGGAAAGCTTGTCGGGGATATTGACTTTAAAGGAGTGTCTAAAAAAGCGGCGTATATTACACAAGTCCCAGGCGGACTTGGCCCGCTTACTTCTGCAAGTCTCCTCGAGAATGTAATTTTCCTTGCAACGCACTAATTATCTTGGGACAATGTGGACGAATGCTTCCTCTATCCCTTCTAGAGCCTCAATATCGTCCCTTACTTCTTCTTGTATTTTATGAACAAGAGTTACTGTGTCTTTCTCATCTACATAAATTTCAATTTCAACGTGGACTTGATTTCCAACATAATGAGGTCTTACTGCTCCAATACCGATAACTCCTCTTACTTCTTTAGCAGTGTTTCGTATAGAGTTTACCATCTCAGGATCAGGGGTGGCTCCCATTAAATAATTCATATTCTCACTGGCTATTCTATATCCTGCCCACAAAATAAAGAAGGCAACCAGGCCTGCCGCGATGCTGTCGGCCAGAGGGAAATATTTTGTTCCTATAACGCCTACAAGTGCAACAGCAGAAGAAATAGAGTCATATCTCCCGTCAATTGCAATCGCTTTGATAGAGGGACTACTTAATTTTTCGGAGACTTTTGTGTGATATATAGACATAACAGCTTTAACAATGACACTCATTGCCAGAACTCCTATCGCCAGCCAGCTGAAAAACACATCAGTCGGATTTATGATTCTTGAAACTGCCGCTGTGATAATTTCATATGCTGCAAGTCCTGCAAAAAGTGCCACGATGAGACCGGCAACTGGCTCTGCTCTCCTATAGCCATACATATGCCCCGGGTCTGCCTTCTTCCTAGATATTCTGAAAGATATTGCTACTGCAATGGCAGTTAGTACATCTGTCAGTGAGTTAATTGCATCAGATATTACCGCAAGACTGCCTGTGCTAATTCCAACAACAAGTTTTAAAACAAATAATATAGTGTTTACTACAACTCCAATGGTAGTTGCAATACTTCCGGACTTTTCCATCAACTGACTTTGATATTACATGGAGCTTAATTAACCTTCCCTTCTTACCCAGTCCCAAACCTTATAAAAACAAATTCTTTAGAGTGAAATATGATTGATCTCTTGGTAAGCGTTATAGTTTTGCTTTTTCTGGCAAGGCTTTGCGGCGCTCTTGCGGAAATTCTTGGTTTTAGTGCAATAGTTGGGGAGATATTTGCAGGAATTTCTGTTGGCTCCACACTCTTCCCTCAGCTCACACCTTTTTTTACTGAATCAGTTCTTCTAGAGGGAATGGCAGATATAGGAATTATTTTTCTTATCTTTTTAGTTGGTCTAAAAATAAATCTTAAATCATTTGAGAAATTTCTTAGAGCTGGCGCAGTTATAGCTATGTTTGGGGCGTTTATACCGTTCTTTGCAGGAACTTATCTGGGCTTTGCATATTTTTCATGGAATCCTGTGCAATCATTGTTTTTAGGTGGAATAATGATGGCCTCCAGTATGGCAATTGCAGGCAGGATGCTGTATGATTGCCGGCTTCTGAATAAAAGAGTGGGGACTTTAGCGATTGACGCTGTTCTAGTTGGGGAGCTCTTATCTCTCTTGATGCTCATATTCCTTGTTCAGCTTGTAAACAATTCTACTTTTAGTCTACAGAGTCTTGCAAAATCAACAGTTTATGTCGCAGTGTTTTTTGCAGCAGTAATTCTCTTAGGGAAATATATCAGTAAATATATAGAAATCCTCGGAAAATTCCTTAACTTGCGTGTTAAGGAAGGACTCCTTTCGATGGTGATTATACTTGTATTTACATTATCCTTAATTGCGGAAGCAATTGGAATTTCTATGGTCATAGGAGCATTTCTGGCAGGACTTATTTTGCATGAGAGACATCTGAAAAAAATAGAGCATGAAATCTACAGTATGGCATATGGTCTGTTTATCCCCCTATTTTTCGCCCTCCTCGGAGTTTATGTTAATCTGTTTGAGATGATAGCCATGTGGCCTCTTTTGCTTAGTATATTCTCTGTTGCAGTTATATCAAGATTGTTTAGTGCATACTTAGGTGCAAGAGTTTCTGGAATGAACAGTAAGAATTCCCTTATTATATCTCTTGCAATGACTCCGCGTGCTGAAGTAGCTTTTATAATATCTAGCGTTGCACTCCTTAATGGTGTCTTCAGTAGTTCTGTTTATTCTGCTGTAATTGGAGCTTTGATTCTTAGTATTGTAGTTGTGCCGCCTGTTTTTAGGAGAGTTGTCTGGACAAAATGATTGCAGGTTTCCCTTTAGAAAGTGTGGGACTTTTTATTATATCTATTGCAATTTTATTGAAAGGGGCAACTGTGTTTACACACAGGTCCGTGTATATAGCAAGACAAATTGGGGTATCTGATTTTGCAATAGGTCTTACACTCGTTGCATTTTCAACTTCTCTCCCTGAGCTAGCCATATCTATGACTGCATCTTTGTCCGGGTCTGACGGAATAGCCATTGGCAACATAATTGGCTCAAATATAGCAAATATTGGTCTTATAATAGGTATTGCTGCGATTTTTATGCCGCTTGTTCTTAAGAAAGAAGACTTTAAACAGGCGCTTTTGATGATAGCCGTCCTCTTTCTTGGTTCAATTTTTATGTACAATGGACTGTCACGATTAGAAGGTTTTATCTTGGTTTCAGTTCTTATTGCCTATGTAATAAATGCACTGAGGCAGGGAAAAGTTGGAACAGCAAAGGCTTCGAAAGGCCAGTCTCTGTCCTCAAACCTATTCTTCGCGTTTGCTGGAGCAGGAGCAGTCGTCGTAGGAGGTAAATTTGTTGTTGATTCTTCAATAGTAATTGCTAGATGGGCAGGGATATCTGAAGTACTCATAGGAATCACTATAATTGCAATAGGAACTTCCCTTCCTGAACTTGTTACATCTATTATTGCGGCAAAAAATAATATGCCAGGAATGGCCATTGGTAATATCATAGGAAGTAATATCTTCAATATTGCGGCAGTGCTCGGACTAACTTCTTTGATATCTCCGATATCAGTATCTCTTGATGTATTTCTCTTCGATATACCAGCAATGATGCTCTTCTCTATCATTTTAGCTTCATTCATGTATTTTGGAGCCAATAGAATCAGCAAAAAGAGCGGTATGTATCTTCTGACACTTTATGTAATATATCTAGGAGTCCATGTATTTTTCTTCTGACAGATAAAGCCTTAAATACAAGAACCTTTAACTCAATTTATTCTTTGATATGACAACAAGTTCTGTAATAGCAACACGATTAAAACAAGGAGACCTCTTTCTTCTAGATGGTAAGGGAGATGAAATCTTTAAGGTAAAAAAACTAAATACTTCTTCTCCTGGTAAACATGGTCATGCCAAAGTGCGCATAATGTATGTTAATTTCTTCACAGGCTCAGGCGGAGAAGTCACATACAGCGGTCACAAGGAGATGGACAAGCCTGTTATTGAAAAAGAAAGATCCCAAATAATTTCAATTACACCTGGGAAGACCTCAAATGACCCTAATGTTCCCCATGTTCCTGCGGAGCTTCAACTTATGCATCTAGAAACTTTTGAGACTTATGAACTTCCTTGCCCTAGTGAAATTCCAGAGCCGGATTTGGTAGTTGGTAAAGAGGTTGAAGTCCGCAAATTTGAAAGCAGGAAGTGGATTGAGAAGCTCATCTAATTCTGATGGACTTTTATTTGAATAAATTTTGCAGATTGTCTGGAGCAAGAAATTCTGTCAAGGACAGTAAGGTAATTTTTCTTGGAGTACCTTATGACTGGTCAACTATAGATAGACCAGGTTCCCGATATGGTCCTTTGCATATACGAAAATCTTTTGAGCAGTTCCTAGGTTATGATTCGACTAGTGAGAAGGACTTGTATGAAAGCCTTCTCCCCTGCGATTTAGGTGATATTGAAGTAGTTCCTGGAGATTACACTGAGACTCTTAAAAGGACGGAGGAAACACTTGGAAAAATTCTCTCTGAGAATAGCAAAGCTTTCCTGGTGGGGTTGGGAGGAGAGCATTCAATTACATATTCCTTCCTCAAATCTCTTAGGGAAGTGAATGAGGACTTTGTAGTTGTCAGTTTTGACGCACATCCTGACCTAAAAGAAGACTACATGGGAAATACGGAGACTAATGTAACATATCTCCGGAGGGTGTGTGATTTTGTAGAACCTTCTTCTATAATTCTTGTTGGAATCCGTGATGCAGACCGTGATGAAATGGACTATGTGAAAAAGAATAATATCACTATTCTGCATGGGAAAGCTATAAAAGAAGACCTAGGAGCTTCACTTTCAGCCTTCAAAAAGGCAATAAAGGGGAAGAAACTTTACCTTACAATAGATGTTGATGTTCTTGACACAGCTATAGCTCCAGGTACTTCAAGTCCCTCTCCTGGTGGTTTGAGCATGGACGAAATGAAGGCATTTCTTGATATATGTGTCCCGCAGGCTATTGGAATGGATATAGTTGAAGTTTCACCCCCCTTTGATATAGGTGAAACAACAAGTTTTACTGCTGCGAAACTTATTTATTATGCACTGAGTTTAAAAGCATGATATGGCTATAGAAACATCCCTTCTTTTGCTGGTAATTCTCATAGTCATCGGCTTCATTGTGTACAGAATGGTCAGGGGAATTTGGACTGTTCTCCTGTGGGTTCTCATAGCTGGAGGGGTATTGTTCGTAGTATATTACCTATTATAAGATGGTACTTGAAGCATTATTTACTGTGGAAGAAGCCAAACAGGAACCTTCTAATCTCTTTCTTCTTGGGGTAGTAATATCTACAGTTGCACTTTGGCTGTCATTTTATATATTTCCCCAGGGAGCCAGCACATGGATGCTCTTTATTATAACTCTAGCAATTGTGCCTCTTATGCACAAGGCTTTCATGGGGGAGGAGGCAAAGGATATGGCTCACAGCAAGAAACTATTGAGAGGCCACCTTCCAATCATAAAAATGTATCTCTACCTATTTTTAGGAATCTTTGTATCTCTTTTATTCTGGTATATTTTTCTGCCTACTCATTTACTTGAAATAATCTTTTCTGTTCAAATGAATGTTGCAAGCACAATTCTCACAGACGGTGCAATTCTCATAATGAGTCTAAAGGTTCTTACTTTGTTCATGCTTCTAACTTTTATATATGGGGCAGGCGGAATTCTTATACTTGCATGGGATGCAGCCCTGACTTCAGTGATTGTTGGTAATCTTCTTAAGCATGTGATTCTTGGAAGCTATGTTCCTGGAATGGCCGCAATTTTGCTTCCTGCTGTATTTCAAATTATAGCTTACTCGATAGCAGCAGTTGCTGCAGGAATATTGTCGGTTGCTTTTTACAAAGGTCATTTGAAAGGAAAGTTAGCAAAATATATACTGATTGATTTTACAGTCCTCAGTTTGGTCGCTCTAGTTATGCTTGCAGTAGGGGCACTAATTGCACAGGGAGTTGTTGCATAGATGGTTCTAGAGATGATTATGAAGCCGGAATATGCACAAAAAAGTCCAATTAAAACTCTACTTCTTGGCTTTGGGGTATCATCTGTTGCTTTATGGATTTCATATCTAGCTACTCTATGGCTACCAACATACATTTTCCCTGAGCATGCGAATTCCTGGTTCTTGTTCCTAACAGCTGTGGCTCTTATACCTTTTCTTAATAAAATATATTTGATTGAGGAGAGGGAAGATGAACGAATTTCTGAAAAAAACATATTCAGACGTCACGAGGACCTTCTCTTTATTTACATATTTCTTTTCCTTGGCATGATACTTTCATTCTCATTTTGGTTTACAATACTTCCATTAAAAATTTCTCAGATAGTGTTCTCCGGTCAGGTTGCGGAGATTTACAGAATCCAGGGTCTTAAAACAAGCTTGTCAGGAGCTCTCATAGCTACAGGAGCTGGAGCGATTACAGGAAATATTTTTGCAAAAATAACCGGATATACAATCTCAAGAGTATCATTTTTGAAGCTTGTAATGTTCAATAATATGAGGCTTCTCTTACTTTTCATGGTCTTTTCCTTTGTATTTGGAGCAGGGGCGATTCTTCTTCTTACCTGGAATGCTGCAGTTGTCGGAGTTGCCATGGGCTTCATAATTAGGGACAGTATACTTGTGTCGGGTAGCGTTCTTCTAAAAAGCGCCTTCTATCTAAAAGAGCTTCCATTTAGTTTTATGACCTTTTTCCTTCACGGTATTTTTGAAATAGTTGGATATTTTGCAGCTGCGATTTCAGGAGGAATTTTTTCAGTTGCAATACTCAGAGGGATGCATAAGACTAAACATTTCAAAACTATTCTAAAGGACGTTGTATTTTTCCTAGTTCTGGCTCTTGCTCTTGTCGGCATTGGGGCTGTTCTGGAGGTCTATGTAACTCCACTTCTCTGATGACAACATATATTCTGGATGCCTCTGCAATTCAAAGCGGTTTCGAAGCCCTCGGATTTTCCGAAGATTTATTTTCAACACCGAGTGTGATTGAAGAAGTCCGCAACAAATTTCTTGCATACAATTTGAGCCTTGCAGTTTCCCTGGATAAAATAAAATTGGAAATTCCTGCTGAAAACTACATAAATCATGTTTCTGAAACCGCAAGGAAGAGTGGAGACAGGCTATCTGACAATGATATTGGTTTAATTGCTCTTGCTCTTAAGAGAAAGTCTGCAGGGCGTGTCAGGATTGTTACGGACGATTACGGAATTCAAAATGTATCCTCACTTCTAGGAATAGACTTTCTCCCTATGGGGACTGAGGGAATAAAGGAAATAATAGAGTGGGTTTATTATTGTCCAGCCTGTTTCAAGAAGCACAGCCCAAGTATAGACATTTGTGATGTTTGCGGAACAAAAATAAAACGAAAAAAACGTGCCTAAATTCGTGAGAATAAATCCTCAAGCATGTGTCTTTTTTCAATATAAAGCATCACTATTGCCTGAGCAAGCCCCAAAACTAAAGGACCAATAATTATTCCTTTGAATCCCATTACAAAAGGTCCACCAAAGAATCCAAGCAATATCAGCAAAGGATGTATATCTGCATCTCTTCTCACAAGTTTTGGTCTTATATAGAAATCAGGAACTATTGTTAGCATAAGAGATCCATATATTAAAATCAGTATTCCTTGCATAGTCCCGCCTGGTAAAAGGGCCATATACCACAGCCCCATAGGTACATACATCAGCCAAGGACCTATCAGAGGTAGGAAGGATACAACAAACATCATTCCTACAAGGAAACCGAGCGTTAAGAGAGAAGGTCTTAAAATAGCCCAGAAACCAATAGCCGCCAGACCTGCAATAATTACAGATGTAAGCAGGTGCCCTATGAAAAGTCCATAAAATATTTTGTCAATTGTTGACATGAGCTCGTGGAGGAATTTTTCTCTCGATGGAATATGCTTCCTTATGAGTTCCATCAGTCTTGGACCCTCATAGAGGAAGTAGAAAGTTGCTACAAAGAAGAGTGCAAGACTTATAGAAGTCTCAAGGAACCATGTCGGCTGTGTCACCTGGCTCCACAAAGCATCGGTTGCAGAACTTATAAGCCTCCCTAATTCTGATCCTAGACGTTCACTCACAACGCCGAAGCCGGCCGAATCCAGACCACTTTTCAGTCCCTCAGTAAAACTTCCCGACTGAATCATACCGAAGTTTTCAATCAGCCACTGAAGAATAACATTCAGGCTGTAGATCAGTATGTATATCACTGGAAGTGCAACCAAAAGAACTGATGAAAGACATGCAGTGAGATATTTTCTTCCGGCTTTTCTATCCCCTCCGCTAAAATAACCGGCCAGAGGATAAATAATGTAAGCCATTGCAAAGCTGACAAGAAGGAGACCTACGAAATTCCACATAACCATCGCCGCTCCTCCTAGTATTGCTAAGAGAATAAAAATACCTACGAATCTCCATCTGTGTATTACCATAAACATCAATAAGTACATATATTTAAAAGCCTTTTTATTGTACATGCGAAGAGAAAAAACACTGTTTAGTGCTAAAAGCATCATTCCTCTTGTCTTAGTTATTGTAGCTGGTGTATTTCTATTCTGGAATTTTTACACACCAGAGGTATATAGGAATGATCTTGTACTCAGTATGACGGCAAATATTAGCTATTCAAACACAATCCCTATAATAGAAGATGGCGATTCTCCGCTTCCGGCAAACATGTCAGTTATAACCTACAACATACCCTCTGATTTTGAAGCTCAAGTAGTTCTTTTGTCAGGAATTAGTGAGCCCTACTCCTTCCATACAGATAAATTTGGGAACAAGTATAAGAAACTGATATTTCAAAATCCAGAACTTGGAATTAACTATTATGAATTATGGGCAATAGTGGAAGTCTTGCCAATAAGTTTTGAGATACCGCCGACATCTGTAGGAAATGTCAATGAAGTTCTTTCAGAATATAAAGAATCTAGCGAAATGGTTCAGAGCGATTCTTCTTCAATAATTTTGCTTGCAGAGGAAATAACACAGGAGGCAGAAACACAATTTGAAGAAGCAGTGGCTATCAACCACTGGGTTTATACTAATATAAATTATGATAGCGCGTACATAAACGTGACAAATGATGCACTGTGGACATATGAAAATAGAGTAGGTGTCTGTACTGAATACGCGCACCTTACTAGTGCCCTTATGCGAGCTAGAGGAATTCCTGCCAGAATAGCATATGGAGCTGCACCATATGACTACCCAGACGGATGGCTGCCACATACATGGGTAGAAGCCTACTTTAATGGGACCTGGTACCCATTTGACCCGACTTGGGACCTGTCAGGACGTCTGGATGCAACTCATATAAAAATTGCATCTCTGCCAGACCAATCTTATGTGTTCATAAATGTTACTTTAAGTGGAAAAAACATTGATCTTGGAAGTCTTTCGCAGTCAAAACTTCAAGTTGAAATTATTGATTCAAAGGAAGAAAGCCCTAAACTTGACTGGGAAATATTGAGGAAACTGGCCTGATTATTTAGGCTTATATCTCAAAAAGGCTCCAATTCCAACTCCCAATTTATAAAATTGAAGTCCTAGCTGGGATGAGGTTCCAATTATTTCTACAGAAGTCCCCATAGTGTTTGCAATTTCTGTCAGTTCATCTGCAATATCAATATTTTCCGCCTCAGGCTCAAGAGCCATTTCACATCGTCTGCAATTTTTCTCATCAATATATTCTTTTCCGCACTGTTCGCAGACATATATTGATACTGGCTGGTCAAGTTTTTCAGATATTAGAAGAAGTTCAACTGCGCCCTGTGCTAGCAAATCTTTTACATGAAGATATCCAATTGTTGCAAGTCCCTTCTTTTTTGATATTTCCTCAAAATACTTTTCAAGAAGTTTCTTCTCTTGAATTATCTCAGATTCTGCTATTATGTCATCTGACTTGTGTAGCATTTCATCAATTCCGGATTTTCCTGTGTAGCCTGTATCTACAATTCCCAGAATTTTCTTGACAAGTTCTGGACGCAGATGACCTGCATCAAGAAAGTCATTTTTCGTCGGTCCCGGACCTCCGAGTACAATTCCCTTAAGATTTTCTATATCTCCGAGTTCTTTATTTGCAGCTTCAGATACTTTTTTATAGAAATCCTGTGCCATTCCCTCAATGACGCGCTCAAACCTCTGTGCAGACTGGCCTCCTGCTCTGAATTTCCCTGGGACCATAGAATCGAGAGAAGTTAGTATTTCAATTCTCCTCCCTTTTAGAGTCCCGATGTCTGCATCACGTCTGTCCACAAGAATTATTCCATAAGTATCATGGTGCTCCAGCAGGTCAAGCAGAGGTTCTAAAACAAATGTTTTTGAGCACCTATAGAGGTTGATACTAAGTTTTTCAGGGGGTATTATTGTTTCAATAAGGTAGTCTGTCTGACCCACTCCCTCTGCTATATTTCCACAGAAAACCGCCAGACCATTATCTGGAGTCTTTTTGAATAGTCTTAATTCTCCAATTATTTTCTCAAGAGAATTTGTAACATGTTTTTTTGTTGCCTTGGACTTAATATTTGAGGCAGTTCCTATTTCCTCAGATAGGAGTCTGATAGTCTTATTCATATCATAGCCTGCTGAAATGTAGACTGTAATAAACTCAGTATGCCGGCCTTTGAGTGAGCCTAAATACTTTAGTTTCTTTTTCAGTTCAAATTCTTGCTGTGTCATTCTTCTATCCACACCTCAGTACCGTCGCTGAGCTTAATCGAATCTCCACTCCCTTTTCCTGTTTCAACAGACAGTGCACGGGAGGCTCCTTGTAAATCCAGAAGTATCGGTTCAAGAAGCTTTTCATCGCAATCAATAATAAGTTTGCGTATTTCAGTACCTAAAGATAGACCTTTACCTTGTTTGTACTGCCTAACAGCAGCAACGATAGAAACCAGAAAATCGCCTGTTTTTTCTGATTTTTCATCTATTAATGACTTGTCAAATTCAGGCCAGCTTTCAAGATGGATACTTGGACTTCCTCCCTTCTTGAAAAAGATTTGATACAATTCCTCTGTAATATGTGGCATGAAAGGAGCCATCATCTTTATACACTGAATGGATGCCTCTCTAAGGGTGTATTGAGCCCCTGTGCGCTCGTCTTTTCCGTATTTATTGGGATTATACAAGCGGTCCTTTGCAATTTCAAGGTAGTTGTCGCAAAAGGTAGCAAGATAGAATGATTCTACTGCACTCTTTGCCTTTGAATACGCGTAGACATCAAAAGACTCTGTGGATTCCTTCACAAGTTTTGCAAGTTTAGAGAGAAGCCATTTATCAAGAACTCTAGTGGTTTTCCGGCCTTCCTTGTAATCCTCAAGATGCATATTGGAGAATTTCGTAGCATTCCACATTTTGTTAACGAATTTAACTCCTGTAACAAGGTCCTTCTCCTGGAAGGGCATATCATCCCCTAGTTTTGAGCCAGCGGCCCAGAAACGAATTGCATCTGCGCTATATTTTTCAATCATATCTTGAGGCCTGATGACATTTCCGCGGGATTTACTCATTTTTCTTCCACGTGGGTCAAGCGCCCAGCCAGATATTGTAACATCTTTCCAGGGAATACTATCTTCATGGAAATGGCTTTTCACAACAGTGTTAAACAACCAAAATGCAATAATATCGTGCGCCTGCGGTCTCAAATCCATTGGGAACAATTTGTCTTTAAGTTTTGGATGAAGTCCAATCGCTAGCTGGGGACTTAAGGAAGAAGTAGCCCATGTATCAAGAGTATCCTTTTCCGGAATGAAGTTCTTGCTTCCACATTTGCATGGCTTTTTAGGAGAATCCTTTAAAGGATCTATAGGCAGGTCCTTTTCATCAGGAAGTAAAATTTCCTCACAGTCAGTACAGTACCACACAGGTATTGGAATTCCAAAGTATCGCTGCCGTGAAATGCACCAGTCCCATTGAAGACCGCCAACCCAATTATCATAGCGGTTTTTCATGAACTCAGGAGTCCAGTTAAGCTGATTTCCAATCTCAATGAATTTGTCTTTTAAATGCAGATATTTTATGAACCACTGTACAGAATTTATTATTTCAATAGTGGTTCCACAGCGTTCATGGGTGTTTACGGAATGAGTAATTTCTTTCTGACTCTTTATGAGCTTGGAAGCCTTCAGGTCAGAAAGAATGGCCTTTCTAGCTTCATCTATTTTCATTCCAACGTATTTTCCGGCAGATTCGGTCATTTTTCCGTCCTTTCCTATAGATTCTATAAGTTCCAGATTGTGCGCAAGGTACCACTCTATGTCAGTAAGATCCCCAAATGTGCAGCACATTACAATACCTGTCCCTTTATCAGGATCTACACGACTATCTTCACGGATTTCAACTTCCTGATTGAAGAGAGGGACTATTACCTTCTTCCCAAGAAGTTTCTTGGCTCTCTTGTCATCAGGGTGAATAAAAATAGAAACGCAGGAAGAAAGAAGCTCAGGTCTTGTTGTAGATATCACTAAGTCTGAACCATCTTCAAGCTTGAAGATAATGTCACTAAATGTACTCTCAAAGTCTTTGTCGTCCATTTCGACCTGAGAAACCGCCATAGTACATTTAGGACACCAGGTTATTGGAGCCTCTTTTCTGTACTCATGACCTGCAAGATACAGGTCAATAAAAGACTTCTGTGATATTCTTCTGGAATGCTCATCAATCGTTGAATAGAACAATGACCAGTCACAGCTCATTCCAATTTTTTTCCAGTCCTGAATATATTTTGGTCTTAAATCTTCTAAAACCTTCAAACACATTTTGATAAATTTCTCTCTCCCGATTTTTTCAGCCTTGACGCCTTTTATTTTCTCTACAAGAAGATTTGTTGCAATACCATTATCGTCTGTTCCAAAAGGATAAAACAAATTATAGCCTCTCATTCTTTTGTATCTGGCAATAAAGTCCATTTGAGAATAAGAAAAGGTATGGCCAATATGCATTTCTCCTGAAACTGTGGGAGGAGGTGTATCTATAGAAAAGATTGGCTTTTTGCTCTTGGGATCAAATTTGTAAATTTTTGCTGAATCCCAGAACTCCTGCAGCCTTTGTTCGGCTTCTTTTGGGTCGTATATTTTTTTCTCTGCCATTCTGAAACAAATAGATAAGATGATATAAAAACTTAGCAGGTCAGACCCCAGTTATCTTTATTGGTTTTGGGCTACCAAAGGTCTTCAGTGTTGACTGGTCGTGCTCTTTCATTGATATAACCATCCCGTCTTCGGCTGCTATTGTTCTTATACCAGTAGTGTCGTTAACTCGCTTTGCTTCCCCAATAGGACCGACTTTTAAAATTCTGAGGCCGAAATAACTCATTATTGCAAGTTTCGGCTTAACAGCATCAACAAGCTTTATTATGTCGTCAGTGCAGAGATGGTAAGGAATACGTTCATTTCCAGGACGTGTTGCATTCATAATCAAGACATCCGTCCCCTTAAATTGCTCTGAAAGTCCGTCAAAATATGAAGTGTCAGAAGTGTAGGAAATTGTTCCGCATTTTGCCTTCATTTTAAAACCAATTGTAGTAGAATCTTTATGCTCTGCTCCAGTAAAAAGAAAATCAACACCATTCACGACAGCAACATCCTCCCTTGCCATATTTAGGCACTCAAAAACCTGTCTTTTGTGAAAATCTGAGATAATTGGGCCATTTTCCTCAACTTTCTCAAAAATAGATTGTGAACCAATTACAGATCCCCGCTTCTCTGTAAGCCCGCGAGTCATTGCTTCGATTGCAACATTTGTTTCGGTGGAGTGATCAACGTGAGCGTGGCTTACAAATATTGCATCCACTTTTTGAGGATCCTGTCCGAATTGCTTTGACCTTGCAAGATATCCAGGACCAGGATCAACTGAAAGATTCATCTCCTCAAGATTCAACCTAAATCCCCCAGTTGCACGTTTCTGAGTTATGGTTGACCATCGTCCTCCGCCGGTTCCAAGAAAAACAATCTCATTCATGCGAAAACTTTGTAAAAGCGTCTTTATTAGAGTTTGGATAGAAGGTTTTATTTATCCCTGGCAATATTTTGAACTATTATGGGCCCTTAGCTCAGCTCAGTAGAGTGCCGCTTTCGCATGGCGGAGGCCGCGAGTTCAAATCTCGCAAGGTCCACTATATTTTTTCCAGGACAAGATTGTGCAATTTATCATTTGCACTCGCAAGAACATTTGTAGTATTCACTTTAAAATTACTAAAATCAAAATCGTTGTTTTCAAAATCACTTACAGAGCAGCCGGCCTGTTTGCATATGTATATAGCTGCAGAAACATCAATAAGTCTTGGAACGCCAGCGTGCATAAGAAAATCAAAGCTTCCCTCAGCAACACTGCAAAATTCCAGCGCAAGAGAGCCGTAAGTCCTGTAATTTCGTGTGGACATGCAAATTTTTGAGACAGTGTCACGTCCTTTTTTGGAAGAATCCGGAGCTCTGTGTAAGAGAGAAGAGCTCAAGTCAGTAGAGCTGTTCCCTTTTATTTTCTGTCCGTTTTTGAAGGCACCATTTTCAGATGCAAAATATGTATTGCCACTGACGACGTTGTGAACATAGCCTGCAATTGGTTTGAAGTCTAGGTCAAGAATTCCTAAAGATACTGAAAAATAGCCAACTCCTTTCTTAAAATTGAAAGAACCGTCAAGAGGGTCAACAACAGCGTAATATTCAGGATTTTCTACCTCGAGAAGTCCCTGTTCTTCAGTAAGTATGGAAAATTTGCCGGCATTGTTAAAGGAATCTACAATAGCTTTTTCAGCTTCAATGTCTGCAAGCATTGTAATATCACCACCTGCTCCGACCATTACCTCCTTCTTTCCCTCTTCAGTAAGATAATATGATTTCAGAACACCAGAGGCTTTCTCTCCAATTTCAGTCAGTAGTTTTTCCCAGTTCATTTTTTATCTGTCTTCCTGCTAAGCGTTTTCCCCTCATGTTCAATATCTTCAAGAAGCTCTTTTATGTGATTCTCCTTCCAGCCATAGGATTTTAAATGCTCAGTTATGTAGTAAGTATCATGACCTTGTTTTATGGCGGTCTTAACATAATTTTTCATTTTAGTATGAGTTTCCTTCTTCAAGGACTTGCCAATCATTCTGAAAAAAACTTTACGATATTTTCTTGCTTCATCATCATTAAGAATAACATATGTTATGTAAGAGCTGATCAGTATAAGGATGGCTAGACCCAGGGTCCACGAAATACTTGGATATTCATCAGAAAGAAGAAATTCATCAAATTCCCAATCAGATTCATTGATAGTAGGAATATCCCCACTTATGGAGGCTGGTTGTTCTATATCGGATGTAAAATCAGGTGCAAAGATAGTAAGAGATCTTGCAAAAGGAGAGTATGTAGCTCCTTGCTCATTCGTGCACTTTACAGTCCAGGACAATAAACCAGTAGAAACTACTACATCAGAAAAGCGATTTGACTGGTTTGTGAAAAAAATTGTTGATTTTTCTCTGGAAACCCCATCAATTAACAAGGTGCATGCGTCCAATTCTCCAGCATATGACAAGTCATAGACAAAGGTCACATTTGAGGTAATAAGCTCACTCAGATGGGCAGGAGACTTCAAACTCACCGAAAGGTGTGTAGTTAGTGGTATGAACTCTACAGTTAAATTCATCACTCCTTTTGATCTCGCACTGTAACCATTTGAATTTACGCAACGGACATACCAAGTCCAGTTTCCTCTTTTAAGGACTACATCAAAGGAATTATTGGCGTTTGCATCTACACTCGTTGATTGATTCTCGAATGTATCGTTAGTGAAAA
>Ga0310122_10000293_pt1 | contig 32182 bp, 31 predicted proteins | sample CB6_Bottom_1051__FD_203503 | JGI IMG/M metagenome (GOLD analysis project Ga0310122, IMG submission 203503) | Marine microbial communities from Western Arctic Ocean, Canada - CB6_Bottom_1051 | ecosystem: Environmental > Aquatic > Marine > Oceanic | place: Canada: Western Arctic Ocean | collected...
ATATGCGCTGAATGTTCCCAGTTTTTCATCCTGTCGATAACATAGGAAAAACCCGAAGTGGATGAGGTCAAATAAGGGGTATCTATCTGTTTTAAATTACCAATCACCACCACCTTGGTCCCTTCCCCTGATCTTGAAATCAAGCTAAGTATTTCATGCGGTGTCAGGTTTTGCCCCTCGTCTATTATAAAGAACTTATGGGCCAGCGACCTGCCTCGCATAAAGGTAGTTGATTTCATTGCTATTTTACTGAACATCAAGGCTCTACTTGCTGTTTTTTCGACCCCTGACCGTTCTTCATTGCCACACAGGTAATCAATACTATCCAACACAGAGCCCATCCACGGCTCGACTTTGGCACACTCTTCTCCTGGTAAAAACCCAATTTCTTTTCCCAGAGAAACCGTTGCCCGGGTCACAATGATTTGATCATAATTTTTTTGTTCAAACACCTGATAAAAAGCCGATGCTAAAGAAAGCAAAGTCTTACCACTACCTGCTTCCCCCGAAATAGAAACAAAATCAATATCCGGGTTATTGAGTAAATTAAGCGCAAATAATTGTTCATCTGAGCGCGCATGTAACCCCCAAACGGCATGTCTTGTTTTGTAATCATTCAAGGTTTCTGCAATGCAATAGTCATCATAAACCTCCGTAACGATTGCATTCATATATTGCCCTGAATCATCTTCGGGAGAATATATATTGCAATTAATTAACAGCGATGAAACCCAGGGCGCCGTTATTTTATAACGCAATCTTTGTAAATCACTGGATACTGGAGATAAAACCTCACAAATGACGCCTTCCCCCGCCCAATACTCCTTGGTCAGACACACGCGTCCTGCGCCTAAAATATCTTCATCCGCAATTTTACTGATTTTTTCATGCCGATAGTCTTCTGTTTGAATCCCTGCAACCGAAGCGCGAATGCGCATATTAATGTCTTTTGTGACCAGAATAATGGAAAAATCAGCATCTGAAACCAAATCTTTATGCTGTTCAAGATATTTTATCGCATTAATAATTTCTTTATCAGGATCAGAGGTTTCATCGCTATCGAAGGTTTGAAAAACCAGTTTTCCTTCACTGTTTGGAAGGTTAATCCCGCTTCTTATCTCTTCAAATGCGGCACTTTCAATCATGCTATCAAGATGACGATGAACTTCTCTTGCATTTCGAGCCGTTTCTCTATTGCCTGTTTTATGATGATCCAGCTCCATCAGCACTGTCTTTGCTATAAAAACAAAATGTTCGTCAAATTTGAATAAAGACTCAGGATTATGAATCAACACATTGGTGTCTAGAACGTAGCAGCGCTTTTCCAGTTTAACTTCATTCATCACGACATAGCCTCCGGCAACAAGCAACTACACCGGCCTTATTCCTTGCAGCCGGGTCATAAAGAAAATCAATGTATTACTGTAAAACGAGCTAGCGCCCGTAACTTGCCAGTCCCAACGAGGTCAGGTCTGCTCACGTCGTCATTGCAGCCCACATCGACAAACTGAATAACAATGACAGATTGTTTACGACAACTCAGTCAGTTTTTGCAAAACATCTTCAATATGCGTTTTAACTTTGACTTTACGCCATGCATAAAGCAGCACACCTTCCTCATCAATCAGAAAGGTACTTCTCTCGATACCCCTGACCTGTTTGCCATACATGTTTTTCATTTTGATCACATCAAATAGCTGACAAAGTATTTCTTCTTTGTCAGACAGCAACTCAAAAGGAAACGCCTGCTTTGCTTTAAACCCTTCATGGACTTTTACGCTATCCCGGGAGACGCCAAAAATAACGGTATTAAAGTCATTAAATTGTTCTATATTATCTCTGAAATCTTTGCCTTCTAAGGTGCATCCCGGCGTATTGTCTCTCGGATAAAAATAAAGAATGATTTTTTTTCCTAAATAGGCAGAAAGTTTAAAACGGCTGTCTCCTGTTGCATCAGCTTCAAAATCAGGAATGTAATCCCCTATACTTATGTTGGTCATATTATCGTTTGATCGGTTCAATAATGGCATCTATATTTAAATGATCACAAAAATCAAGAAACTCCTCTCTTAAGGCTAACAACCTGACTGCGTGAGGAATAAGCAAGATAAATTTGGTCGAAAATACAGGGTTCTGAATATAAGGTGCCTGATAACAACTAGCACTAATCTCTTCAATATCAATATCCCTATCCAACATAAAACGGGCAATACTTTCTATTATGTCACCGCGATTCAATGAAATAGTCTCCAGGGTATATGGAATACTTTTACAGTCGACCGGATTGCTTTCCGGCCTTACCATATGAATATTGATTTCAAGTCGTTTTTGTAGGCCATCTAAAATAGATTCCAGTTTGGCAATATGATTCCAGTCCCCGTCTATCAACAAATAAGAAGCCGTCGTTTGCGCCAGTTGAGAGGATCTCAGTTCGACCACATGACAACTACAACTGGAAATAGCCGCTAAAATTTCGACTATAAAATGAGTAGATCTTTTTCCTAAAATGACAAGGGCAAGCTGCATACAGTACATCCTGATTTTTTGTTTGCAGTTTATCATCAAATTACCGATAATTAATTGTATTTTTTTACCTTTATATTGCTGACACTATATAATTCATGCCAGTTACTCAAGTTAAACAGTATCAACTGCCTAAGCTTGTCCATCCCCCCCGGGCCTCTACCTTTAAAATGAACACCTTGTGAACATCTTGTAATTTCATCCTTAATGAAAATACTCTTAATAACCCCACCCATGACCCAGCTGAATACACCGTATCCAGCCACGGCATATTTAACCGGTTTTCTTAAACAAGAAAACTACGATGTCGCGCAAAGGGATTTAGCCATAGACCTTTTTTTATCGCTACTTACCCGGCAAGGGCTGGAAAATATTCATCAGGTTATCGAAGATAACTTTGCCGATTTTGAAGACCATGAACTGCCTGACGCCATCTATCACTTTTTACTCAACTATTCGCAATACAGTATTTGTGTAGAGCCCACGATTAAATTCCTGCAGGGGAAAAACCCATCACTGGCATTACGCATTACCTCGCGCAGCTTTCTTCCCGAAGGCCCACAGTTTGAAAATTTATATCAAATGGAAGAAATGTCAGAACATGTTTTAACTGACGCTTTTGGCAATTTAGGAATGCAGGACAAAGCCAAATATCTGGCCACGTTATTCATTGATGATCTTTCAGCAGTCATTACCCAGGGCGTTGATCCACATTTTGAAATCTCTCGCTATGGTGAACGATTAGCCGCATCCAATCCTTCATTTGATGATTTGTACCAGCAACTTCATCAGCCTGCCCTCTACACAGATCAAGTGATTTCATCATTAGTGAATGATTATTTATCTCAGGAACAACCCGATATTGTAGGCATCACCGTCCCTTTTCCGGGCAACATGCTGGGAGCACTAAAAATTGCCCAGTGCTGTAAAATCGCCAATCCGCAGATAAAAACCGTACTGGGTGGTGGTTTTATTAATACGGAACTCAGGTCATTGCAAGACCCGCGTATTTTTGAATTTATTGATTTCATCACCGTTGATAATGGCGAAAGACCTTTTTTAACCTTAATCGAGTATCTTGACCAGCAACGCCCCATTGAAGATTTAGTACGCACCTACCGCATCCATGACCAGAAAGTAGTCTATAGCAACAACCCCACACTGCACGACATACCTCACAAAAACACAGGGACCCCCAGCTATCAAGGACTGCAGACAGATAATTATCTGTCCCTGTGTGAAATGCTTAATCCTATGCATCGCATCTGGAGTGATGGTCGCTGGAACAAGTTGACTATTGCCCAGGGCTGTTATTGGTCGAAATGCAGCTTTTGTGACATCAGCCTTAACTACATAGGCGAATACGATGATGCCGGTGCGGAAATCATCGTGAATCGAATTGAAACATTAATCCGTGAAACCGGCGAAACCGGCTTTCATTTTGTAGATGAAGCCGCACCGCCAAAAGTCTTATTTGCCATGGCAAAAAAACTGATTGAACGCCAGATTATTATCAGCTGGTGGGGTAATATCCGTTTTGAAAAAACATTCACGGCTGAACTTTGCCAGCTGCTAGCTGATTCCGGCTGCATTGCCATCAGTGGGGGACTGGAAGTAGCCTCCGACCGCCTGTTGAAACTGATGAAAAAAGGGGTCACCGTCGAACAAGTGGCCCGGGTCAGTAAACACTTTACAGATAGCGGCATTTTGGTACATGCTTATTTAATGTATGGTTTCCCCAGTCAAACCGAACAGGAAACCGTTGATTCTCTAGAACGCGTCCGTCAATTAATGCTTAATGGTTGTATTAATTCTGCCTACTGGCATCGTTTTGCAGCAACGATTCACAGCCCCATTGGCCAACAGCCTGATCAATTCGGAATAGAATTAATACCTAATGAAGCGGTATTATTTGCAGAGAACGATATTGCATTTCATGACCCGGTTAATGCCGATCATGATATGCTGGGCAAAGGCTTAAAGAAAGCGCTTTATAACTATATGCATAGCATGGGTTTTGATCTTCCCATCAGTTTCTGGTTTGAGCAAGCAGTCAAAGAACCGGATATTCCCTCTGACTTTATTGAGCAAGCCATTTACCACTCACTCCCTGATTAATGACAAACGAACCCTTCACCTTTGAACAAATCCATATAGAAGTCGCGCGTAATGCCTCTGATGACTTCAACCTGTTCCATGATAAACACAAATGGTTACAGATTAATCACAACCCCTTCAAAGGACCTATCGTTCTTGGCTTTCAATTAAATACATTCATTGAATATCAAATGCGTTTATACCGGGAAGCGCATCATGAAAACCAGATTATTTCAGAAAACAATTTACGTTTCAGTAATTACCAGATCACCTTTATTAACCCGCTAAAACCCGCCACAGCGTTTTTTTTTGAAATAAAAAAAACCTTGATAAAAACCATTCCACAATTAACACTGGGCAACCGGGTCACCATAAAAACCAAAAAAGAAACTATTTTATTAGGCTTTAAAAAAGAAACGAAAAACCCATTGTTTTTGCCTGACATACAATTCAAACAATTGCCCAATTTGCATGCCATCCCTGACAAAACAATCATCCCAGGTACCGATTACTTTCTTAAACGAAAATTCCTCAACAATGGCAATGTAAAAAACTTTCTATCCGGCTCTTTAGCAGAACAATCCGATTATTTTGATGAATTGGCACATACTGCAAACTACCCGGAAGTTTTTCCATGTAGCCTTGCCTCCGGTGCATTACTGGAAAAAGCACAACAGGAAAATCATGATTTCAAACGTAACCCCATGGTTTATACTTCCCATGAATTATCTATTGACCGGCATCATTTAAGCCGCTTAAAAAATAACGATAAGCTCTATATTCTGGTAAAACAACACCCTGAGTCACCTGCCAACACCCTGAACCAGACCAATATCCAAGTCAGAACATACGACTGTTTTGGACTCTTACATAACCATGATGTGTTATTCAGAATCAGAATGAACCTAGTGCCATTAGAAGAAATTTTGAAAAACCTGGAGAACAAAAAATAAATAGCGGTAATATCAGACCTTCAATCACCGGTAAGGCCGCCTCAAGATAACTAACACAATGAGCACCCCCGTATCACTATCAACCCCGGCAATCTCTTTATATGACTTCAGGCTATTGATCGCATCAAGAAACAGGCTGTTATGCATCCTCTCTTAACGCTAACTTCAGTAGATACAAATACAAGGTATTTGTATGATTCATCTTTGTTAATGATTAAAGCGGCTACCTTATGATTAAACAGCCTATACCAAACCGTTAAAAAACCAGAGTCTTGTGCGCTGCTTGCTAACATAACAAGCCAGTCTCAGTTATAAAATGCAAAACCCGCTTTTACCCTTTCAGCTACACCGGCTAAGCAGATCCACTTCTGAACAGCTTAATACTGCCAGGGCAGCAAAAACAAGTCAGCTGTCACGCAACTCTAGCGGTATTAGCGTCTTGTATTTTAAGCACCGTGTAAAGCAGACAGTCAAAACAGATTTTAATTTACACTATTCAGTGACGACTGGATAAAGCGCTAGAAATATTGTAGCGCGTCTAAGGTTTAAGAAAAAATCTTCGGCTCAGGTTGGCCGCTATTCCTTATTTTAACTTCATAAAAAAGACAGGCCGCAGTGCCTTTTTTATATCCGTAACCTGATTTTCTGTGGCAATACACAAAAAAACGTAAATCCACAGTGAACGCCAAACAATTACTGCCTACTAAGTAAGCCGTGAATTATCTCAATGGTTTTTTCTGTCGCACCCTGATTTTTCCCTACAAAAGCATTGGCGTTAGAAACCAGACTTGCTCTATACTCACCATCAGCATGCACTTGTACCATCGTATTGATAATCTCTTCCTTACTATGACACTGAATGGCAGCCCCTGTCGCCAACATGTTGTTGGCTATTTCTTTAAAATTAATCATGTGCGGGCCAAATACAATCGGCACCCCCATAACAGCAGGTTCTAAAGTATTATGCCCACCTACAGGCACCATGCTACCTCCTACAAAACTAACATCTGCCGCCCCATATAACAGTTTCAACTCGCCCATGGTATCGGCAATATAAACCTCTGTCTCGGCGGCACATGGCTGTCCTGTGCTACGCATACAGGTTTGAAACTGCAAGCTTTCTGCCAATTGTTTAACCAGCGTAAACCTTTCCGGGTGCCGGGGAACAATCACTAACAGCAATTCAGGTATCTGTTTTTTTAATTGCGGCAATATTTCTAAAAAAATGCGTTCTTCATGCTCATGTGTACTGGCAATGATCCAGACAAAACGCCCCGCAAAACTGTCTGCCTTTATTTTGTGTGCTTGCTGAATAAAACCGGGGGATACCGTCAAATCAAACTTTAAATTTCCAGAGACTGCAACATTATCCTGTGCGGCGCCAATATCAATAAAGCGCTGTTTATCCTCTTCTGTCTGGGTTAAAACCCAGACAACATTTGCCAGTGCTGGTCTGATTAGCGCGGGGATTTTTTTATAGCCCTTGGCTGAGTTTGCTGATAACCGGGCATTGATAATCATTAAAGGGATATTGTTTTCCACACATTGCGCATAAAGATTTGGCCAAATCTCTTTTTCCATAATAATGGCAATTTTTGGCTTAAACACTGCGAGAAATCGTTTCACCACGGGAGGCAAATCATAAGGCAAATACACATGACTAACAGCAGTGCCTAAAACAGCCTTTACCCTTGTTGAACCCGTAGGTGTTGTGGTGGTAACAAGGAAATTACAGGATGGATATATTACCTGTAATCGCTTAACCAGTGGAAACACAGCTTCTGCCTCTCCGACAGAGACGGCATGTATCCAGATAACATTGCGGAGATTTTTTTGCTGATAAAAGGCCAGCCGTTCAGTCCAGCGCTGCCTATATTCGGGAGATTTGAAGCCTCGCCAGTAGAGGCGAAGTAATATAAAGGGGATGAGTAGATAAAACAGTAAAGTGTACAGTAATCGCATAACTACAGGAAAAAGTGCTTTTTTCCACACTCCAATTTTTTGAATATTGATTCCAGGGATATGATTAATACGAACCTGAAACTATTGATTCAACCATTCCATGTAGAGCTTCACACCTGCTTCTACAGACTTGAATTGATGATCACATCCAGCGGCTCTTAGCTTTTCCAGGTTTGCTTCGGTAAAACTTTGGTAACAGCCTTTTAAGTGCTCTGGAAAGGGTATATATTCCAATTGACCTTGTTGATGATAGGCTAAAACCGCATTGGCTACATCGTTAAAAGTCTGACTACGACCTGTTCCGGTATTATAGATCCCTGATATTTTCGGGTTATCTAAAAACCACAAATTAATATCAACCACATCATCGACATAGATGAAATCACGTTTTTGCTCACCATTCTTATAACCATCACATCCCTCAAAAAGACGGACCACATTTGATGCTTTAATCTGATTGTTAAGATGAAATGCAACACTAGCCATACTACCCTTATGTTCTTCATATGGGCCGTAAACATTGAAGTAGCGTAGACCGACAACTTGTGCGGTTAGCTTATTTTGAAACCTTCTAAAATACTGATCGAACTGAAACTTTGAATATCCATAAACATTCAATGGCCCTTCATAATCCAGCTGTTCTTTGAAGGCATTATCAGAACCATACACTGCGGCACTGGAAGCATAAATTAAAGGAATCTTATGCGACTGACAAAACTGAAACAGGGTTTTGCTATATTCATAGTTATTTTCCATCATATAGCGCCCATCCCACTCCGTTGTAGCTGAACAGGCACCTTGATGAAAAATCGCTTCTATCGAAGCAGCCGGATAACAGCCTTTCTCCAATTTCAGCAAAAATTCAGTTTTATCTTGATAGTCGGCTATCTGACAATCAACCAGGTTCTTATATTTAACCCCATTTGTCAGATTATCAACCACCAAAATATCATCGTAACCACGCCGGTTCAAACCTTGTACAAGATTACTACCTATAAAGCCGGCCCCGCCAGTTACGATGATCATAGTACTTTATGCTTCAGCAGCTATCTCAATTGATACTGTCACAATCACATCTGTATGCAGATGAATATTGATACCATAGCTACCGACTTGACGAATCACGCCGTCAGGCATTCTGACTTCGTTTTTCTCAACTTTAGCACCGGCTTCAGTAATGGCGTCAGCAATGCTTTGTGTTCCTACAGAACCAAACAATTTACCTTCATCACCGGCTTTATGGCTAATAACAACACTTAACTTATTTAAAGCATCGGCACGCACATTCGCAGCGGTCAATTTTTCTGCCGCAACTTTTTCAAGCTCGGCACGACGCACTTCAAATTCTTTTATTTTTTCAGCAGTTGCCGGTACGGCTTTACCTTGTGGAACCAGGTAATTTCTACCATAACCTGATTTAATACTAACTTTATCACCTAAGTTACCTAAGTTAGCTATTTTTTCAAGAAGAATCACTTCCATCTCTAATACCCCTTACATCGATTGTTCATCGAATATTCAAGAACTATTCAGTTCTTATTTTATTTGAAAATTTACTTCGTAAGTCCAGCCAAGCATCAACAACACCTACAATAATCACCAAGGCAATTATATGAGGAATCATTATCAGTGTTACATACAACATCGGAACTAAAAAACGCTTCATTCTCATGGTGGACAATGCAGCGTGTAAGATAGCCGTGCCTACAAATGTATATAAAACCACAAAAAGAATCGATATATTCCAACAAATTTCTGAAATAACACCCGACATCAACCAAGCTATCACTGCAACCAGAATACTCACTAAAGCCAGTTTGGGACGCACCCTTAATTCAAGATATTCTTCCCTGAAACCGCCTGGATTATACAGTGCTGCTTGCCACATCCGTGCCAAAAACAGACCAAATAATAAGCCATATACGGTTCCAGCTATAATACCCCCTGTCATATAGTGGGAAAAACTCTGGATTGACTGTCTGATTTCATCGACTGGCATATCCGCATTACTGGCCAGCATAGGCTTAACCATCTCTTCAAGCATGGATTGCCATATTAAAGCCGGTTCACTGGCATAGATATAAAAGCCTATTACAGCCATGATACCTAAAAGAACAGCGATCTCTATGGCAATGGATAAATGCTTTCCTTCTCTCAGTACAATTGAAATTAACCATATAGGCAGCCATAAAACCAACCCATAAAGCAATGCAAACTGAAAACTGCCAAAAAGAAAAAAACCGAGCAATGCTGCAGAAAGACATGCACAAATCAGCACATAAAGTCCTTCATAGCCGCCTCTTCTTAACGTTACTAACGCAACAGAAGCTGAACTTACAATACTTATAGGAGGCAGAACTAATGACAATAATGCAAGTGATGATGCAACCATCATGGCTTGCATTCTTCCTCTCATTATATAAGCTGCTAGAAATTTCACTCTGCCGTTCCCGCTGTGTTATTTATGTGCGTCGCAATAGGCTAATAAAGCAACATATCGCGCTTGCTTTATTGCTGTTGACAGCTGTCTTTGATACTTCGCTGGTGTGCCAGTAATACGACTAGGAACAATTTTTCCTGTTTCTGTTACGTATTCACCTAACAAATCAAGATTTTTAAAATCAATCTCTGGAGAGCCTTCAATACCAAAACGACTCATTTTTTTATGTCTCATGTTACTTGCCATGATAATCCTCTTTAAATCTGGTTATGTGCTTATTCAGAATCTGATGCTGCTTCTGAAGTACTTTCAGCTGTTTTAGCTTCTTCTGTTGCTTTAGTTTTAGCTTCTACTGTTGCTTTAGTTTTAGCTTCTTCTGTTGCTTTAGTTTCGGCTACTTTAACTTCTTCCGCTTTTGCTGAAGCAATAAGAGAAGGGCTTGTTATCGCTACTTTTCTTGCTATCGTCATGCTACGTAAAATGGCATCATTAAAACGAAAACCACTCTCCAGCTCATCTAAAGTTGCTTGATCACATTCCACATTCATTAACACGTAATGAGCTTTATGAATTTTTTTGATGGGATAGGCTAAATGTCTACGGCCCCAGTCTTCAAGACGATGAATTTGACCCTTAGCATCTTCAATAGTTGCTGTATAACGGTCTATCATGGCTTGAACCTGAGAGCTTTGATCAGGGTGTACTAAAAAGACAATTTCATAATGTCGCATTTTCTCTCCTTTCGGGATAAGCCTTCTACTTCAGTTTTTGTATTGAAAGTAGTAAGGCAAGGATGGAGCAAAGAACCCCAATGAACCGAGCATTATAGTTTATTTTCAGTGGTTTGAAAAACCTTTTATGTATTTAGGTGCAATTAACCCGGACTTACCACTGCATCAGAAAGATGCAACACCTGACTCTAGCGTATTAACTGCCCGAAGTGAATTTTTGCCACAGCGGCACCAACAGAGCCAGTGTACCCTGGCATGAGTTCCCACCAGGACCTGAAACACAAGCCCAAAAGCTCATAGCCCTGTAGTCATTGATAGCGCATATTCATTAAGCTCACTCAAGACCTGCCATTTTTCCTTATCTGACTGGTGTTTTTCCATATAAGCGGCCAATACCGAAAAGTAATCAGCCCATTTTTCCTTAAAATTTACTTGCCGATAGCTTTCCCACTGCTGTTGCTCAGCAACACTTAAAGACTGGGGGAAATTTCTCGCACGATATCTAAAAAATAATTCCGTGAAACGCTGATCGGATACAGAAAACTCCGCTGTGGCGAGTTTAGCAGCCGATAACTTTCGAATTTTATCAAACACGGCTTTATCCTGAGGTGAAAAAAAACCATCGTATAACATGGCATCCACATTGCCTTGGCAATCAAATTTCTTTTCCTGCTGGAAAACCTGCTTGATAACATCAACCACAGCCGGGTTATGTCTTAAGACTTCCAGGTTCTGGAAACAACGCGGCTTATCAATGCCTAAGCGCTCTGCATTTTCAGGCAACAATGCTTGCTCAATGGCCAAAAAAGGACACCTGTTAATATGCACCTGCTTAAGGGGTACAGGCAGCCTGCCATTCAGTTGCGCTGTTTTTGTATACAGTCTGCTTGCCAGTTCATCCGCCGACAACTCCAGCAAGGGTGAAATATCTTGCATTAAATCAACCACGATCACGACATTTGCGTTATCTGGATGCCAAACAAGAGGAGCCACCAAAGAAACATTACCTCGGGCTGATCCGAACATTCCCGACACATGAACCAAGGGTTGCATTGACCTACAATCGATAAGCGCCTTAACTTTATGCTTATTTCTTAACGCAAAATAATAATCAAACAGCTTAGGGGCTTTCTGTTTAATCAACTTTGCAATGGCAATAGTTGCATACACATCGGAAGTGGCATCATGCGCCTGTTCATGACTAATGCCATTGGCCTTGGTCAATAACTCTAAACGAAAGCTAGGCATTCCCTGATCATTGCTTGGCCAGTTAATCCCGTCGGGACGCAAGGCATAGCTTGCCCTGACCAAGTCAATAATATCCCATCGAGAATTGCCATTTTTCCAGCTGTATTCATATGGATCATAAAAATTTCTATAAAAAATATTTCTAGAAAATTCATCATCAAATCGAATATTGTTATACCCCACTACGCACGTGTTTACCTGCGTAAATTGTGTATTTATCAGACTGGCGAATTCTAACTCGGAGACACCTTCAGATTGGGTAATGCGGGGTGAAATACCGGTAATTAATACCGACTCAGGATCTGGAAGATAATCGTTAGCTAAACGACAATAAATCATATCGGGTTCCCCGATATGATTAAAATCAAGATCTGTCCGTATCCCGGCAAATTGTGAAGGCCTGTCAAGAGCGGGTGATAAGCCCCAGGTTTCGTAGTCATGCCAGTAAATACTCGGTGCCTGAGTTTTCATCAACAATCAAAAAACCTTTCTGTTATTCATCGACGCAAAGCCGCTCGAAACGATGAATAACATCACCGTCCACATCGTATTTTATCGAATAGAAACTAATGCTTTCAGTACATCTGTTCTGCTGACGATGCCGATTAAATCGTGTTCATCAAAAACGGGATAGCTTCTCTCGGTCGATTGTTCAAATTTTTCTGCAAGATCAACAATACTCGCATCCGCATTGACCGATGCCAGGTCATCACTCATAAAATCCGACACTACTCCACTAAGCCCTTGATTATAATAAGTTTCCAACACGACCTTCATACAGTCTTTTTCTGAAAACATGCCTATAAATTTCCCAGTATCATCCAGAACCGGTGCACTGGTAATTTGATGACTCAGCAACAGTTTAATGGCCACTGAAACATCGGTATCGTGTTTTAAAGTCAGTAAGTGGGAAGTCATATAATCAGCAATTGTAATTTTAGCTAGCATAAAATATCTCCAATTTAACTCAATTAGTCTTTACTCAGGCACCTAGCAAGAAACGATTCAAAAATGACACAGGGTTTTCAGCTGAAATCCAGTCATGAAAACTATTGCACAACAAAACATATTCACCATACAAAAAGCTCGCTACCAGCCGGTTGCCTCCCTATATCTGGTCTCATCATCCATTAAAAGCAATAATTCACCGTAGCAATGACGGACAACATTACTGTTTTATTATTGAAACAATTAGCTCACCCTGAGCTTGTTCAGCATCCATTTTCTTTCTTTTATCACATTTTTTAATACAAACACAACTACCATTGCCTACACCACCACAAGACCCCTTTATTGCACGTCGGCCAAATATTACGCCAACAGCCATAATAGTCATGACTAATAACATAAACGCAAAAGTAGCTAAAAAATAATTCATAGTTTATTACCTTAATCTATCCCAGCAAACTTAACCATTTGCTTTACTAAAATTTCTCTAAAAAAGCGGAAGATGCCTTTTCCACAAAACCATCATTTATCTTAATGATAAACAAAGCCGCGATATCCTTTTCCTGTGCCAGTTCATAGCCTTTAACCGGACCTAAAACCATCAATGCTGTTGCTATTGCATCTGCTTCCATCGTAGTATGGCTTAATATGGTTATTGATGCCAGTTTATGTGAAATGGGTTTTCCTGTACGCGGGTCAATGGTATGTGAGAAGCGCACATTACCCACTTCAAAATAATTCCTATAATCACCGGATGTCGCTAATGAAATATCGCTTAAAGGCAAAACCTTTTGTATCACTCTCGCTTCAGACGTAGGCTTTTCTATCGCAATTCGCCAGGGCTTGTTATTCGCATTTGTTCCTTTAAGCCTGAGTTCACCGCCTATCTCCACCATGTAATCCAAAACCCCCTGCTGTTCCAATAACTCTCCTACCACATCGACTGCATATCCTTTGGCAATAGCCGATAAATCCAGATACAGGCCTGGCAATGTTTTCTTTATTTTTTGCCCGACCTCGTCTAACAGTAAATATTCAGAACCTGTTTTTTTCAGCGCCGCCTCAATCACTTCACTGCCAGGGGCTTTATGCAGCATAGGGTCGGGGCCAAACCCCCATAAATTAACGATGGGGCCTACGGTGATATCAAAGGCACCCGAAGTTAACTCATTGATCCGATTGGCTTCTTTTAACACCGCCAATAAAGATTTAGAAACGTTTTGCCACTGCAGAGATTGACTACGATTAAATTGTGACAATTCAGAATCCTGCCGATAGGTAGACATGGTCTGATCCAGAGTCTCGAGTCGTCTTTTAATTTGGGAGATTAGTTCATCTTTCTTAATTGAACCGGGTAGAGAGGTAACTTTGATTGTATAACTAGTACCCATGATGACATCAGACAGATGCAATGGATAATTTTTTTTTGTACTTGCAGGGTCACAAGCAACAAAACTGAAAAACAGGAAAACAGCAATTAAATTTCGTTTCACTTAATTTAATATCATTAAAAACTTCACCTTAACTGATCATGCTAAATACCATTTAACAAGCATTAAAATATTGCCAAGCGTCTACAAACAAGACGCAGCAACAAAACTGCAAAGCCGGGTTTCGTTATGCACTCAACCCGGCCTTGCAATGTATGTATTTTAATTAACCGCCAAAATCATCAAGCATAATGTTTTCAGGGTCTACACCATTATCAATCAGCATGTTGATGACTGATGAGTTCATGATAGGTGGTCCACACAAGTAATACTCACAATCTTCCGGAGCTGGGTGGCTTTTAATGTACTCTTCAAATAATACATTATGGATAAAACCTGTATACCCGTCCCAGTTATCTTCTGGTAACGCATCAGACAATGCAGTATGCCATTCAAAATTATCATTTTCTTCGGCTAGCATGTCAAAGTCTTCGACATAGAACATTTCACGCTTACTACGCGCGCCATACCAGAATGTCATTTTACGCGTAGATTTTAATCTGCGTAATTGATCAAAGAGATGAGACCGCATCGGCGCCATCCCAGCACCACCACCGACAAATACCATTTCCGCATCGGTGTCTCTGGCATAGAACTCACCATACGGCCCGGAAATAATCGCTTTATCACCGGGTTTCAGGTTAAAGATATAAGAAGACATAATACCAGGAGGCACACTATCAGGCGCGCCAGGAGGTGGTGTAGCAACACGCACATTCAGCATGATTTCTTTTTCTACCGGATAAGACGCCATGGAATAAGCACGTAAAGTCTCTTCTTTTACATCAGAAACATAACGCCACAAATTGAACTTATCCCAGTCTTCACGATACTCTTCTTCAATATCCATCTCGGCATATTTAGAAACATGCGGAGGACACTCGATTTGAATATATCCGCCAGCACGGTAATCAATCACTTCACCTTCCGGTAAATCCAGCACCAACTCTTTAATGAAAGTGGCAACATTACTGTTCGATTTAACCGTACATTCCCATTTCTTAACACCAAACACACTATCTTCGACTTCGATGTTCATATCCTGCTTCACAGAAACCTGACATGAAAGACGCTCACCTTCAGCTGCTTCTCGCTTGGTAATATGTGTCAATTCTGTGGGCAAAATCTCACCGCCCCCTGAATGGATTTTCACCCGACACTGCGCACAAGTACCGCCACCACCACAAGCTGAAGGTACGAATAGATCAGCATCAGCTAAAGCTGTTAAAAGTTTTGCGCCCACAGGCACACGAATCTTCTTCTCATTATTGATCAGAATCTCAACATCACCTGAGGCGACTAATTTGCTTTTCGCGCCAATAATAACAAATACCAGCGCAATCACGATCACCGTGAATACTATGACCCCTAATGCAATTTCAAGCATTATTAAATTCCTACAGTTGAATTCCAGAAAAAGCCATGAAGCCAAGAGACATCAGACCCGCACTAATAAATGTGATTCCCAAGCCTTCTAAACCGGCAGGAATATCACTGTATTTTAATTTCTCTCTTACACCCGCCATAACAGTAATAGCTAATGCCCAGCCAAAACCACTGCCGACACCATAAACCACACTTTGAGCTAAATCATAATCACGTTCGATCATGAATAAACTACCACCTAAAATGGCACAGTTAACAGTAATAAGCGGAAGAAACACACCTAGAGCATGATACAAAGCAGGGACGAATTTATCTAAAATCATCTCTAAAATCTGCACCAACGCTGCAATCATACCGATACAACTTAATAAAGCGAGAAAACTAAGGTCAACACCTGTTATGCCCATCCATGCCAAAGCATCTTCTTTTAGCAAAGTATGGTAAATAATATTATTCGCAGGAACAGTGATTAACTGCACGACCATCACTGCAATACCTAAGCCCATAGCCGTTGATATTTGTTTGGAAACCGCCAAAAAAGTACACATCCCCAAAAAGAATGCTAAGGCTAAGTTTTCAACAAATACCGCTTTTATAAATAAACTAACATAAGCTTCCATTAGTGATGTCCTCCTTCACCATGAGAAATAGCCATGATTTTAAAATCAGCTTTTTCATATTGCTCAGGCTTCCATTGCCGGAAAGTCCAGATAATTAAACCAATAATAAAAAACGCACTCGGTGGCAATAACATTAAACCATTAGGGTCATACCAACCGCCGTCTTTCGTTAACGGAAATATTTCAATGCCTAATAACTTACCAGAACCAAACAATTCTCTAAAGAAAGCAACAATAATCAAAATCAAACTATAACCTAAGCCATTACCGATACCATCCATAAAACTTTCTAAGGGTGGGTTTTTCATGGCATACGCTTCTGCACGCCCCATCACAATACAGTTAGTGATAATCAAGCCAACAAAAACCGATAATTGCTTACTGACATCATAAACAAATGCTTTTAAAACCTGATCAACCACAATTACTAAAGAAGCAATAATGGTCATCTGTACAATAATACGAATACTCCCAGGAATATGGTTTCTTATCGAACTAATGGCAGCACTGGAACAAGCTGTCACTGCGGTCAAAGCCAAGGCCATAATCAGCGAAGTAGACATTTGTGAGGTTACCGCTAAGGCTGAACAGATGCCCAGTACTTGTAGCGTAATAGGGTTGTCATTGACTAATGGTTCAGTCAATACCTTTTTTGTTTCACTATTTAAAACAGCACTCATGACGTTACCTATCCCTCTTTTCTAATCTTATCCAGATAAAGTGCAAAACCTTCTGCACTCATCCAGTATTTAACCAAGTTGCTCACGCCATTACTCGTCAGAGTAGCACCCGCCAATCCATCAACCTGAAATTCAGAACCCGCTCTATTGAGATCAACAACACCTTTTATTAATTTCAATACTGGCTCACCTGCATCACTGTAAACTTTTTTACCTTTCCACAATGCACGCCAGTTAGGGTTCACTACTTCACCACCCAATCCTGGTGTTTCTGCCTGATCATAAAAGTTAATACTTTTTACAGTCTGGCCATCAGCTTCTAAAGCTAAAAAACCGTACATGGTAGACCATAAGCCATAACCGTGCATGGGCAGTATGATCGATTCAATCACACCTGCATTTTTCACTAAATATATTTTAGCTATTTTCGCCTTCTTTTTAATACTGGCGATATCTTGCGCACGCGTTAAGATAATGTTTTGCGCAGGATCTTTAGCCGCTTTACGCTGATCGTAGGAAGCAATATTCATACCCTCAACATATTCGCCTGTTTCAATATTAATCAGTTTTTCTTCAATCTGACTAGCAAAAGCCTGATTAATATTAGTATCTTCCTCCATCAAACCTGCAACATCGAGAATATTCTTCTTCATGTCCAAGGCTTTGTTTTCCACTTGTAATGGTCTTAAAGCTACCGCTGCAAAAGAAACCAGAATCGCACAAACAAAACAGAGAGAAAATGCGACAGCAATGGTTTTTTCTAAACTATCATTTGCTAAAGCGAGTACCTTAATTTTATAAGCATTAAACTTTTGATAATGCTTACAACTATCCAAGCGTTCTTTTAATTTTCCATTAGACATGACGTTTCATCCTTCTTCTAATATTTGCCTGAACGACAAAGTAATCAATAACAGGGGCAAACATATTGGCAAACAAAATCGACAACATCATACCTTCAGGGAAGGCAGGATTTACCACACGGACCAAAACAACCATCACACCAATCAGCGCGCCATAAATCCATCTTCCGGTATTAGTCATCGCCCCACTCACAGGGTCGGTTGCCATATAAACCATACCAAAAGCAAAGCCACCCACGGTCAAGTGCCAGTAGAAAGGAAAGGCAAACATAGGATTGGTATCACTACCGATAACATTGAATAGCAGAGAAGTCGCCACCATGCCGCCAAATACACCCGCCATAATGCGATAAGACCCGATCTTGGTATATAACAAGAATACGGCACCCAGCAAAATAGCCAGCGTCGATGTTTCACCAATTGAACCGGGCATAAATCCCATAAAAGATTGAAACCAGCTATAACCTGCAGCATGAACTGCATCCAAGCCACCTTGTGCAGCGATACCCAAAGGTGTTGCCATGGTATAACCATCGACACCTACCCATACTGAATCACCTGAAATAGCGGCTGGATATGCAAAGAACAAAAAAGCACGACCCGTTAACGCAGGGTTTAAAAAGTTCTTTCCGGTACCACCAAAAACTTCTTTACCAATAACGATACCAAATGAAATACCTAACGCCACCTGCCATAAAGGCATATCTGGAGGTAAAATCAAAGCATATAGCATGGAAGAAACAAGAAAACCCTCGTTAACTTCATGCCCACGTACCGTGGCAAACAATACTTCCCAAACACCACCAACAGCCAAAGTTACTAAATATATAGGCAGGAAGAATAAAGCACCATGCATCATATTTGAAACAGGATTCATGGAATTATAACCAAACAAAGACATAGGAATACTACGCCAGCTGTTTGCTTCATCCATGCCCATAGCTTCCATTGCTAAATTAGCCATGTAACCTGAGTTATACATGGCCATCAAAATACAGAAAAATGTTGCTATCACAACAAAAGTCATAGTACGTTTCAGATCATTGCCATCACGTACATGCGTTGTTCCGCGTGTTACTTCAGCCGGTGTATAAATAAAAGTATCCACCATCTCATACAGACCATAGTACTTCTCTAATTTTCCGCCTTTGGTAAAATGCGGCTCTATGCTATCTAAAATATCTCTAGCCGACATTATCCTTCCTTCTCAATTTTAGTTAAATTCGCTCTAAGAACCGGTGCGAAATCATGCTTACCTGGATCAACAAAAGTAAACAGGGAAACATCTTCCTCGTTTAGTTCTAAACAACCTAATAACTGCGCTTGATCAGTATCACCCACCACCAATGCTTTTAATAAAGGGGTCGCAAGAATATCCATCGGCATGACCGACTCAAATACACCCACAGGAACAATCGCTCTATTACTGCCATTTTTATCCGTAGTTAACGGAAACTGGCGATTACCTTTACGATCTTTGCTCGAGGTATAAATATTCATAGCTGAATATTTATCTTTTCCTGCCACAATCCAGCCAAACAACTCTCTTTGTCTACCTTCTTTAAGCACTGAAATTTGCTGGCTATAACACCCCAGATAAGAGAAAGCATCGGCCGCTTCATGTCCAAATAAGACCGAACCTGAAATCACTCTATTTTCATCATCGTTGAGTTTTCCAGCAACCAGATCATTGGTATTTGCACCCGCCCGAGTTCTGATTAAACAAGGCTTTGTAACACTAGGCCCTGCTAAAGAAACGACGCGTTCTACATTTAACTTACCCGTAGCAAACAAGCTTCCTATGGCCATGACAGCCTGGTAATCAATATGCCATACACTTTTTTCTGTATTTACCGCATCAATCAAGTGAATATGCGTGCTGGGTAATCCTGCTGGATGCGGTCCTGAAAACTCTGCTGTCTGTGCGACATCACTGCTGTCTATTTCAGCACCCGCTGCCTTACATAGATAAGTCTTACCTGCGCTTAACTTGGCAACAATCGCCAGACCATTAGCAAAATCTGCGGCTCTGTCTTTGATAATGACCACAGGATCAGCCGCTAGCGGCCGTGTATCTATAGCAGTAACAAAAATTGAACTCGCAACACTCTCAGCCGTAGGAATTTTTCCATAGGGTCGCGTTATGAAAGAAGTCCACAAGCCAGAGGCCAGCAGATTTTTCTTTACATCGTCTGCGCTCAAATCAAGCAACGCTTGTTTATCAAACTTTTTAAACGGCTCCTGAGCCGTTCCTTTCAGCTCAACCACCACCGATTGCAAAACTCGTTTTGCACCGCGATTAATTTCTTTAACAATACCCGAACCAGGCGACGTAAAGTTAACACCCGGGTTTTGTTTATCAACAAAAAGAACCTGACCTAATTTAACGGTGTCACCAACTGTGACCATCATCTTAGGCTTTAGCCCTACGTAATCTTTTCCCAAAACAGCAACAGACTTAACTTTGTTACCTTTTTCAATGACCTGTTCCGGCGTACCGGCAATGGGAAGGTCCAAACCTTCTTTAATATTAAAATGCATAGTTTATAAGCCTGTTCTCCAGACAAGTGACAGCAATACCCTCTTAAACTTGGGTAAGAGGCACCTTTGACAAAATCGCTCGCATTACAACATAAAAATGCTTTTTTCTCAACGTAAAAATAGTTCCCATGCATAGATATTTTTGACCTCAGACCATACACTAAAGCCATGCAGCCACAAAAATGTGGCTTACCGTTTATTTTAAATAATTGATTTCGCTTTAAACCTAGCGCTGATTTCCATGCCAAAATTTTTTCCCTGCTTGTTTTATGCATTACCCAAATATTGGCTAAACTTCAGTCACAGCCGCTCGAAAAACCAACGGGCTCACTTTCAACCCCATCTTGATTAAGTCCTCTACTGAAAGACAGAGCGCAAAAAATCATAAGCCAAGAACTTAACCCTAGCCCCGGGTTAGTTCTTAACAGCGCAACACCACTCACACTAGCGTATACCGATGAAACCTTTCACTTCTCGTGCTGCTTTATACAGGGGCGGATGACTTGACGCTCTAATCAGGAAAGCAAAGTAGACACAACACCGTTATCAGCCAAACACAGTTCAAAGCTGTCAATGCAGCACAAACCATGGCCAGTTTTTCTCTGACCAGTGATAAAATAGGTGGGACTGAAACTATCCCCACCCGCTTGCTCCCTATCACTGAATTAAAAGCAGTCGCAACAGCAACCAAAACCGGTGTTAAAGCATTACCAGCCAAACAGAAAATACGGGGCTCACTATATTTGGAAAAAACATAAACCCCGCCGACACCCTCAATTAATAACTACACTCTACGTGATAACCTATCTCTAGCAAAAGACTTGCTAGAGAGTCCATTTCTTCTGCACTGGTTTTCCTGATCCGCTCCGCCTCCGGTTGCAATGAATGCCTCGCAACCGTGTACAGCATGATTTTTCTCACCTTGACAGCGTTTTGTTGCATCTCCCTCAATAACTCAAGATAAGCTGTTTTTTCAGCGGCCCTTTCTGCATCAGACAAAAAATCCAACACACAGGTCTGTATTCGCGTTTCACATAAATCAGCAGACAAATTCAAATTCTCCAGGGTTTTCCTATTGCTTTGCCTGGTATCATTTATTTTCTGCCGACCCGACTCCGTAGCGCTATCTAACTTAAACCAGACCTGCCCCTGGTAATCGTTTAATATCTTCAGTCCCTGTTGAACTTCAGCCTGATGCATTAAACTGCCATTACTTATCAACACAAAATGACTCGAAGGCAGCACCTTAAATTCTTTCCCCAACTGCCCAACCAACTGAACCGCCCGTGCAAAACCCTTTAAACTGGTTGGTTCGCCATTCCCTGAAATAGCAATATCCTTGATGACTCTTTGCTGCTCAGGCACATTAAACTGATCAAAAAAGTTACCATTCAAGACTTTATCCAGAAAGAACCGCAACTCGTCCTCTAATAACTGAAAATCCATCACTGGCGCGGCGCCACGCACCAAATCCGGAACCTGACAATACACACAACGCCAGTTACAGGCATTATTGGTATTAAAATTGATACCAATCGATAAACCGCCCGCCCTTCTGGAAAGCACAGGGTACACATATTTCAACCCCGCAATATCTCTACTATGGTCAGTAGTGCTTAATTTTTTCTGCATCATCTCAACCCCAGCCAACCCTTAACCAGCGGCCTAACCGGGCAATACCTTTTTCAGTTAAATCATTAAAAAAAACCCAGTCAGTCCTGACCCCCCTGCAAGCATGTCAATTAAAGTCTGAATTTTCTGCCGTATCCACACGCAATCAACAAAATAAAACCCCTTAGCCTGAACCTGCAAAAACATAACGATTTGCCATGCTCATGCCCGGTAAAAAGCATCAATAACGCCTGTCCGAGCCATTATACGTTACCCAGAAAATATCAGACAAATAGCAAGACAGTAAAACTAATCCGTTAGTGTCAGCGGCTTTTTTTGACAGCCTCTAACCCCTCTAAAGCCGGGAGATTAGCTATGAAATAATATTGACTGAATACCGCATATCATTGCGCGCTGGCACCAAACACTCCTCTACGCCAAGCGGTGACAAGCTATGTCGGGTTACCTCTGAATGATAAAACCGCTTCAACCGTTAGCTAACGCTTGCAAATGAAGAATCTCGCTGGAAACAGGCTTAAACACACGGCTCTCCACCCTCTATCTTTCGGTCATGCTGATTGCAAGGAGCTATAAAAGCTATCCGCTAACTTACCCTCAAGACATGTAAGTTAAAAACCCTTTTCTGCTTAATCAAAGGCAGATTCCGACCCATATTGCCGAACCGACCATTTTGCCTCGAATTACACCGGCTCACCCCCAGACTGAGCAGAAGCGGATTTGGATCGAATGATTCTTGATAGTGCAGCACAAATGGAACCCATGCCCTGGCTTGAGCAAAGCGTGAGTTGATAGAACTACTGGTTTGATTTATCAGTTTCAGACGCTGTTATTGCATAACACAATGAGGATAGTGTAAGCGTTTATTAGCTGTAGCAAAGGTATCGACCATGCACTTGTCATTTCAACCAATGAATAAGCGAGAAAGCCTTTCCTTTGCTGGATTACGCTCAGAGTAATTTTTTCATACTGAATTTATTAAAAGGAAAATCATTGTAATTTCATCAAACCAGCGCATAACACCTATTCATCATAAAAAAATCAATCATCGCCTTCTTTTTGCACATCCATGCTGATTAACAAATCCTGCAAACGCTCAACATAGTCATCACTCTCTGTCCACATACCGCGCTGAGTTGCCTCTAATAAACGCTCTGCCATTTCTTCCAACGCATTTGGATTATTGTTTTGTAAAAAGTTCTGGTTTTCTTTATCAAACACCAAGGCATCCGCTACTTTTTCATACTGATAGTTATCTATCAATTGCGTGGTGGCATCGTATGCAAATAGGTAATCAACACTCGCAGCCATTTCAAACGCACCTTTATAACCATGCTCACGCATTGCATTTATCCATTTTGGATTTAAAACTCTCGACCGTATCACCCGGTTCAGCTCTTCCTTTAAGGTTCGTATTTTAGGTGCAGCGGGGTTTGAGTGGTTGTTATGGTAAACCACTGGCGCATCACCTTTATAAACAGATATTGCATTGCTCATTCCACCTTGAAACTGATAATAATCATCAGAATCAAGCAGGTCATGCTCTCGATTATCCTGATTATGCGCCACCGTATCCAGGCGACTTAAGCGGTGCTGAAAGGCTTTTTTTGCATCCACGCTGTCTCTGCTTGCACCCGCACCATAGGCATACCCGCCCCAATTCACATAGGCCTCAGCTAAATCACTTGGAGATTCCCAACAACGCTCATCAATCAAGCCTTGTAAGCCTGCTCCATAAGCCCTCGGGTTTACTGCCAAAAACCCGATAACTGGCTTCCCGATAAGCCTGCTGTTGCAGCATACCTTGCTCTGTTAATTCCTCCGTACGTTCTAAAATATGCTGTTGAATAGTATTCCCACCCCCGGGCTCTTCCAACTCAGCAATGGCTGTCACTGCGGCGTCGAACAGCCCCATCACATTAGGGAATGCATCACGAAAAAAGCCCGATACCCGCAGGGTGACATCGACCCTTGGCCGCTGCAATAACATACCGGAAATAACCTCAAAGTCGATAACACGCTGAGAGCCCAATGCCCAAACCGGCTTAACCCCCATCAACGCAAAAGCTTATGCAATATCATCTCCACCTGTTCGCATGGTGGCTGTACACCAAACCGATAAGCCCAGTTGTTTTGGGTAATCACCATGATCTTGTAGATGTCGTTCAATTAACGCCTGCGCCGAAAGTTCACCAATAGCCCATGCCGCAGGCGAAGGAATCGAACGATTATCTACCGAAAATAAATTTCGCCCCGTCGGTAGTGTATCCAAACGCCCCCGAGTCGGTGCGCCTGATGGACCGGGCGGTATAAATTTGCCATCCATACCTTTTAATAACGCAGAAATTTCTTGTTTTGCACTCAGCTGTAAAGCCTGTAGTAATGTCTGCTTTATAAACCTTAGCTGCCTGCTCGTATTGGGGTGCTTGTCAATAAAATCAGACGCCATTGGCTTATCAGATAAGACATATTCCCTGATTAAATGACAGCCGTAATTTTCCAGGCGTTCTCGCGTATCTCCCTCTGTACGCCAAATGGTGTTAGCCATTTCCTGTAATGCGACATGTTGCTCCCCTGTCCATGGCAATTGTGTGTTTTGCAACGGATCAAATGCTTCTTTATGCGCCTTATTTTCTATCTTTAAATCAGTAACCAGGTTATGCAATATCCCTTGCTCAATGGCATCATTCCCTCGCGGCAAACGAACTAAAGCCATTAAAGTATCAACCAGCTTGGAAGATGCTGGCAATTGTCCCAATATATGTAATCCGTGCCGAATTTGAGCTTCTTTAATGTCACATAAATAAGCATCTAATTGTTCCAATAAAGCATCATCGGTATCTTCCGTCGATTGCAACTCCTGCAATACGTTTGTTACTCTTAGCTGTTGTAAAATTTGTTCGCGCAGCCATTTTTCTCGACGGATATCCATCCCTAAGGCTTGGTAATATTCATCTACCAGACTTTCAAGTTCAGCCAGCTCGCCATACACCTCCGAACGCGTCATCGGCGGCATCAAATGGTCAATAATTACCGCCTGTGTACGCCTTTTTGCTTGCGCCCCCTCACCAGGGTCATTAACGATAAACGGGTAAAAATGGGGCAATGGGCCCAAAATAACATCCGGCCAACAGGTCGCCGACAATGCCAACCCTTTACCCGGTAACCATTCTAAGTTTCCATGTTTACCAACGTGAATAACAGCATCAATTTTATAACAATGACGCAACCAAAAATAAAAGGCTAAATAACTATGGGGCGGCACCAAGTCCGGATCATGATAATTGGCCAGTAAACCCAGATTAAACCCTCGTGCGGGCTGAATACCTACAAACGTTTCACCCAAGCGAATGCCTGCAATCATTAAGCGGTGCTGGCGATATTTTGGGTCTTTTTCTGGCTCGCCCCAACGTGACATGACAGCCTGTTGTACCTCTTCGGGTAGGGATTTAAAATAGAATAGGTACTCATCAACATTTATACTTTGCCAACACGGTAGTTGATGCACGGTATTGGGATTGTTGGTTACAAACTCTAATAGCGCTTCAATTAAAGCATTGCCATCAACAGGAATGGCTGATAGCGGATATCCTGCTGTTTGCATGGCTGTTAAAATATTAACGGTAGATGCAGGCGTATCCAAACCCACCCCATTGCCAATGAGACCATCCTTTGTTGGATAATTTGCCAATATCAACGCAATACGTTTGTGCTTGTTCTCTTTAATCGCCAAACTGCAATAATTCTCAGTCAGTTTGGCGATAAATTCAGCCCGTTCTTGATGTAACGCGTAACGTACGACGGGTAGCTGACAACGCTTGGAGTAATACGCCTCAGATTTAAAACTAATCGCTCGAGTAATGACACGCCCATCCATTTCCGGCAACACCACCTGCATAGCAATATCACGACTACTTAAACCTTGGCTGTATGCATGCCAATATGCTTCATTACTGCTGTCTAATATCAACTGTAAAACGGGGATATCTACCACAAAAGGGGAGATAAAGTCCGTGGGTTGTGATTTTAACTCTACGCTTGAAATCGTATTACTGGTAAAACCGGTAGTGTTTAAGATGATTTTAGCGTCGCTTTTAAGTAGCAACTGATTCACCAAGCTTAAGGATTCAGGGTTTTTTAAAGAACTTATAGCTACCGGCAAAGGTTTTAAACCTTGTCTCTCCAGACAATCGATTAAGGCATCAAACATAGCCGTATTACCGCTCTGCAAATGACTACGATAAAATAGAACAACTACCACTACTGCATCCGGCTTTTGTTGCTGCCAGCGCAATTGCCAATCATCAATACTGGCTTGCGCGTTTTTGCACTGCCGCCCGGCATATACAGCATGCAACTCGGTAATACTCGTGGTTCCTGCCACTGCGCCGGCATTGAAAAATATTGTGCCGCTAAAAAACGCATCAGTTGCAGATTATTTTGTGTACCACCTTCTCTAAAATACCGCCAAATTCTAACAGCTTCATTTTGCTCAACTGTCGACACATCAAACAACTCTTGATCTAAATAATCGTCTCCCGGCACAACAATTAAATAACGTGTTTTACCCCTGGTCTTACTCGCTGACCACTCAATCAATCGTTCCAGACCATACTGCCAATAATTTTTACCACCTAATAGGGACAATACAATCAGTTCAGCATGCTCTAAAACACTAGCCTCATATAAATCAAATGCCGCAGGTTTCGCTAAATTCATCCAATTTGCCAAACGAACGCTGGGATACTCTTGCGGTAACGATTCAACAGTGGCCGCCAATGCAAATAAAGTGCTATCAGCAGCTGATAAAATAATTATTTTTGCTGGGGTTTGTTGTAAGTCAACAATGCCTTCATCATCAGAAAATCCTCCCGGCTTCGCTGCGAATAAATGCACTTTATTTAGATGACAGCTGCTGTCAGAGCATCTCTTAAAACGTGCTCCTGAACATTTTTACAGATAATAACAAGACTGGTTTGACGCTTTTCATCCACAGTCCACAAACAATCAAAATGAACATCTAAACGCTTACCAACCGCTTGCAATACTTGACGCATGGGCTTACCAGGGATTGCAGCAAAGCCTTTTGCCCGATAAATATCATATTTCTCCAGTAAAGCCTTTAATTGCACCTGAAAAAGATCCATATCCACTTCACCTAAGGTAATCACGTATGAATCAAAATGATCATGTGCATGCTCATGATGGTAACCCTGTTGATGATGATGGTCATGATGGTTATGAACCTTTTCAATTCGCTCCTCAGCCGCCGACTCTATACCAACCAACACATCCAACGGCACCTCCCCCGTGATTAACATACAAGGTTGGGCCTTCTCCGAGATAAAATGAGTCTGAAAAAGTCCCGCATTCCAATATAGAAAACGTCTAACCTGACAAAATCAGCAAATTTGCTCATGCTGTATAAATGAAAACCATCATGAACCTCAACAATTTAAAAAACACCCAAGAATTAAAACCCTTTTCAGACTGCACGCACGATAGACGAATTAGTCGTCTCTGCAATATTAATGAATTAAGTAAACATTTTCTAAAGGTAGCTGATATCGCTCCCATGCCAACACCCATTATTGCTTCCGACATAGGCAACGGCTAAAACCATCAAAGTCGTCGAAATTACGCAGCAAGTATAGAGCTTGTTGCTAGACAGCATAGTAGTGGTGATACATTAGTTTATTTGGCATCAAAAAATCAGGTCATCGATAGCTTGGGGCACTACTGATTCACAGTGTACGTCACCACTAAAAGCCTGTGGCAAAAAAAGACAAATTAAGTCTTTGTCTACAATTTCTGATTGAACGAGATTAAAAGGAATTTGATGTTTTACTGGATTAACCAGAATGTAAAAAGCCAACACGGTGGCGGAGGCAAGTTAACTAAATATTACGGACAAAAACAATTCAGGCCGGTACGTTTAAAAACCTGTTCGAATCATAGCGTTCTTGATGAAACCGTACCGAGGGTGGCGTATAAAAGTGCGTGAATAAATTCGTCAGGAGCCCTGAAGTCATCAAACTTCTGTTAGAGACAGACCGACTATTCCTCAAAGCCACCATATTCAAATGATCATCCGAATCCCTTGCATGACTAATGTAATCGCACCGTACTAATATCTGCCCAATAAAGGAGTCTCAATCTATATGTACTTTATTTACGGGCCACAGCGGGCAGGCTTAGTTTTTCGAGTCGGTCCGACTGAGTTCTCTTTCAATTTGCCGAGCGAACTGGAGATGCTCTTTACGCTCTGCATCGGATAAACTCTTCTGCCGGGAAAGCCGCATATATTTCTTGTATAGGCTTGCCGCATTCACGCGCTGGGTTATAGGTCTACGCCTCTTGGATTTTGGCGTCTGTGTATTGTCAAATCCACTACTTTTTTCTACTTTCTTTCTAAATGCCTCTAAACGTTCCAGAGTGTTACCTATTTTAGCAACATAGGTAGTCCCCGGGACGGTGAATATCACTTTCTTTGCTTGTTCCACATCGAGCAAGGAGGCAAGAATCGCTTCATCAATTTTAGCCAGCAACTGCTCTTTCTTACTCATCTACCCACCCCCCAACAAAGCGACAGCAGACTCAATGCTGTCTACAGCGGATAAATCCGAAACCCCCTCAGCACCCTCTGTTTGCAGACTATTTTTAGTCTTATCAATCCATTGCATCAACCTTGATTTTAATATTCCCACAGATCTCCGGTTTTTTTCCAGAGTCTGACCTGGCCCTTGCTTAATGGGTAATTCTGTTACTAAACCCATCCTTTGCAAAGTAGCGGTTATTGCATCTATTTCAATGATGGACACAATCGCATTAAAACTCATCATCAATTCCTTAAATAGGCTCTCCCCGTTAAAAGTTCGGCTGCTGTTAACACATCCATTGCCACCTTGTATGCCTGCTCCGCATTCAAATAGTAAGGGTCAGTCGCATCCAATAACGTTCTACCATAAAGACTCGGTGCATTTTGCCACAAGTATTGCAGTCGCAGGGACAGTCGCCCCGTTCCTATCCTATAGGCTTGATCAATCGTCAAGTAATCGCAGTCTTCCTTGAATAACCCGGTTCTTGAAGCAAGCTCAGGGCGCTCACGTTCCAGCCACTTTAGGTGACCCTGTAGATCTTTAATCATGATTAACTCCTGCTCTAACGCCTAAAATGATGCCCCTAAAACACCAGAGCTTGCTTTCCCCTGCTTAATGTTTATACCTCCTGTAATAGAGTATCTACACTGTTGAATGCGAAACCACTCCGCACACATGCCATGCTGGCAAGATGCAAGGGATAGTTTGTAGATTTTGATCTGTGAGCCATTACCATGGCAGTGATCAAAACGTCGATAATAAAAGCAGCACACCTTATGCGTCCCATACCGAATGTTGCACTTATCGGCGAGGTCGATGACAAAAGGCGAGCGTTAACAGGCAGCCCTGAGATTAAAAGCTAAAAAACCTCTGACTTTTTACGCCTTCTTTTACGATATCTACTTAAGGATCTATATCTAAATGGATTCGCACCCTCTCTAAACAAAGTGCGTCATAACAATATAGTCAAAATTTCGCTGAATACTAGCCTGATTTAAGGATTTATTTTTTTGCATGAAACGATCGACAGCTTCCATACCTCAATAACATACACCGCTTTGTACCAACGCTCTGCCGCCCTTTATTGCTGGTTTATTATTAAATCTTTTGCGGTGCGAAATGCACACTGCTAAAAACCAAACTATCCATCCAACTGTAATGCAATTCAGGCAAGAAGCAAAGGGTAATTTGCTGATATAGCATTAGTGGCCATTGCCATGACCCTGATCCCAACATCAATAATAAACCCAGAGAATTGTGCAGCCAATACGAGATTGTGCGTTAACCTCAATGTCGATTGACAATTCAAAAAACAAGACCGTTAACAGAACATTAGCAAGTAATTTATTTATAATATTAAACAAATAAAAGACCTCGGCTCATTATATTTCAAAAACAAAAACAGAATCCTCATCGCAATTGCATCGGTATTGACTGCCTTTCAGCATTTAGTTTTTGTCTCTGGAAATATTTAAAGCAGGAAACAATTAACATGCTACAAGCCCCACCAAATATCAGCAGTTTTGTGTATAATAAGGAGTTATTTTAAAATTCAGCGTAAACCGCTAATACTTTTGTCTATTTTCCTGTTTCATAACACAAAATGATTTCTAGCATAATATCAGCATCCCTATTTATGGTCGTTTTGGGCATTGTTTTAGCTATTATCCTGGCTATTGCTAATAAAAAACTGTTTGTTTACGAAGACCCTCGCATTGACCAGGTAGACGAAATGTTGCCACAGGCTCAGTGTGGTGCTTGTGGGGTTCCTGGTTGCCGACCTTTTGCCGAGGCTGTGGTCAATCGCGTCAAACCACCCTCTGCCTGTACCGTTAACACCCCTGAAGGTAATCAAGACATTGCTAACTTTATGGGTATCGATATGGGCGAAACTGAAAAAGTAGTGGCCAGACTTGCCTGTGCGGGCGGCACCCATGTAGCTTATACCCGTGCAAAATATCAGGGTTTGCAATCCTGTCAGGCTGCTGCCGCTGTTTCTGGCGGGGGTAAAGGCTGTAACTGGGGGTGTCTTGGACTGGCCGATTGTGCGGATGTCTGTGATTTTGATGCTATTTTCATGGATGAATATGGCCTCCCTATTGTCATTGAAGATAAATGCACGGCTTGTAATGATTGCATCGTCATTTGTCCTAAAGATTTATTTTCTTTGCAACCGGTAAGCCATAAGTTGTTTGTCGCCTGTAAAAGTCTGGATGAAGGTGACATTGCAGAAGCTGAATGCGAAGTCGCTTGTACAGCCTGTGAGAAATGCGTTGTAGATGCACCGGAAGGCTTAATAGAAATCAAGAATAATCTTGCTGTCATCGATTTCAAAAAATATGATGAAATCACGGTGGATCGCCTACCGATTGAACGATGCCCTACGGGTGCTATCGTCTGGATAGACAGTCAATTGGGAACAACACGATCCAGCGTAGGTAAAGCAGCAAGACAATCGCCCCGGACTGAATCACTCCCTCAGGCTTAAATTTGAATATAGGTTTAAATAATGTTTGTTTTATATGCAAGTCAAGCTGAGCCAACAACAAAATCCAGCATTTGCAGTGATACCAAGGTTCGCTATTCGTTCTACCCAAGCAAGGTAAATATGCCATCAAGGTTGATTTGATAGATAATTAAAGCACTCGTTCACAAGGTTTCCCGGTGAACTCATGTAAGCCACCCCCTGAAAACAACATAGGTCAATAATGGCTCTTTTTGCTAAGAAAAAACAAAATAAAATCGTTAAATACCCGGGTAGCCGACAATTAATGAACGGTCATATGGCTGTCATTAGCTGTGAAAAAGTAGCCAGTGATGCCGCAGCAAGCCATCAGTCCCTTTCAGGTTCAGAAATGGGCGCTTTATGGAACCTGGAAAAAAACGCCGGCCATCTGAATATCTCAAATCGCCCGCTGATATCGGTCATGACTGAAGATAACGCTTCAGCGGCAACAGCAACAGCCGGACTCTCTTTATCCGGTTTACGTGCCAGTCTGTTTAGCTCTTCTGCACAAAGCATTGCCTCCATGCAGGAATCTTTGTTTGCCTCGGTAGGGAAAAGATTACCTTATTTATTGAACCTTAGCTGTAAGTCCATCACTAAAGCGACCTCCAATATTCATTGTAGCCATGATGATTACCACAGTTTAAATAACACAGGCTTTATTCAATTATTTGCCCGTAACAATCAAAGTGCTGCCGACCTGAACATTATCGGTAGAAAAATAGCCGAATTGAGTTTAAATCCTGTAGCGATTGCCCAAGATGGTTTTTTGACCTCACAATTGATGGAACCCCTCAACCTCCCTGAAGAAGAATTAATTGCTGAATATGCGGGGTTGGCGGCTGACATTATTGACACCCCGACACCGGCGCAAACCCTTTTATTTGGTAAAACGCGCCGTCGTGTGCCTGAAACCTGGACGGTCGACCAGCCTGTGCAGTCTGGGGGAGCACAAACCTCGAACAG